>JAEEGK010033109.1_pt1 | contig 10067 bp, 7 predicted proteins | sample 8958771 | NCBI WGS metagenome assembly JAEEGK01 (sample SAMN16246547, study PRJNA631951) | gut metagenome | biome: gut microbiome; feature: rumen; material: SC-attached | host: Bos | place: Iran: Karaj | collected 2018-10 | reverse complement strand
ATATTTCAAAGAAATAATAGATTTATTATATATAGAAGAATGTAATGAACAATTAAAAGAAAAATTACTTCAAAATTATTGTGAAGGATTATATTTATTAGCAAAATTTCAAAAAATAAAAAATAAAAAAAAATTAAAAAAATTATATTTTTTAATCAATTGGAATTAATTCATCCATTAAATCGCAATAATCCATCAAGTCTTCATATTCTTTCATTCCATCAACTATTAGTATTTTTAAAATATTTAATAGAATTAATATTTTACTTTTATTTAAATCCCAAAATTTAAGTTCATCATTTCCACTAGATATTCTAATAATAATATTGAATATACTTTTTTAGAATATGTTAATATTTGAATATTATCATAATTATTATAAATGATTTAATAACTTTTTTTTCTAATAAAGAAAATATGTAAAATTTGTTTCCTTCACAAATTAAAATTTTATATCATTCAATTTAAATAAATTTGAAATATCATCATCCTTAGTTTTTTATTTCAAAATTTAAAGAAAACATTCTAATATCATAAAATCATACTCCATAAATCCCAAAACATATTAATATATATTTTAATAATGAAATAAAATATAATTTAGTCTTTATTATCTTAATACATTGATAACTATTTTTCTTTTATTTCAAAGTTTTATTGAATTTGTATCAAATGAAATAATATGTTCATTTTTACAATAAATTACATCTTTTATTCGACAATATTAAGCATTTAATATTGTTTCTTTAATTTGAAATAAATCTAAATTTTTTTGATTTATAAAATAAAGGTTATATAATTGATGATTATTAAAATTTACTTTAAATATTATTTAATATTTTTTTTGTTGAAAAATAATTAAATAAAAACATTTTTACTTAGATTTTAATTTATTTATTTCAATAAAACCATTGAAAAAATCAATTTTAAATTTAAATTTTTAAAATATATACTTTATTCAACCTTTTATAATAGTATATTTCATGATTTTTTGATTTTTTTATTTCAATATTCCTAATATTTGTTTAAAAATATAAAAAAATTAATGATTTAAAATTTTCATATATAAATAACTCAAAAAATTTATGCCAAATTAAAAAAAATGAAAAATAATTTTGAAGTATTAAAAGCAAATTATTGAATGTTACTGCTATCAAAAAAATTCAAGATTATGAAACAGATATGAGAGAGGAAAATTTATTGCTGTGTCTGTTGTCAGATTTAAAATATTACCCGCCATATACCAAATACATTCAGAATACTTTTTCAGATTTATTAGATAAAAAATTAAAATTTCCAAAAATTATTTTCAGTCAAAAAACATTCAATTTTGAACCGAATCTAAAATTTGAGGAATTAAATAACAAAATTACTCAAATAAATAAAGATAAAAAATCAACTAAAACAAAAAAGAAATTAAAGTAGAAAAGTTAAAAGATAATTCTAAAAGTGTAAAAGGAAGTCTATCAGAATTATTAGAAAATTCAGAAAAAACAAATTCTAACTCATTATTTGATGAACAAAATAAAAGTACATTAAATAATGAATTAAGTAAAAATGAAACAAAAAATAAAAAATTTTTATCTTTACCAAATTTAAAGAAATATAATAATGAAGAAAATCAACAAAAGAAAATAAAAAAAAATACAATTAATTTAATTTTATTCAGTGATTTGGATTTTGATGATGCATTTTTAAAACAATTTAAAAATAATTATAATACATATTATTTTAAATTTGTAAATGATGATAATTCAGATTGTTTTTTTGAAAGAAATAATTCTTCAAAAATTAAATTAATTAGTGAATTTAATAATAAAGAATTATATATATTCTTTTTAATTTTGGAGGATAAGAAAAATATTAAATTTATTGACTTTTTAGCTGATTTATTAGTCATAAATAAGTTACAATATTTATTGGTTTATAATAGACATGATAATATTTTTGATTTAAAAAATAGTTCATATTGTTTTGTTCCAAATCATATATTTTTAATTCAATCATTAGAAAATATTGAAGATTTAATTTCAAAATTGAATAAACAATTTATTAATAGCTCTTTAAAATTAATAGAATACAAACAAAAAATCAAAATATTATTTAAATTATATAATAATGAATTTTATTTAAAAATTATTGAGAAAGATATTAAAATTGATGATAACAATGAACTTTTATTAATTCAAAAAATAAAAGAAGATATTGAAATTCTTTCAACATTGGGGTATAATAATAAATTTCAATTAAATGAAAATATTAAAAATAATTTTTTAATGTGCTTTCAAAATTCAAATCTTTTATTCAAAATTTTCTTGATAATAATATAATTTTTAAAGAATTAGAAATATTTTTATGTAAATTGTTGAATCTTGATAAAGCTAAAGACTTTCTTCCTACTGAATTTATCATATCATCATTAAAAGATAAAATGCTCCAATGTTTAAATATAATAAATATAAAATATTTTTATAAATATTTTATAAGTTTATTAAGACAAAGAATTGAATTCAAGGTATTAGATTCAATAAGTGAAAAACTTGTCAATAATGAAAATAAAATTTAAATTTAATTTTTTAATTCAAAAAACTATTTTATAAAAATTGAATGATTCATTGATAAAAAAATTTTATATCGTTAAATGATATTTTTTTAAACTTATTAAAAATAAATTTATAATTATTTAATTTCTTCTTTGCTGGTTATAATAAATTCATTCAATAATTAAATTAAAATTTAAATTTTTTTTTAATATGAATTCGATTCAATTTAGTGAATTGAAGTTTGAAAGTCCTATTTCAAAGGATTATTTAGAAAATGGAAAAAATAATAAAAATAGTTGTAATAGTTTAACTACAACTGAACAAAATGATAAAGTATATCAAAATAATATGTCTATTACAAAATTTAAATATTCAAATTCTGATTATAATTCTTCATTAAAGAATAATAATGAGAAAGATAATATTGCACTTTTAGATTGGGAATTATCTCCTTTTAATGAAAAAAAAATAAATGATGATTCAGAAGAAAATAGTCCAATATCATCTTTATGTAATTATTATTTACAAAGTGATAATAATTTTGTTAAAGGAAATAAAAAAAATTCAAATTTAAAAACAGATAATAATAATAATGATTGTAGGAAAAATATATCTCCTGATTTATGTAGTACTATTAAAAATGAAAAATCAAAGAATAAATGTTTAGAAAAAAGTAAAAGTCAATTTAATAATATTATAAAAACAAAAATCAATGAATTAAATAATATTTTATATGATAAAATAAAAGATAAAAATTTTAGTTTTAGAAAATTTACTATAGGAAATGATAATTCTAATTATAATAATTCAACTAATAAATTTTTGAATCTCAAATATAAACAAAATAATAGTAATGATATAAAAAATAAAATTCATTTTGATATGAATAATAATCAAGAAAAAAATTCTTTTTATAATTTAATTCCAAAAATTATTAATGAGAAAAAGAAAAAAATAAATTTGATTCCTCATTGTAAAATAGCTAATAAATTTAATAATAATATTACTAATTATAATTTTAAACCAAAAACAATTGATAGAAAAAGTAATTATTCATTTGAGTCACTAATTCAGAAAAATAATTATTACAAACCTAATAATTTTAATAAAACAAAATTAATATTTTCAAAATTAGATAGAAATCAATTAAAAGAAGATAAAAATAATACTAAATTAAATTCTAAAATAAAAGAATATTCCAATAATTCTTTTAATAATAAGAATATATCTTTTCATAGTAAAAATTCTTCAAGTAATATATATAAAATAATTAATAGTTCACCAAATAATTCGAACTATCCTCCTCAAAATATGAAAACAATTCCAAATGATTCAATAATAAAATCTCCAAATAAAAAATTAAGTTTTCAATCAGATAAACCATTAAGTAAAATAAAAAATTATTATTATACAAAATCAAAAAAAATTATTAACTCATTATATAATAATTCAACTAATAATACGTCAAACTATTTTTCTTATCTAACAACTAATTTCAGTAATAAAAATAACAAAACAGACAATACTTATGAAAATAGTCCTTCTAATTTTAGATTAAATAATGAAAATAAATTAAAGAAAATTTATAGTTATAATAATGAAATGAATAATGAAATAAATGAAAAAGAAAAAATTCAAGCTAAAAAAATTGATGAAGTACTTATAAAAATAAAAAGTTATAGAAGTAATCAAAGAAATAAAAAAAGAAATTTATTTTTATTAAAATACAATTAAAAATAAAGAAAATAATATTTTTATATATTTCAATAATTATTTAACAAATAATAAATATTAAATATATTTTTAATTTAAAACAAGTGATATACATTCATCATTTCTAAAATTTTGCATTTGTCTTTTTTTAATAGGATTAGATAATAATTTTTCATTTAAATCTCTTGTAATTTTCATATCACAAGTAAATAAAACAATAGTTGGATTATAATTATGTAAACATCCTTCAAATATAATATTTGTATCACAAAATATTTTAATATCTTTTACAGTAAATAAAGAATTTGATTTTAAATTTGTAAATTTAATATAAGAAATAAAAACAGGTTCTGTAAAAATATAATAAATACTATTACTATTATATGAATCACTTTCAGATAATTTTATATTATTAAATTTAAAAAGTATTTCTTCATCACTAATTAATTCTGAATTAGTAATAACTTTATATTCTTTAACATTAAATAAATTTTTTCCATTTTCATCAAAAATTTCAATTTTATCTAAACCAATATTATCATTTTCTTTATAATTTAAATTAAAATTACTAACAAATTCAAATTTTATAATATATCCACAAGGTAAATATGGAGTTTCATAACATTGTTCAAATAAAAAAGAAGCATATTTCTTAATTTCATCTTTTTTATTTTCATATTTACTCAAATCAATTTTTTTAATAGGAAAAAAAATATCTTGTCCAAAATCTTTAAAATCATTATTTTCAAAACAACATTCTCCAATTCCTTGATATAAATAAAAACAATCATAATATTCATCATCTAAATAAATACAAATACATTTTGCACATTTTTCTAATTCTCCTTTTTTATTAAAATTATAAATTTTAATTCTTTTAATAAAAATAATATCTCTAAAATATAATTCAATAAAAGGTGGATTTTCTTCATTTTTTAGAGAAGTTAACCACATATTAGTCTCATCATCAGTATTATTTATTCCATTAAAAACATTTTCAAAAATTCTATCATCATTTTCATCATCATAAATTGTTCTTAAATCTTTTGGCATTGCACCAATTGTTTCTGCAGTTTCTATTTCGATTAATTCATTTTCTAAATTATAAAATTCTATTCCCGTTAATCCTACATTTTTTCTATTACCGTAATTTTGAGTTATTACTAATCTTATTTTGTTAAATGATATATATTTTTTCTTATCTTCTGGTTTTATATTAAATGTTTTTGCTTTTTCTATTAAATTAAATTGATTATAGTCAAATGTTGATGAAAAGTTTTTGTTTATGTTTATGTTGTAATTTGATTTATTTCTTGCACTATAAATATTTTCAATTGGGTAAAATAATTTTTGATGATAATTGTACATTTTTTAATATTTTTAAATTTATTTATTATATAATTGTGTTTAAATGTTTATTATATTTTTTTTTTTTTAAAATAAATTTAATCTATTTTTGTTTGTTTTTTTTCAAGTTTTTTATTATTAATATATGTATAATATATAATTATTTTTTATGTATAAGAAAAAATCATTTTATAGATTTAATCAATGATTTTTAAATTATGAAAAATATTTAAAATATATTTAATAATATAATTGTTGATTTAAAAAATAATGAATGAAATAAATAAAAATAAAGAAAGTAATTTTGAATCAACTTTAAATTATGAATTTACGAATTCATTAAGTGGAAGTAATTTAGCACAAAAATTAAAATCAAATCAAGGGACAAAAGAATCAGAATTAGAAGAAGAATTTGCAATGGAAAAATTAAATTTATATTTAATGTCAAAACAATATAAAGAAGCAATAAAATTTATTGAAAAAAAAGGAAAAGGAGTTGATGATAATTTATATAATTATTTATTATTTGATATAAAAATAAAATGTTTTTTTAAAATCATCAAAAATAAATTATCAACATATAAATATAGAGATAAAACAATATTATATTCTCCAGATATGAAAACAAGTATAATTTTAGAAAAAATGTATCAAAAAATGATAATATATTTCAAAGAAATAATAGATTTATTATATATAGAAGAATGTAATGAACAATTAAAAGAAAAATTACTTCAAAATTATTGTGAAGGATTATATTTATTAGCAAAATTTCATAAAATAAAAAATCAACCTCAAGATGCAGTATCATATTTATCAATAAGTAATTCAATGTTAAAAACATATATTGATAAATGTAAAGATCCATATACTTATCATATATATCAAAAAATAATATTATTATTAATATCATTATTAATAGAAGATTATTCATTTTATACTGCAGTTGAATTTAATATATTATGTTTTAAATTATGTATTAAAGAATTATTTATAAGAAATAAAACAGAAAAAGGAATTAATATTAATAATTTACCTTATATAATTAAAAGAAATTATAGAGATATTATTCAAAATATTAATTTATGCTTATTTTTTATGGGAATTTGTTATGAAAATTTAGGACAATTAAAAAATGCAGTTGATTCTTATAAACAAGCTTGTTGGTTTATAACTAAATTTTATTTTGAATCTAATTCTAAATTTTTTGAAGTTATTCAAGGAACTGAAATTATTGCTTCAAAATATAATGAATTTTTATTAGAAAAAATAAGAAATAGAGATTCAGAATTAGAAAAAATTGAAAAAGAAAAAATTAAAAAACAATTAGATTATGAGAGATTAAAACAATTAAATAAAATATCATCAGGTATAATTTATGATTTAGAAAGATATCCAAGAATATCAAATTTTTTAGAAAATGAAATTCAATTAAATAAATCAGTTCAACCAATTACAATATCATCACATTTTTTTGATCCATTAAATAGATTAGAGAGAAGTAGAGATAATAATAAATCTCATTCAACAATTAAAATGTTAGATACTTTTGTTTTATATAATGATCTTTTATCAAAAGATTATCAAAAATATATTAATAATATTAGAGGATTAAATTTTAATAAAATTGATAAAGATTCTTTAGAAAAATTAGATAAATATAATCAAAATTTAATATTAGATAAAAATATTATTTTAGAAAAAAAAAAGAAAAATTTAAAAAGACAATTTGAACAAAATTTAGCATCTAAAATAAATAAATATATAAAAAAAGATAATTCAGACCATAAATTATTTAATCCTAATAATAATTCAGAAGAATTATATTTTTTTAAAAGAAAACAATCTTTATTTGATGGAATTGATAAATTAGATAAATCATCATCAAATTCAACTTTAGCAATTTCAGCAAGGACAATAAATATACATAAATTGTCAAGCAAAAAAAAAAACAAAAATAAAGAAAACAGTAAATCAATGATATATTTTAGAAATGATAAAAAGAAAAATAATATTTTATATAAATCATATTATCCAAATAAAATAAAAAGATATCCTTTAACTAATTCTTTTATATTTAATAATTCATTTAAAAAAAAAGTTGATTTTCTTGAAAAAATGGATAATAGAGAAATAAAATTTCAAAAAGATTTATTGTATTTAAAAAAAGTCGAAAGTAGAATTTTAAAAGATGTAGAAAAAGAAAATGATTGTACAGTTAAAGGAATTAATGATGCTAATTTTTCTTTTAATTTAATTAAAGAAAAAGTATATGAAAAGTTTAATACTTCAAAATTATTATATGAGTCTTCACCTTCATATAAAATTGATTTACTTGATAAAATTAATCTGGAAAAAAATAAAATTCAAGAAAGTATTATTAATGGATTAAATGCTAAAAAATTAAATAAGTTAAAATCTTTAGATAAAAATATGGTTGTTAAAAGAAATGAACAATTTAATAAATTAATTCATTATAATTATTCTGGGAATTTAAAAAAAATTGATAATAAAATTTTTGAAAAAAATATTCAAAATGTTGGTAATGTAAATAATAGTTTTCTTTCAAGTTTAGAGAAAGATTTAATAAATTATCAAAAGAAAGAAAAATTTCTTTTTGAAGCAAAAAATAATATAAATTATATAAATAAATAGGGTATGTTAGAAATAAATTATTTACATTTTTTTATTAAATAATATTATTTATGTATATTAAATAATTTTAAATTATTTATATATTCTTTTCTAAAATTTAAGTTTAATTTAAAATTTAAATAAAAAAAAATTAAAAAAATTATATTTTTTAATCAATTGGATTTAATTCATCCATTAAATCACAATAATCAACTCTTCCTCTTCTTTTTTTATCCAATCTTATAAAAAATAAATATCTTCCTTTTTGATTATCATTTATAATTCCATTTAATTTTGATTTTCTTTTTAAAAACAAAGTCCAATCTTCAATATCAAAATAACCTTTATTATCTCTATCAATCTCAGCAAAAATTTCTCTAATTCTTTTCTTTGAATTAACAAATTGTCTCTTTAAATAATTTAATTTATTTTCATTTGCAAAAATTTCTTTTAATAAATTAATAATATATATTTTTGTACTAAGCATAAATTCACCTTCAATTGGTTTTCTATTTTCAATCATTATTCTATAATCTCTTTCAAAAGGTGTAAACATATCAAATAAATCTCCAAAATTAATTTGATTTTTCATATTTGAATCATATTTATTAAAAACTACTTTTATTTCTAATGGATTTGGATATAATGAAAGTTTATTTAGTCCTCTTTCAAAATCTGTTATTATAATATAACCTTTATTATCAAAATCAAAAAATCTAAAAATATTTTCAATATTAAAATCATGTCTTAATGCTAAATCGATTTTTGCATTTTCTATTTTTTCTTCTATATTCATACATTCTGTGATAAAATCATTTAATTTATTATCTAAAACAAAATCACTTACATTATTATTTATATTATTATTTGATTTTAAATTATTTATATTATTATTAACTTCAAAATTATTTCTTTTCATATTTAATTCTTCTATATTTGATATTTTATATGTATTAAATAAATTTTTAAATTCATTTAAATCTATTCTACCATCATTATTAATATCAATTCTTTTTATTATATTTCTAATAAAATTACTTTGTCTATTAATAGGTTTTTGTAAAATTTCAGTGTAAAATTTATCAATTCCCTCAGAAATAACATTATTATAAGTTTTCATTAAATTAAATAATTTTTCAATATCATAATCTCCTTGTTGTTTAATTTCATTAATTAAAGAAAATAATCTTCTAACTAAACTTAATTCTTTATCTAATAATTGCACAAAACCATATTCAATACTTTGACTCATTTTTTTATTTTCATAATATTGATTATATAAATTTCCATTTACATTTAAAACATGTTTTGAAGATTGAATTAAATAAATAAATTCCATATATGATAAATTATCATCTTTATCCTCATCATAGAATGAAATTATTTTATTTGCTTCTTCTTTAGAAATATAAATATTTTTAAAATTGAGAAAATAAACTAAATCATCAATTGATATTTTATTTTTATTTCCTCTATCTAAATTTTTGAATATTATATATGGGTCAAAATCAAAATTTTCATTTAAAATTTGTCTTGATAAATCAATATCTTTTTCTGCTTCTGAAAGAGTTGAAAATAAAATTCCTATTTTATTTAATGTAGATGGACTAAATGAATTAAAAGACATTTTAAAATTAATTTTTATTTTTATACTTTTATTTTATTTATAACACATTTATTATTTGTAAGGAATTTATAATGAATATGTTTAAATAATTTTAAAAAATAAATGAACTATTTAACTTATTATTGTTGTAAAAAATTTGAAAATATAAAAAAAGATATAATATAAAATTGGGGATTGGGGATTGGGGATTGGGGATTGGGGAT
>JAEEGK010033106.1_pt1 | contig 10068 bp, 4 predicted proteins | sample 8958771 | NCBI WGS metagenome assembly JAEEGK01 (sample SAMN16246547, study PRJNA631951) | gut metagenome | biome: gut microbiome; feature: rumen; material: SC-attached | host: Bos | place: Iran: Karaj | collected 2018-10 | reverse complement strand
ACTAATATTAAAATTTTTAATTCCTGGATTTATATCATAAGAAATTTTATTATCTTTTTTATTATTTATAATAAGTCTTTTTGAACTTTTATTGAAAATTTTTTTAAATTTAAATAAATTAGAAAAAGGAACTGTTTGATTATTTATTGGAATAATATTTCTTATATTTTTATATTTTTGTTTATTTGTTATTCTATTTGAATATGTAAAAACTGATTTTCCTTTATTTAAATTTAAAGAATTATTTGAAAATTTTTTATTTAAATTTGATTTGTTAATTGTATTATAATTACTTATAGTATTGTGATTATTATTATTTATAGAATTATTATTTGAATTACCTAAATTTAAATTTAAATTAATATTATATATTGAATTTGTTATATTATTATTTGTTGAAATAGAACTTGGTGTTGTAATTAAAGGAGTAAAATTTGGAGAAGTCATTATTAATTTATTTACAAAAAAATTTTTACTACTCATTTTATTTGAATTATTTTTCTTATTTATAGTATTTAAAAATTTATTTTGTTTTAAACTCTTACTTTTATTTTTACTTAAACTTTTACTTTTACTTTTACTTTTAGAAATTGTATGTATTTCATTATTTTTCTTTTGTTTATTTTTTGAATTATTTTTTTCTCTTCTACTACTTGTTTTAGAATATTGAATTATTTTTATCATATTTTCAAATGATTTATCAAATTTAAATTTCTTTGTTTTTAAATTTAATTTTTTTAAACTTGAAACTCTTTCAGTAATTGGGATTTTATCATTTGATTTTTTTTTAATAATTTTTTTCATTGAAATATTATTTGAACTATTCTTTAATATTTTTTTACTTCTTTGATTATTTACATTTATTGATATTAAAGATTTTTTTTTTGTTATTTTTTTAATGTTATCATTAAAAATCATTTGAAAAATTTTCAGTTGTTTCATTTTCTTTTTTTTAATCGAATGAGAATTATTTAAATAATTCATATTATTTAAATTTTGTAAATTTAATTTTTTAACTTCTAAGATTTTACCTATTTTAGGAATTGTTGTTTTTTCTTTTCCTTCTTTTTTCTTTAAAACATTATCTTCATTTTTAATTGGTTCTTTATCCTCAATATCAATATTACATAAAGAATTATTAATATCAAAATCACTTTCATAATAATTATTAGAATTAATACTTTTTTGCTTTTCATTATCTATATCATTAATAATTTGATTATTCTTATTATTTATTAAACTTTCTCCATCATTTACAATAAAATTTACAATTTTATCAAAATCTTTTAAATTATAATTATTATTATTACTATTTTCATCTGTGAAATTATTTTGAATACTAATAGAATGAATTTCATATTTATTATCAATTTGAATGCAAGAAGGTTCAATTGTTATTGTCTCAGATATATCTTTAGGATTAATTAAATTAGTAAATTCTTTTAATTCTTTTAATTTTAAATCTTCTTTTTTATCTTTATTAAAATCTTCTAATTCTTCAATTTTTTCAAAATATTTTTTTTTCTTTTTAACATTTTTATTCATTATTTTAACTAAATCATCCAAAGAAAAATAAACAGGAGAAAATAAAGTATATTTTTCATAATAATAATTTATTTTTGGAAGTCTATTTAAAGATTCATGTAATAAATAAAATCTTTTTAAAAATTCACTATTTTCATCCCATAAAAGATAATTTTTAAATTGACTTACAATATGTTTATTTTCATCATAAATTATATCATTTATTATTTTCTTATTGTACATTTCTGGAGTAATATTATATTTCTTTAAATTTAATATCATTTTCTTTTTTACTTCTAACACTGTATTCTTTAATTTATTTTTTTCTTGAATAGTTAATGTTTCTTTTTCTCTTGAAATTGTCATTTGTAAAGTTTTATTTGATGATTGAAATTTAAGAGGTGTTTTATTTCTTGAATTATGATATTTTATTTTTAATCTTTGAGAAATAAAAGTTTCTTTATATAATTTTCTTTTTTGTTCTCTTGTAGATTTTAAATTTATCATCATTTATATATAATTAATTTAAAAATTATTCAAATAAATTTTAAATTAAAATTGAAAATGTGTTTTATTAAAAATTGATTTTTATGTTTTATATATATATATTCAAGTAATTTAATAATAATCTTAAATATAAATTATTAATTTTGTTTTTTCATTTTTCCCAAATTTTTTTTAATTTTCATATCTATACAATAATAAATTCGAAAAAAATGAAATATTAAATCTAAAAATTATTCAAGTTGGTCAATTTCATTATTAATTAAATAAATTCTTTTTTGAATAACTTTACTTTTATCTTTTTCGTTTTTATTAATATAATACTTTAATAACTTTAAATGTTTTTCAAGAATATTTTTACAAATTTGTTTATATTGTTTAACAGAAATTTTTCCTTCTTCAATTTTATTTTTTAAAATTTCACTTTGAACACATAATCTATTTTTTTTTTGTCTAATTTCTTTAGGAGTTCTTCCTTCAATTTTTTTTAAACTATCATCAATAAATTGAATTTCATATAAAATTGAATTTAAAGTAATAATTAAAGATAAACAATGAGGATCTAACATTTCTTCTTCACTAAAATCTGATAATTTATAATTTATTTTTCTTAAATCTATTTCAGGTAAAACTTTTGGAATATTAAAAATTAAATCTGCATTTTCTTCTTCTTCTTTTATTTCTTTTTCCTCTTCTTCTTCTTCTTTTATTGTTTTCTTTAAGGAATCTATTAAATTTTTATCCAATTGATTTAATTCTAAATTTAAAATATAAATTTCTTCTTTTAAAATCTGAGATTTTTTACTTTCTTTTTTATCAATGAAATACTTTAATAATTTTTTATATTTTTCTAAAATTTTAAGAATATTTTTACAATAATCTTTCTTAGTATTATTTTCTTCTTCATTAATATAATTTTTTAATATTACTTGACGACAAATAAGATTATTTCTTTTATCTTTTATATCTTGTGGAATATTTCCATTTAAATTTAATATTTTATCATCAATACATTGGAGTTCATATTTAATTAAAAAAAATGAATTAATTGAATATAAAAAATTAGGGTTATTTAATTCATTATTTGTAAAATCTGAAGTTTTATAATTTATATTTGTTAAATCTATTTCTGGTAATGGATTTGGTAATATTATTCTATCTATATTTTCTTTATTTTTTAATGATATTTCATTTATTACATCTTTATTTTTAATATTTTCATTAGTATCATTATTATTAATATTATTATCTTTTTCATTATTAATGTTATTAAAAATATTATCATTTATTTTATTATTATTATTATCATTATTTTCTTTTTGTTTATTAATATTATTTATAAAAATATTTATATTCTCTTTTTTTTTAGATGTTAAATCTATTATAATTAAGTTTTTTTCTATTTTTATTTTTTCTTTCATTGAAGATAGAAAATCAATATAATATTTTTTAAAATTATTTTTTTGATCATTTTCAAATATTGTATTATTTTCTTTTATCAATTTCATTTTATCAATTAATAATTGAATATCATTTTTCATTTTATTAAATAAAACCATATTTTTTTCTATTTTTTTCATAATATTTTTAAATTTATTTTTTTCTTCATTACATAAACCAATTTCAGAAAAATGAATAATTTGATGATTATTAATTAAATGCTGATTTAAACACTTATCACATATATTTTTCTTACAATTTTTACAATAAAAATCCACTTGATTATTAGAATGAAAATCACATAAAAAATTAAATTGACTTTTTGCATTATCATTATTTTGAAAAAACGAATGATTTAAATAATCATTTAAAGAAATCCTTTCATTGAAATTAATTTTTAACATTTTACAAAGTAAATCATTTAATTCAATATTTTCAGCATTTTTAATTTTTTGAGTTTTAATATTATTTATTAATTCGTTTTTATCTTTACCATGATAAGGATATTCTTTAAATAAAATATAATAAATTAAAATTCCTAAATTCCAAATTATACTTTTATTCGTAATTATATTCTCATCTAAAATTTCAGGAGCAATCGATAAAGAAATTTCTTTATAAATCATATTCAAAGACATTTGTTTATTAATTTTAATTATATCAAAATTTGATAATTGAATTGAGCATTTATCAATTTTATCAAGTGTTAATAAAATATTTTTTGGTTTAAGGCTTTTATAAATATAATTTTTTTTTTGTAGTTCTTTTATATTTTTATTTATTTGAAATAAAAGTTCTTTTATTTCATTTATTGATAAATTATCTTTTCTATTTTTAATATAATCTTCAAGATTACATATACATAAATCCATTACAATATAAAAATACTCATTTGAATTGAATATTTCTTTTATATTTAAATTTATTTTTTGTTTTAAAATATTTACAATTTCTTTTTCATTGAAATTAGAATTATTTATTTCATTATATTTTTTTTTTTCAATTTCTTTTATTGCATAATAATAACCATTTTCTATATTTTTTGCTTTATAAATATTACCATATTTTCCAATCCCTATTTTATCTTCTTTATTATATTTAGACCAAATTTCAATTTTTGACATTTATAATTTTAATTATTATATTCAAAATATTTTATAAACTTTTAATCTCATTAAAAAAATATAAATTTTGTGATTTCAATAAAAATCAAGGAAAAAAAACAAGATACTAAATCTAATATAATTATTGTATTTATTAAGTTTAGCATTTTATAATATTCTAAATATTTTTGTTTATATAAAAAAAGAATAAAATAAAAAAATAAAAACACATTAATTTGTGAATTCATAAATATAAAATTTAAAATAAACTTTAATTATATTAAAACATTGAAATATCTTATATAATTTAATCAAATAGACTTAAATCAAAGCTAAATTTTATAATTTATATACAAAAAATATTTATAAAATAATAACATTTGTGATATTTGTTAAGAAACTTAATATATTTTTTAAAATTCATATTCAAAATTAACGCATTTAACTATTTATCCTTTATTTCATATTTCTTTTTTAGGAATTTTTTCAAACAAAAACCAAAAAAGCGAAAAAATAAAGAATCTAATTTCTAATTAATTATTTTATTTTTTAATTGTAATGTTAAATATTTTTTATTGATAACATCAAAAATTTATTTAATATTATATAAAAAATAATTACTATGTGTTTTAAGTTCTCTACATTTATTCCATTATAAATGAATATTAAATTTGAAATAAAAATATATAAGATATAAATTTCATTTTTATAGTTGGAAAATAAGTAAAATAAATATCTAATTATTATCTTTATATATAAATAAAAGATTTAAAGGAAAAAATAAAAACTAATATAAAAAAAATTAAATTCAAAAGTTTTAGATAATAAAATTATTTATTTTGTTTTTTTTTTAAGACGGAGAATACATTGATTATAATTTACTTTACAATTTTCTATACATTCAATATTTACATCTTTTCCATATCTAGAGCCATATCTACAAAAATTTTTACATGTTTGGTGTGTTCTCCCACATTTATTAATATCTTTTCTGGTTAATAATTCATTAGGTTGATTTTTTCAGACGAAAAAAATATCAAAGAAAGAAAGATTATTTCATATTTATTAATTATTTTTTTTTTAAAAAATAAAAAAAGAATAACGACAAAAAATTCTATTGTCAAAATATTTTCATCTTTTATATTTAATCATTCTTTGTATTTTAATGATTAAAAAAATAAATCAAACAATTAAAACAACTTTCAAAAAAGATATAAAAAATATAATTTATCATCAAAAATATATTTAATTACTTAATTAAATGCAAATAAATTTCTTTTAATTTATCAAATTCTTATTACTATATATTTTATAATTAAAAGATTTATAATAGTAATAGTACACAATTCTTTTAATATTATTTGATTTTTTTTCAAAAAAGTTAAAAGTAATAATTTTTAAAATAAAAGGAAGAATTATTTCAACTTTTTATTAATTCATTATATTTTTTATTTATTATCTAAAGATATTTTTTGTTGCTTTCCAAAAAAAAAAATTAAAAAAACATTTTTTTGATTGTACTTTAATTAATATCCAAATAAACTTCATTCAATCACAAATAATAAAATGAATTTAAAAGGATTATTTTATTGTAAAAGCAAAAAAAAATTTTTAATTTAAAAAGATTTCATAAAAAAAAAATAAGTTTAAAAAGTCCAAAATTTTTTTTCTAATAATAAAATTTATCCAACAACAGGTTCTACAGGAGTAGGATTAACAGGTTTAGTGGCATTTAATCTACATCTATCATATCTTTTTTTGCATCTTTCTTTACATTTCAAAGGATCAACTCTTATTTTTGTATCTGGGACAACTGGAGTAACTGGTTTAACATGTCCATTTCTACATTTTTTTTGACATTCTATGAATCTTTTTGAACATTTGTACATTTCTTTATTGTCTGTTCTATTTCTTCTTCTTTCTCTTTTTTGTTCTAATTTGAATGTGAAAAGAACTATAATTAAAAATAAAAGATTTATGTATCTCATTTTTAATTAAATTTTTTTTTTTAGGATTTATTTATATTTATTTTATTTTATTTTAATTTTTTTTTTGTTTATTTTTTTTATTTTATTAAAAATATTTGTTTAAAGTTATGTGATGTAATATAGAGATTTTAAATTTGGGTTTTTTGGGTTTTATTTTTGATAGGTTTATTTTTTTAAATTTTGGAGAATTTTAATCTTTATTAATTTTTTTTATTTTTATTTTTGTCTGATATATTTTGTTTAATAGGAGTAAAAGATTATTTTTTCTTATATTTTTCCTGTTGATTGAATATTTGTTTTTTTTCTTTATTATTATTTATTTTAACATTCATAATCGAATTTCTTGTTTTAATTATTCATAATCTTATTTAAAAAATATGGATAAATAACAAAATAAATAAAATAATTTAATAAAAAGAATTTTTAAAAATGAAAAAAATAACATTCTTTAAAAAATAAAAGAAAACTTAAAAGAAAAAAAAACTAAAAATTTTCATATTTATTTTTCAAATGATTCAAACATTATTAGATATTTAATCTCTTCTAAAAAATGATTTTTTCTCATTTTCAATGGTATTAAGTATAAAAATAATAATATAAATATTCTTATGTAATTATCATCAAAAATATTTAAAAAATAAAGTTCAATCAATTTTTATAATTTGTTTAAAGAACTTTTACATTTTTCATAATTAGTTCTACATCTTTGATTACATCTATTTCTCTGTTCTCTTGCTGGGACAGCAATATCAGCGCATCCTCTTGAACAATTATTCATTTGTACAAGACATTTTGCATTATCTTTGCTTTTAATTTTTATTCTTTCTTTTTGTTTTTTTTCAGTTGGTTCAACTTTTTTTTTTCTTTCTAAAGAAAATGACAAAAGTGATAAAATTAAAAATAAAAGAAAGAAGTTTCTCATTTTTTTTATTTATTTTTTTTATTATAAATCAAGATTTTTTTATTTATTTTCAATAATTTAAATCAATGTTTATATTAATATTATAGAATTATTATTTTTTCATTTATAATATATTATAATATTATATTAATAAATTTAATTATTTATTCCAATGAAATACTACTTAATTCTCCATTAATATTTTTAAAAAATTCCTCATCCAAATTATTATCATTAGTTTTTTTACTTATTATACAAAATATAACTAAAATTAATAATAAAAAAGAAACAAGAATTATAAAAACAATAAAATATTTCCAAAAATTTTTATTTTTTTCTTCTTCTATAATAGGTTCACTTTTATTATTATTTAAAATACAATAAGTTTCATTTATCAAAGTTGAATTTTTAGGACATTTATCAACACAATTATTATTATATCCAGTAATATTTAATAAGTATTTCAAAGATGAATTTTTATTACAACTTAAACAATAATTATTTCCATTTTTACTTTCTTTTAAACAACTTAAACAGCTTTCATTACATTTAAAACATTTTTTTTCTATTTCATTTTTATAATAATGAATATTACATTCATTAATACAATTTCCAGTATCATTTTCTAATAAAAAATTATTTTTACAAGAAATACAATTTGAAGAAAAATTATTTGAACTTTCTTTACAATTTAAACATTTTTCATCACAAACTTTACAAAAATTATTTTCTTCATAATATCCATTTAAACACTTTTTAATACAATTTCCTTTATCAATTTGTAATTTAAAAGAAGGATTATTACAAGAAATACATTTTTGTTCATTTTCATTTTCTGATTCTTCATAACAATCATTACATTCTTTATAACATTTCTTTATTTTTTTTTCTATACATTTTCCGTTTTTTAATTCATAATTTTCATTACATGAAAGACAATTATTTTCTTTTTCCCCAAAACAAGTTTTACAATCTTTAAAACAATATTGTAATATATTTAAATTATCATATAATATAAATGTATTAGTTGGGATTTCTTTTAAACATTCATTATTTTCTTCTCCATATATTTTATATGGTTTTTCTTTGTCTTTTTCCTTACATAAATAACAATTATTATCTTCTAATATATTTATTTTTTTATCACATGTTTCTATACAAATATTTTCTGGAAATAAATTATATTTTTCACATTGTTTATTTGATGAACAATAATTTGATTTTGTATCTAAAATTAAATAATTATTTGAATCACATTCACTTAAACATTTATTATCTTTTTTTACTGTTGTACATAAGATATAATATGAAGTATTTGTTTTTATTAATAATTCATTATTTGAATGTTCAGTTATTGAATCTATTGTTTCATTTGTGTTAAATAATATTTTATTTTGTTTTATATCTATTATTCCATTATATATTGTATTGTTTGTATTGTTTTCATAAAAAGATTCATTTACTGTAATAGTATAATAAATGATATTTGAATCTTTTATAAAATTAATTTTTTGAATAATTGGATTATTTATGAAATTAAAGGGATTAGTATTATTTAAAATAAAAGGTACATTTGAAAAATCAGTATCAATATTAATCTGATTTTCATAATATCCACTTATTATTTTTTCTTTATTATAACTTAACCAATAAGCAAAATAATTATTAGTATTTAAAACATTAACAAAAGTACTATCTATATAATTTAAATTTTCAAATAAAGTTATTTTCTTTATAACATTTGTATTAAATGTATCTTCTTTTAAAATAACACTTATTTTTTTTAAATAAACATATTTTCCTTCATGAACAATTCCAATTAAATAATATTCATCATTATCTTTTTTATTTGTTGTCCAAATAAAATCATAAATTCCATTATCTATAGTAATACATTTTGAAAAAGAATGAGCTCCAAAATTAAATCTACAAAATTCACCATTTTTTAAAAAAAAAACGAATATTAAATTTAAATTAGGTTGATGATAACATTTTAATTCCCAATTTTTGTTTATAACTTTATCATATATTATTTCTTCTATAATTCCGTTTTTATAATAAATAAGAAAATTATGTTTTCCTTTTGGACAAATATATATTAAATCTTTATTTTGAAAATAAAAACTTTCAATATCATCAAAATTAACTGTTGCAGGGGAAAAATTTAAAAAATTGATTATATTATTTTGAGAAAAAGAAGCATTGTTTTTAAAATATTTTTTCGTTAATGTTAAAGTTTCTGAATACCAAGTTTTTTTTATTGTTTGAATATATTCGTTTGATAATTCAAAAATATCAATTGTATTATTTGTAAAATTCCAATTTGGTATTAAATTTTTTGATAAACAAATCAACAAAAAAATAATCAAGATTTTGAACATGTTATTTTTTTGATAAAATCTAATTTAATTAAATAAATAATTAAAAAATTTAAATAATTAATAAAAATTTAAAAAGTCAAAATAGGAAAAATATCATTAAAAAATAATGAAAATACGAAAATAAGAATAAAAAAAGGATAAATTTTGAAAAAATATAACAAAAAAAATATAAATCATAGATTCAACAAAATAAATTCTAAATAAAAAAATGTGTGTATCAAATGAAA
>JAEEGK010033105.1_pt1 | contig 10068 bp, 5 predicted proteins | sample 8958771 | NCBI WGS metagenome assembly JAEEGK01 (sample SAMN16246547, study PRJNA631951) | gut metagenome | biome: gut microbiome; feature: rumen; material: SC-attached | host: Bos | place: Iran: Karaj | collected 2018-10 | reverse complement strand
GGGTTCTTCAGCAGTTGGTCGGTCTGCGTGTGCAGCGCTACCGTCATACCGTTGAACGGCATGTTCCATACGGCCTTCTTCCATCGTGCCTCGTGATATTCCACTAGTCCCGTCTCGATACCAGCCTGACGGAACTCATCCACCACAGTCTGCATCAGTGCTTCGTCCTTGCAGGAATAATTGGCCAGGTTGATGCTGCCATAACACTGGTGATTGACTCTGCCGGGCTCTGACTTGGCTGAACAGATAAAGGCCAGTCCAGCAGCTAACTGTACATCGGGGAACATCTTCTGCACATCCTCCTCTACCCCAATGCCGTTCTGGATGAGCACCACCAGCGTCTGAGCGTGGAGCAACGGTGGTAGCAACGACTGCAGTTTGCCGTTGTTCACAGACTTCAGACACACCAGCACCACGTCGCACTTCGGCATGTCCTCCGTATGCAGATAGGCGTTGACGTCATCCAGATGAAACGAGCCGTCGCAGGAGTCAACCTGCAGCCCGTGCTGTTTCACATATTCATAATCGCTGCGGAACAGGAAATGAACCTCCTGTCCTGCACGAGCCAGCTTAGCTCCGTAATATCCTCCAATGGCACCCGTGCCAATGATTCCGTATCTCATATTTGATAACTTTATGATAACAATAAAAATAAATACTATTCCATCCGACATCTTTTGTGAGTTTCTTTGCGCGCCTCGCGCCAGCGGGGAAAATACTGGTCCATGAGGCTGTAGAAACGGGCGTTGTGACTGGGTTCCAAGAGGTGGCACAGCTCGTGAACCACCACATGTTCGACACACCATTCCGGCAACAGCAGGACGTAGGTTGAGATGCAGATGCTGCGGTCGCGGACGTTGCACTGGCCCCAGCGCGAGATAGTGGGCTTGTAATAGACTCTGCTGGGCTGGACGCCCATCTCCTTGGCGTGACGTTCCACCATCGGCTCTACCTGCACTTTCAAGCGTTTTAGGGCCTCTTCGGCCTGTGCACGAGTGGTCAGTGGCAGCTTGTTGAAGAACGCTGCCCGCTGCTGTTGACGCTCCAAGGTCTTCTTCCTTGCCCGTTCAATCCACTCATGGTGCTCCTCGATGAACGCCGTGATTTTCTGGCGAGACATTCCGATGGGGGCCGACACATGCACATCGCCATTCTTCACGATGCGCATGGACAGGCGACGGGTCCATCTATACGTTACCTGTATTGCCATCTATTTCTTTTTGGGCATGACTTGTCAGCACGATGGTGCAAACGACTAACAGGATGGTAGGAAGTGTCCATAAAGATACCGTCTGTTTCATAATTATAGTTTTTGGAGGCTTTGTTTTAATCCATCCATTTGCTTGCAAAGATACGAGTTTCCCTTGGAACTTCCAAATCTTTACCAAATAATTTGGTTTTTTGCTCACTTATTCGTACCTTTCTCCTTTGGAGAAGGTAGGCTGCACCTCAGAAAAACTCAAATAAATTTGGTTTTTCGTTCATTTTTGTGTACCTTTCTCCCTTGGAGAAGGTAGGCTGCACCTCAGAAAAACTCAAATAAATTTGGTTTTTCGTTCGGTTTGCACTACCTTTGCAGCCGGAAATGGAAAAGAAAGAGATGAAAGCAGCGTTATTCGACCTTGATGGCGTCGTGTTCGACACGGAGTCACAGTACTCTGTGTTCTGGGGCAGTCAGTGCCGCGAGTTCCATCCGGAGCACCCTGGACTGGAGCACGAAATTAAGGGTCAGACGCTGGTACAGATTTACGATGCATGGTTCTCTGGACCTTTGACGGAGAAGCAACCACTGATTACGGAACGCTTGAATAAATATGAGCAACAAATGGATTATCAGTATGTTGCAGGTTTTGAGTTATACGTTAACGGACTTCGTGCTAAAGGCGTGAAGACAGCCGTAGTGACAAGTTCGAACCAGCCGAAGATGAAGGCTGTCTATCAGTCGCACCCTGAGTTCCGCAGTATGTTTGATGCTATTCTGACCTCAGAGGATTTCGACCGTTCGAAGCCCGATCCAGACTGTTATCTGAAGGCCGCCCAGCGACTGGGTGTCGCTGTTGAGGACTGTGTAGTCTTTGAGGACTCGTTTAATGGACTGAAATCCGGTAGGGCTGCCGGCATGTATGTCGTGGGGCTCTCAACGACGAACTCCGCAGAGGCCATCAAGCCACTGTGCGATGAAGTGATTAGTGATTATATTGGAAAATAGAGTTTTATTAGAAAGAAATTATGAAATTTCTTTCAAAAATTAAATTATTATGGCAGGATATTTAGTAAGTGACACACGCAAGGTGACAACACACCGCTTTATGGAGATGAAGCAGAAAGGTGAGAAGATCTCCATGTTAACATCGTATGATTATACTATGGCAGGTATCGTGGACAAGGCCGGTATTGACGCTATTCTCGTGGGCGATAGCGCCTCGAACGTGATGGCGGGAAATGCTACCACGCTGCCTATGACTGTTGACTATATGATTTACCACGCCCGTTCGGTGGCTCGAGCTTGTCAGCGAGCGTTGGTCGTTTGCGATATGCCTTTCGGCTCGTATCAGATAAACGCTACCGATGGCGTGACAAACGCTATCCGTATCATGAAGGAGAGTGGTTGTGACGCCCTGAAGATGGAGGGTGGCGAAGAGATTCTCGACACGGTGAAGCGTATCTTGGATGCAGGTATCCCCGTGATGGCGCATCTGGGACTGACCCCACAGTCTATCAATAAATTCGGTTCGTATGCCGTGCGTGCCAAGGAACAGGCTGAGGCTGACAAGTTGTTGCACGACGCGCAGCTGTTGGACAAGGCAGGCTGCTTCGGTATCACACTGGAGAAGGTGCCCGCAGCACTGGCTGCAGAGGTGACGAAGCTGGTGAAGTGTCCGACCATCGGTATTGGTGCCGGTAACGGTTGTGACGGTCAGGTGCTTGTAATTGCCGACATGCTGGGTATGACACAGGGCTTCTCGCCCCGTTTCCTGCGTCGCTATGCAGACCTGAACAGTGTCATTACCGATGCTGTGGGACATTACGTGGAAGACGTCAAGAGTGGCGACTTCCCCAATGCGAACGAATCATATTAGTAGATGAACACTCAGAACACACCGGTACATATCAAATTGTGGCATCGTGACTTCTGGCTGATGGCTGTGGCGTCGCTATTGCTGACGCTGTCGGTATATATTCTGTTGCCCGTATTGCCTCGTTGGCTGATGGAGGAAGAGAACTTCACACCAGTAGAGGTAGGGCGCTCAATGGGTGTCTTCGGACTGGGACTGTATCTCTTTGGTGCCTGCTGCTCATGGCTGGTGCAGCATTATCGTCGCAACGTAGTATGCATGTGGTCGATAGTAGCTGTCATCGTCAATCTGGTGCTGTTGTGGTATATTGATACCCTGCGCACGGAATTTGTTGACTTTACCCTCATCATGTTGCATCGCTTTGTGCTGGGAGCGACTTTCGGACTGGCTCAGATGGTGCTGTCGTCAACGCTGATTATCGACACGTGTGAGTCGTTTCAGCGCACGGAGGCTAACCATAGCGCCTCGTGGTTTGCACGTTTCGCCCTGTCGTTAGGTCCTTTGGCAGGACTGATAGTCTATGCGCTTGACAGCTTCAGCAGCGTTGTCTGGGGTGCAGTAGGTTGTGCCGTAGGAGCACTGTTGCTGGTAAAGATAGTCACCTTCCCTTTCCGCACACCAGAAGAGGGCGTGAAAGTGGTCTCGCTGGACCGTTTCTTCTTGACACAAGGTTTTCTGCTTTTCGTTAACCTGTTGCTGGTAACGACCGTTATCGGCCTGCTGTTGTCAATGCCGTTTGAACAGCTGTTCTACGCCTTGATGATGGGGGGCTTCCTGTTGGCACTGTTGGCGCAGCGCTTTGTGTTCCGTGATGCGGAACTGAAGAGCGAGATTATTACGGGACTGTTTCTGCTGGTGGCGGCACTGGCCATCCTGTTGGTGGCTCCTGCCTCGCCCGTTTCGCCAGTCTTTATAGGATTGAGTGCCGGCATCATTGGTTCGCGCTTCCTGTTGTTCTTTATCAAGCTGAGCCGTCATTGTCAGCGTGGCACCTCGCAGAGCACCTATTTCTTGGGTTGGGAGAGTGGTATCGCCTTGGGCATGTGCTTGGGCTATGCTTGCTTCTATCAACAGCCCACAGCGCTCATCTATACGGCGTTGGGTATCACTGCTGCGGCATTGCTGTTATATCATTTCTTTACGCACCGCTGGTTCCTGGAGCATAAGAACCGCTAACGTCTGCACATCTGCAGATAGGGACATGAACGACAGATCTTAAGGTCTGTGGTTGGAGTGAACGGGATTTCTGAAGAGAATATCTCGTTCACTTTCTGTTCCAGCAGTTCGTTGAAACGGGCGCTGTGTTCTGCGATGTCTAGAATCTTGTCCTTGCCGAAGCAGAGCGTGGGGTCGTAGTTGGGGGCACCAGCATGCTGGATGAAAAGCAGGGCGGGACTGACGGCATGATGTCTGATGTCTGATGTCTGATGGAGAATGTCGGCTTGTTTGCGGCTGACGATATCGGCATAGACAAAAGTCTGGAAATAGTAGTCGCTATGGTCGTGGATCTTCGCAGGGACGAAGATGTCCTCCACACTGGCAAGCGGTTTCAGTCGATGGCTACCCGTCTTGTAGTCCACCACACGGATGCGCCCATCGGAAAGTTGGTCGAGACGGTCTATGCGACCACCGAGCTTGAGATGGCTGATGGCTGATGTTTGAAGGCTGAGGTCGCGTTCTACATCGCATTCCAGGTCGATGATGGTGAAAGGAGCAAGTCGCTTGTCAATCTCGATGAGCTGACGCAGGTAGCGGATGATAACCTCGCGGTTGATGAGGTGCAGACCGCCTTTGACGGCGTTGGGCAACTCCTGATGAAAAGCATCATCGACAGCCCGTTCGATGGTGGCTTTGCTTTTGAGTAATTGCTCCAGAACCTCCTTCGTTACGTATTGTGGTAACTGGTGATAGAGGGTGTCGGCTGCTTCGTGGAAGATGTTGCCGAAGATGCGGTTGTCCAACTCCTGTTCATCATCGGGCTGGTCGGGTTCCTTGATACCGGCTATGTAGCGGTAATAGAACTGCAGCGGACAGCGCATGTATTTATTGATGGCGGAAGGACTTAGAAGGCTGTCGGCTGTTAACCATTGGCTCTGCATGATGCTGAGGACGTGGGGAGTCTTCTCAATGGGTTGCGGAGTATAGCGGGCAATAATCTTTCCGGACTGCAGGGAGTGTTGCTTGATATGCTGACCACTCTCAACCATCAGCTGTAGCATGAAACGGCTCATCTCGCCACGCTGACCGTCTTCTGTAGCGTTGTTCCAGAGAATGGTGACATCCTGGGCACGCTGTAACAGACGATGGAAATAGTAGGCGTAGATGCTGACCTTGTTCTCGACGGTGGTAAGCTCGTAGGCCTGACGGATGCTGTGTGGGATGAACGAACTGTCGTTGACGCCTTTTGGCATGTTGCCCTCATTGCAGCTGAGCAACAGCACGTGGTCGAAATCGAGGTTGCGCGTTTCCAGTACACCCATCACCTGAAGACCCTCGGCAGGCTCACCATGGAAGGGGATGGAGGTCTGTTGGATAAGTTGTGAGACGAGACGCTGCATGGTGGTGTCACTGACAGAGAGGTCACCGCTCTCTTGTAGGGCATTCAATCGGTTGACGAGGGTGTAGGCACGGAACAGCGACTCTTGGAAGAGTGGGTCAGAGGGAGCCGAAGGAGAGTCCGACGATGAGTCGTCCGGAGTAGTGGCGGATGACGCTGCTATCTGGCGCAGGAGGTGGAGGAGAGGCTGGCTGTCGTCGGTGAGGTAGCGGTAGTACGGATGACGACGGAAAGCGCGCACGAGACGGGGCGTCTTGCCACCCAGCATCATGTCGTAGTAGCACTGAATGAAGGAGGCTACGGGGGTCTGTGACAAGGGGTAGCCAGTAGTGATATTTACCTTTTCTACTTCGTCGGGCAGGCTGTGGATGACGGTAGGTAGCAGGTGCTCGTCGCAGAGGACGATGGCTGTGCGACGTCCCTTGGCGATGCGCTGCTTGTTCAGCCAACTGCTGACGTAGCGCGCCTGGATATGCTCGGTGGGAGCAGAGATATAGGTGATATCCTTTGGCTTCTGGAAATTCTTGTAGATATCGTCAGCGGTGCTGTCTAGTTCGTTGGGGAAATGGCGCAGGTACTGGGCGATATAGTGGCCAGCCTCATGGCCCTGCATATAGTAGTCGTCAAAGTCCCAATAGAAGCGTGCCTTGCCAGCCTTTTGAAGTTCAGAGAAGAGTTGTTGCTCCACTTTTTGCAGCAGGTTGAAGCCGACAAAGAGATAGTGGTCGTAGGGGAAGCTGGATGTGGTATTGGTCAGAGAAACCACAGAGCGATAGAGGGCACCTTCGTAGGCGAGTCCTTGGTCAGTAAGGCGACGGTTGAAGTCGTGGTAGATGTCTGTGAAATGACTCCATAGGCGCAGGAAACGTTGTTTGAGTTCCGTCTCGTGTTCCTCCGTAAAATGACTGAAGAAGTGTTTCAGCAATTCCCGTTGTTCGTCCGTGAGATAACTCAGGTCGTCGAGTTCGTGGATGTCACGTAGGTTGGCGAAGACGTGGTCTGCATCTGCCATATTCTTGTCGATGTCATCGAAATCGCTGATGAGCAACTGTCCCCAACCGAAGAACTTATCGAGGGTCTCTTCGGAACCTGTAAACTGACGGAAGGACTGATAGAGGTCGCAGACCAGCTTGATGGGGTCGGCAACATGGAGCGAGGACTGCTGACGGAAGAGTTCGCTGATGGTGATGTAGGCAGGACTCCATAGAGGTTTCCCTTGCGACAGACGTGCAAGGTGTTCGTTCAGGAACAGCGAGGCACGCTTGTTAGGGAATACCACCGCTGTTCGTGACAGGTTGGTGCCATATTTGCTGATGATGTCTTCTGCGACGTATTCTAAAAAACTCTTCATACAGTAACCAATAACCGTTAACCAATAACCTCCTCAATCTTATTGCTGTAAACGTACCATAGCCAGCCACGAACATTTGGCATACCCATCTGTTTCAAAAGCTGCATATATTCGCGAACTTGATCTAAGTATTCTGGCTTCGGACGACCGAACTTGAAGTCCACCACATGGGTCTCTTTGCCATCTGTCATGACACGGTCTGGACGCCGCTCTACGACCTCGTTCTGTTCGTTAAGATGCAGAATACTACATTCATTAAAAAGTTTCCAACGATTTGAGAACCATTCTTTTACGCGCTTGTCTTCAAGTCTTTTGTGAAGCATGGCGGTGAGCTTGTTGGCAGTCACCTCGTCGTCGTAGAGTACCCCATCGTATTGTAACTGACGTAGGGCAGTGTCGATATCTTCCGTGGTGCGGATAGTAGAAAATATCTCGTGGAGCACGCAACCCATCTTGATGTAGCTCGGTGCTTCTTGTGGGTCGTCATTGCCCGTAATGAAGTCGCGACTCTTGTTGCTCTGCTTGAACTCCGTCTTGGCAGGGAAGGTCTTGATGGTGATGGTCTCTGGAGCAACAGGTGCGAGGAAGGGGTTGGAGGAACTCACAGGAGAAACAGTGGAAGTAGTGGTAGCAACAATTGGGGTGCCGTAGGTGAAAAGGAGCGGGGCCTTTTCATCTGTTTCACCACTGAGGATGCTGTTGTCCAGTCGCAGGTTGGGTAGTACCTTCTCGATGAGTGCTGAACGATTGGATTTGCTGCCACGCTGACCGATAACGTAGAGACTGCGGGCTGCACGCGTGAAGGCGACATACAGGAGATTGAGATTATCGACGATGTTCTGCAAATGTTCGTCGAGATAGTCATGCTCGTAGATGGTTCCTCGCATCTGACTGTTGCTGAAGTCAATCGGTGCGATGGGCAGCGCATTGAAAGGTGCCTCATTGGGTTCACACCAGAGCACGTCGGGAAGTTCCAGACGCCAGTCGCAGAAGGGAATGAGAACATGGGTGAACTCCAGACCCTTACTCTTGTGAATGGACAGAATGCGTATGCCGTCTGTGGCATCACTCTGGATAGTTTTTCTTCCAATGCTATCATCCCATTCACGCAGGAACGCATCGATGTCGCTGGAATAGTCTTTCACAAACACATTCAGCTGGTCGTAGAAAGCGCAGAGATAGGCGCTCTGCTCGTTCAGACGCTCAAGTTGGAAGATGTCGTAGAGACGTTCTACCAACTCGTAGAGCGGCAACTGACGCAGTTCATCGGAATGACTGACGTATGCCTCTGGGAGTAGTGTGTCCAGCGAACGGTCCTTGATGAGCAGCTCGTTTTCATTGACTAAATCGCTGAGAACACTGCGGTGGTAAAGTTTGACGATGGTGGCTTTGGCCAGCAGGTCATCAGGATGTGTCAGCAGGTGGAGGGCTTGTGTCAGTAGACAGAGCGTCACAGAAGAATCCAGTCGGAATGCCTCGTCGCTGATGATGCGCACATCGGACAAATGCTCCTCAAAATAGGCAGCAATCAGTGGGATGTATTTGTTGGTGCGTACAAGGATAGCGATATCTCGCGGTGTTGCTCCTTGTTCCAACAGTTGGCGGATGGTGTCAATAAGTGTGCCCATCGTTTCTTCCTGATAGTCCGTTTCTGGCAACAGACGAATCTCCACAAAGCCTTCTGCTGGTCGTCCTTCAGGAACCTGTTGAGCTACGTCGGCATAGGCGCGGAGCAGCTGTTCGGCACCTTCTGGATACTCCTCGCGCTGACTCTCGTATTCCTGACGAGCCGCTTCTATAAAGAATGCATTATTAAAATCAATGATATGGCGAGAGGAACGGTAGTTGACCTCCAACGGTTGGATGTCCATCATCTCCTCGCTATTTGGAAACTCACGGTCAATGGCATTCAGTAAACGCCAGTCTCCAGAACGCCAGCGGTAGATGCTCTGCTTGACATCGCCAACAATCAGATTCTCAGAACCTTGATGACTCATACACTCCTGAAGCAATACCTTGAAGTTCTGCCACTGGACGGTGCTGGTGTCCTGGAACTCATCAATCATGATATGTTCCAGTTGGGTGCCAATCTTCTCAAAGATAAACGGTGAGTCGCTATTGCTGATGAGTGCGTGCAATAGTTGCTGGGTGTCGCTGAGCAGGAAACGGTTGGCTTCGTCGTTGAGTTGTCGTACCTTGTCCTCAATGCTCCCCAGCAGGCGTAGCTGACTCAGGTGGCGCAGGGTGAGGTCGGCAGACTGATAGAGACGGTACTGGTGTGGCCTGTCGTCCATAGCATGGGCCAGCAATGGTATCAGTGTTGACTCGGCAACGGCATGAACAAGATTGGGGTGTTCACACTTCTTGGTGTACCATTTGGCAGCGTCTTCCCGACAGTCGCAGACACGTTTGCCAACAATGCTCTCGTCCATCACGCCATTCTGTAGTTTTACAAAGAAACTGTAGATGCCGGTATGGCCATAGGCTAAATCGTCGACCTTGATACCTTCACTTTCGAGAGCTTCAAAGAAGCTGGAAGCATATTGTTGCATGCGTTCCAAGGCGTTCTTGCGTATCTGACGTAGTTGCTGTATGTAACCCTCGATGAAGCCTTTCTCCTGTGTCTTCTGACGGATAGCCTTCGCATTCTCCTTATAATAGTCGCGGAAGATGGTACGTCCGAACTGCTTGACCTGTCCGATGATGTTCCAGGAATGGTCGTCGCTAATCTTCTCCATGATATAGGTGAGTAACCACTGTAGCATAACGTCGGTATGCGTCAGTGCGTCGATGAGTTGATCGACAGCCTGTTCCTCTACCTGACTGTCGTTCAGGGAGATGCGTAGGTTAGCGGTCAAGTCGAGCTCACGGGCCAGATTGCGCAGTACACTCTGGAAGAAGGTATCGATGGTCTCTACGCGGAAGTAGTTGTAGTTGTGGAGTAATAGATGAAGGGCTTTGCCAGCGCGTTCTTGGACTACGGAACGTGATAACCCTGTCTCCGCAAGGATGCGGTCCATATAGGCGGAAGAGTCAGGGAGGTCCTTCCAGATGCCATACAACTGACTGAGTATACGCATTTT
>JAEEGK010033102.1_pt1 | contig 10069 bp, 5 predicted proteins | sample 8958771 | NCBI WGS metagenome assembly JAEEGK01 (sample SAMN16246547, study PRJNA631951) | gut metagenome | biome: gut microbiome; feature: rumen; material: SC-attached | host: Bos | place: Iran: Karaj | collected 2018-10 | reverse complement strand
AAATGAAATGGAAAATATTTATAATAATTTATCATTTTTTATATTTATAGAATATTTAAAATGGTTAAAATTAGATGATATTTTTTCATTAAATATATTAAATCAATCTAATGATATATACAAACCTTTAAATTTATTAGAAAAATTCATAAAAATTGCAAGAAAAAATCCTTTTATATTTATTGATAGTTTGGAATATAAACTTAATATTAGAATAAATCCTTTTATTAAATATGAATCTTCAATTGATATAAATAATTTAAAAAAATTAGATATAAATGATATTATAATTTTCGTTCTTGAATTAAATAATTATATTAATTTTGAAGATATAAATAGCTATATTTTAATTAAATCAATATATAAAAATTCAATTAAAACAAATAATATAGAAGATAATGAAGAAGATGATAAATCAATAGAAAAAAATCAATTGCTTTTTGAAACAAAATCATGTTATATTAAAGAAAAAAATAACATAGATAATAAAAATATATTAAATAAAACTTTAAATAATACAATTGATATTCATTTTTTAGGTGATTCAAATGGAAATTTATTATTTGATATTGATACACAAATTCAAAATAAAAATAATAATTTATTATTATTTTCTAAAGATAAAGATTTAACAATAGAATGGATTAATATTATTAAAAAAATAAATTTTGAAAATTTAATTTCATCTTATTTATTTAAAATAATAGAGATTAAAGAAATAAATAATATTAATATTTATAAATATTTAAATAGAAATTATTGTTTACAAAATTTTGAAACTTTAAATGAATATCAAAATAATATTAATCAAATATTTGTTAATTTAATAACAAATGATTCGAAAATTGAAAATTGTTTATTAATTTCTAATTTATTATCGTTTTTTAATTTATATTTTATAGAAAAAAATATTCATAAATCTAAAGAATTATTAATTTTTATAATAGAAAATTTTAAAAATCAATATTTATTTAATTATAATCAATTAATTATATTAAATATATTTGAAAGTTTATTTTATGAAAAAAAAATAAAATTAGAAAGTTTTTATTCTAAAAATTTAATTTATTATAATTTAAATTTCGGTGAAATTAGAGGAAAAAATAATAAAGGTAATTTAATATTATTTTTTATTTTATATAAATTAATTTTATTAATAAAAGATTGTGATAATTTAAATGCAAATGATTATTTATTTGAAATGTTTAATTATTTTATTACTAAATTAAATAATGATGATAAAAGTAAAAAAGAAAATTATTTTTTTAATGATAAAATTTCTTTTTCAAATAATTTTGATTTAAATGAAAATTATCAAAATTTAACTCAAATAAGTAATATTTTTCAAAAAAAAAAAAAATCAAAAATTTTCTTGGCGCTAATTTAAATATTATTAATTATTTATATAATAATTATAATGAAAAAAATGAAAATAATGAAAAAAACTTAAATTCAAATCAATTTAAGTTTTTTTTATTAGATAATATTATAGATTTATTATCATTCGGAAATTTAAACATAAATGAAGGTTTTTTAAATAGATTTAATTTAAATTATAAAAATAATTTAAATGAAGAAATTTCTTCAACTTCATTTTCGAGCAAAAATAATACAAGTAATTTTTTTAATTTAAATACAAATAATAATTCAAATTCAAATAATATAATATTATCAACATATTTAAAAGACATTATTATTGATAAAATGTCATATAAAAAATTTTCTCCAAATAAAATTATTTTATTTTGTGGAAAAAATGAATTTTATGAATCAGGAATAGAAACTCAAAAAAATAATATTTATTTTCCAAACATTGTTTATAATTTAAATAATAAAAATATAGATTTAATTTTTAGCGGAAATGAAAATAATTTTGTAATAAATAACAACAAAAATAAAATTTATTCTTGGGGAAAAAATGAATATAATAAATGTGGAATAACAAATAATAATTTAAATAATAATAATAATAATAATATAATTAAAATTCCAACATTAATAACATTTTTCAAAAAAATTAACGAACAAATTATTCAAATAATTTCAAAAGACACAAAATCAACATTATTTTTAACTAAAAATAATAATATATATATAATTGGATTTAATTATATATCTAATGAATATTGTAATATACCAACATTATTAAATATAAATAAATATTTAAAAGAAAAAGGAGAAAAAATTATCAAAATCGAAGGAGGAGAAGAATTTTATATTTTATTTTCAAATATGGGAAACGTATATAGTTTTGGAAAAAATAATTATGGTCAATTAGGTATTGATATAAATAATTTAATAAATAATAATAATTCTGAATATATTTCAACTCCAACTCAAATAACTGAATTAAATTCTATAAATAATATAATTGATATAAACGCAGGTAAAAATCATTGTTTTGCAATAAATACTTTAAATGAAGTTTTTTGTTGGGGATTTTCAAATTGTGGTCAATTAGGATTAAATTTTTGTAAAGAAACAAAAGAAAATGAAGAAAATTGTATAATATCAAAACCAATAATAAATAAATATATTTCAGATATAAAAATAAAAGAAATTTATTCAGGTAATAATTTTTCAATATTTAAAAACGATAATAATGAATTATTAACATGTGGAAATAATGATAAAATTCAATTAGGAATTATAGAAAATGATCTAAATATAAATAATAATATAACTACTCATTGTAACGATTATATTTTACCAACTCAAATTGAGAGTTTTATTAATTTTAAAGTATTAAAAGTTTCATGTGGAGAGAATCATTGTTTAGGAATAATTGAAGATGCTATATCAAAAATAACTAATTTATGGTCTTGGGGGGATAATACTTATGGTCAGTTGGGATTAGGTAAAAATATTAAAAAAAATTTTCCTAAACCTATTAATTCTTTGTTTGAATATATTGAACATGTTCCAATTGATATTTCTTGTGGAAATAATCATTCTTTAATTTTAATTGAAAAAAAAACAATTAAAGAAAAAGAAAATAATTTAGAAAAAATTATTGAAAAATATGGATTAAATTTTTAATATTTTGTTTGATTTCTTTTAAATTTTAATTATTTTTTTTCATTAGATTTTCTTTTTATTAATGTAATAATATTTTTTCTTATTTTTATTCTTAAATAAATATAAAAAACAAAAAAGAAATATAAATTTTTTATATTTTAATTTATTTTTATAAAGAAAAAATCTTATAAAATAAATAAAAAATTAAATATAAAAATATTATAAAAATAATAATATTTTTTTTCTTTTGTATTGATATAATTTTTAATTATTAAATAAAGATGAAAAAAGTTACTTCAAATTCCTCAAATTTATCAAATAAAGAATCTTTATTAATTCTCCCATTAAAACCAACGAATATCTCTTTATTAGGAGGATTATCATCAACTGTTCAATCATTAAAATCATCAAATTTAGGAATAAAATCAATTAATAATAATCATAATTTAACTCAAAATAATAACTATTCAATAAATTTACAAAAATCTTCTTCAATAAATTTATTTTTAAACGAAGAAATATTAAATTTAGGAAAAAATTATTCACAAAAAAATATTATTTTATCAAAAAAATTTATTAAATTAAACAAACCAAATTCAGATGAAGAAATTAAAAAATTTCTATTTAATTTACATGAATATATTAATTATTATAATTCATGTTGCAATGAATTTAATTATAATATATTTGAATTAGATATAAAATTATCAACAAGAGAAGAAGATTATAATAAAGGAGGAATAACAAAAGATTATTTTATAATTTCATTAATAAGAATGCAAAATGAATTAATATCATTAATTTGCAAATATAATAATAAACTTATTTTAGAAGGTTAAAAATATATTAAAATTAATAATTAGTAATAATTAAATGATTATAGAATTAAAAATCGAAACAAATGTTAGTATTAATATAAATAATAAATTCAAAATATTATTAATATAAATAAAATATATTTTTAATATATTAATATATAAATTATTAAATTATTTTAAATTAATTAACATACTTTTAATGGAACCAATGGTCAAAGATTTTTATGATTATTTAATTTATATTGGAATATTAAATAATGATTCTTTATCTAGTTATACAAATATTTATAATCAAAAAAATAATAATAATAATGAAAATAATTTAATTAATAATGATATAAAATTTAATTATTTAACAGATGCTTTATCAGAATTTTTAAATAATTTATCGAAAGAAAATAGTATTGAAATTGCAACAAATATTATAAACAGATACAGAGAAAATAAAAAAAAAATTACTTATTCAACATTAAAAAATTTAATAATTAAATTTGAATTAAAATATAAACTTAAATATTTAAATAAATGGATTCAATTTTTAAACAATAATAATTTCGAAAATAATAATAATAATAATAATAATTTTGTACAAACATTTGGAAAACCTCAAAATTTAAATAATAATAATAATTATGAAAATATTATTAAAAAATCTTTAGAAGAAAGTGAAACAAACATAAATAATAATTATAACAATTTAAATCAAAATTATTTAAATACTGATATAAATAGTCATAATAATTATCCAAATTCTGGTTTTCAAATAACAAAAACTTCAAATAATAATATAAATCGTAATAAAAATAAAGATAATTTATTATCGAGACAAAAAAAATTTTTAGAAAAAGCAGAAATTAATAAAAAAAATCAAATTGTTGAATTAGATAAAATAACAAATGTTTTATGTCCTTTTACTCCAACAATTTATACTCAAAATTATAAAAATAAATCAAATATTAAAAAAGATCCTTATACAAGATTATATGATGATGTTCAACAAAGAAAAATAAATTCAATTAGAAAACAAAAAGAAGAAATAAATAAAATAAAACAAAAAAGTAATTTTAAAGCAACTGAAATAAATCCTAATATTTATGCTGATGAATCTTATGAAAGTTCAATTGATAAACTTTATAATGAATATAAAATAAGAAAAAGTAAAAAAAATTTATTACAAAAAGAAATTGATCAAGAAAGAGGACTTACATTTAAACCTAATTTGAATAATTATATAAATACAATTGAATAATTTTTAAATTTTTATTTATTTAAATAAAATTTAATTTAATTTATTATTAAATATTTAAAACTAATTTTCATAATTAAAATATTATTTTATCATCTATTGAATTTATTAATTTTTGTCTTATTAAAAAATTATTATCCATTTCTTCACTATAATTAAAAGTATATTTAATATAATTATCAATTAAAGTAACATATTTTATTAAAAAATTAGATAAAATTTCATAATTATCTCCAACATAAATATTAAAATTTTGTAAAAATAATGTATTAAAATCTTCAATAAATTGTTCATTTATTTTATCATTTCCTTTATCATTTAATTTTAATTTAATTAAAAAATGATCATCAGTTAAAGGATATAATATAATAACAACATATACTTCTTTATATAAGTCAAAATTTAATATTTCTTCATTTATTACAGGATGTTCTAACCATAAAATAATTATTTTTTCATTAATTTCTATATTTTTATTTAAATTAAAAATAAAATTAAAAACATTAAATGAGATATGATTAATTCCATCTTTAAAATAAATATTTGTTTTATTATTATTATTTTCTTCATTTTCTTTAATTATATTTAAATTTGATAAATTTCCTAAACTATTTAAAAATAAAATAAATCTATAATTAATTCCATTATTATCTTCAATATTTAATATTTTTTCTGTTTTATTTTCACTTAAAAAAAATACTCCACAAGAAACTGTATTATAAACTGATATTTTTGAATCTAGCATTTGTAAATAATATTCTAATTGTTCATTTTTATCTAAAGGAATTAATGATTTTTGAATTATTCCAACCATTAATTTATAAACTGTATTAAAAATATTTTTCGCATCATATTTTGTAATTTCTTCAATAGATAATTGACTATTATCATTATATTGTGTTTTTTCTTCTTCAACATAATTATTTTCAATTTTTTGTCTTTTTATCATATTTAATAAAATATCTTTTTTAACTTTTATATTTTTAATTACATTTTCATCTTGAATAATATTTTTTTTCATTTTAAAAAACAAATTATAAATACAACTTCTCATAATAACTAAACATTCATTTGGGTTAATTTTATTATCTTCAATAATAGGTAAAATTTCAAATATGCATTTATTTTGTTTATAATAAGTTGAATCTTGAGATAATTTATTTCTATATTTTTCTGGTAAATTATCTCTAATTGTTTGCGAACTTAATTTCCATTTTATTAATTCAAATAAATAAATATTTCTATCTCCCATTTGAGCTCCAACAATTTCTTTAAAAATATTGTATAAATTATATTTTTCATCTGGGATTGAATCAATAAAATAAATTAATAAAAAGTCACTTAAAGATTGAATTTGATTTTTTTTCTGTTCATTTTCTTCTTCATATTTATTTTTATTTATAGGAAAACTAATTTTAGGATAAATGTTACTAAAATATTCAGTGTTTGTTTCACTTTCCCAACCTATTTTAAATATTATATATATTAATTTAATTATAAAATCTTTTTTATTAATGCTTATTAAAATTTCTTTATTTAAATAAATTCCTTTTAAAATACTAAAATAAATTTTTGAAGTAGGAATTATTTTTTTAAATATAGCTGAAATAATATCGATATAATTTATTATTTTTAATTCTATTCCTTCATAAACAGTTGAATTATTTTCTATTAAACTGTCTAATGGTTTTTCTGTTTGATGTTCATATAAAATTGATTCTTGATGAAAATTTTTTTCATTTTTGTTCTTATTAAAATTTATATTTTCAAATAAAGAACAAATTTCATTATTATTTTGACGAATTTGATCATTTGTTAAAGAATAAACAAACAAAGAATAAATATTTAATAATTTAATTAAACTAGTTTGTAATTCATTTTTTGAAATTGAATTAGATTTATCATAATATAAACTAATTAATTTTACAATGTAATTAAAAATTTCATTTTTAAATTTTGTTGATTTATCTTCAGTAAAACAAGAATAATTTTCTTCTCCTTCAAATAAATTATGGTGAAAAGCTATATTACTTAATATTCCCATAATAACATCAATTTTACAATTTAAATTAAATGTTATAAATCCTTCTAAAATATTATATATTAAATTTTGATAATTTGTATTTTTAAAAAAATAATAATATTGAAATTTATTACTTAACATTTTTACTAAATTAATATATTGATCTTTTTTTAATTGATTATTATTTAATATTATATTAAAATAATCTATTATTATTTGATTATTAAAAAATACAATAGAATTATTTGCTAAATTTAAATCATTTTTATCATTTGAATATAAAATATACCATTTACTTAAATAATTATTTATTAATCCTTTTTGTGACATATAAATTCTATAACAATTATCAACAAAAAATTCATTTGTTAAAATATAAATTAATTTATCCATTAATTCAATATCTTTTCTTTCAATATAATCTTTTATTAATTCAATAAAATTTTCACTAAAATTTTTTAATCCAAAAACAGTTCCTCTAGTATTAAATTTAATCATTAACATTTCATAAAAATCTAATGTATTTTTTGAATAATTTCCTTGATTTTGATAAATATTTCTACACATTGTAGTAAAAAAAAATAATTTTTTTTGTTCATTATCAATTTGACTGATTAATAAAATTTCTGAAATACATTCATTTAAATGTATGACAACTGAATCTAAATTCATTGAAATTTCTAATAAATTTAGATAATATTTATATAATAAACTTTCCATATAATCTTCAAATTTTTCATCTTTATAATTAGCTTTATAATATAATTTAATAATTTCTAATAAATATAAAAAAGGTTTTCTCATTGTTTCTTTTCTTTTTTTTAATAAACCAGAGTTTTTATCTTCTACTATAATATTATAATAATATTTAATTAATTCTGGTGTATTATTTTTAAATTTTTCTATTGAATTTGTACTTATTCTGATCTTAAATACTTCTAAATCACTATCAAATTCATCATTTAAATTAATAAAATCATAACAGTTTTCTACACTTAAATAAATATTATTATCATTAACTCTGGAAATATGTAAAATTAATTCAATAAAATTTGATTTATTTTTTAAAAAACTTTGATTATTTTTTAGAGTTGATAATAATTCAAATATGTAATCCCATTCATATGTTAAATCATTTCCACTTTTTTTAATAATATATTGAATAATAGAACTAGGATCTAAATTTGGTTTTGATTGAATAAATTCATTTAATTTTATTAATAAATTATTTAAATTATTTTTATATAATTCTTCAAATTTAGAGTCTAAAAATATTTTTTCAGAATTGTTTAAAATATTTGTAATATATAAAATTAAATAATTTAATATATTTTTCTCCATTATATTTATATATTCTTCTATAATTTTTGTTATATTATTATTTATTTCATTTTTTTTTGTCACAAAATTATTAATATTTTTTTGATATTCTTTTGCTCTTCTTTGATCACATTTAAATATTATATTAATTTTATTTATTCCATAATCTTCTATTAAAGAATTTTCAATATTTTTTAAAACTTTATAATAAAAACCTGTTTTTTTTAAATTTAATAAATCTAATAAACATTCAAAAAATAATTCTTGATTATTTTTATTAATAAAATAAGTATTAAAATCTATTATATTAATATTTGGTTTTTTATTATTAATATTATAAAAATTATAGATTGTTATTAAAATTAATTTTCCAAAATTTATTTTTGATAAATTTTTAAATAAATTACTATCACAAATTAATTTTAAAAATTTATATAGTAAATTAATGTTCGTTATAATTTTTTCAATTTGATTTTGAAAATTTAAATTATATTCAAATTGGCAATTTAATTTTAATATAAATATACAAAATAAATCAAAAATATATTCGAAAGTATAAGGAATAATTATTTCTAAATCATTATTATTATTATTTAATTTTTTAATATATGCATCTAATAAAGTTATTAAACTATTTAATTCTAAAGTTTTTAATTCAATTAACATCACATCATAAACTAAATATTCAATAATTTGTGAAATATATTTTATATTTACATTTGAAAAATTTTCTATATTTTTACATAAAGTATTAATCATATTAGTCTTTTGTTTTAAATAGTTATAATTTTCTTTGAATAATATACAACAAATATCGGAACAATAATTTATTGCAATATTTGGATTTAATTTTTTTATTATAAATTTAATAATTTTAATATACATATAGTAAAATTCAAAAGAATAATATTCGATAGTGATTGGTTTTAATTTTTCTACAATAAAATCACAATCATAAATTGCATCTTTATTTTCCTTTTTAAAAAAGAAAGATTTTCCACCTTCTTTATTGTTTAAATATTTATAAATTTGATATAATATTAATAAATATTCATGTTTTTTTGAAAGTTTTTCACCTTTTTTTTCTTTTTTTTCTTTAAATTCAAATTCTACATGAATATTTTTTATTTTATTTTTTAAAATATCAATTTCTTTATTTATTTGTTTTTTTTTAATTTCTTTATTTTTATCTTTTTTTTTATTAATATTATCTATATCTTTTAAATAATCATTTATTTTTTGAATATAATTTTTTTTTTCTTTAAATATTGATTCTTTTTGATTATCATATTTATTAAAAATAATTTTTAAATTTTCTATCTTTTTTTCTTCTGATAATTCTGTTTCATTTTTATCTTTTATTTTTTTTTCTAAATCTTCTAAGGAAAAATACTCTAATAGATTCATAATTTCAAAATATTCTCTTATTTTTGATTCATTTTTAAGTTTAATCATTATTTTTTTAAATAATAATTAAATAATATTTATTATTATATATAATATTCAAATTTTAATTAATATTATATTAAAAAAGTTTTTATAAAGATAAACTTTATAAATTAATTTAAATTAATTGAAAAAAATTTATTTAATAAAATTGGGGATTGGGGATTGGGGATTGGGGATTGGGGATTGGGGATTGGG
>JAEEGK010033100.1_pt1 | contig 10069 bp, 7 predicted proteins | sample 8958771 | NCBI WGS metagenome assembly JAEEGK01 (sample SAMN16246547, study PRJNA631951) | gut metagenome | biome: gut microbiome; feature: rumen; material: SC-attached | host: Bos | place: Iran: Karaj | collected 2018-10 | reverse complement strand
GGTAATCCCCGACGGCCCTACACAATTGTACATCGACCGTCTGTACGCCCACGAGGTAACATCGCCTCAGGCATTTGACACCTTGCGCGACAAGGGAATCAAGGCGTTCCGTCCCGACCAAATCTTCGCAATGCCCGACCACAACACACCGTCGGATCAGCAGGATATTATCAACGACCCCATCGGCCGCAAGCAGGTGGAGACCCTCGCCAACAACTGCAAGGAGTTTGGCATCCGTCATTTTGCAATGGGCACCAAGGACAACGGCATCATCCACGTCGTAGGTCCCGAGAAAGGACTTTCTTTGCCCGGAATGACGATAGTCTGCGGCGACTCGCACACCTCCACACATGGTGCTGTGGGCGCGTTGGCGATGGGCATCGGCACAAGCGAAGTAGCCGAAGTATTGGCAAGCCAGTGCATATTGCAGAGCAAACCCAAGTCGATGCGCATCAACATCGAGGGCGACCTTCAGAAAGGCGTTACAGCCAAGGATGTCGCGCTTTATATAATGGCAAAACTCACCACATCGGGCGCGACGGGCTACGCAGTGGAATACGCCGGCAGCACCATCCGCAATATGAGTATGGAAGGCCGCCTCACGCTCTCCAACCTCTCCATCGAGATGGGTTCGAGGGCGGGCATCATCGCTCCCGACGAGACCACATTTGAATATCTCAAAGGCCGCGAGTACGCTCCCAAAGGCGCGGATTGGGACAAGGCTGTGGCATATTGGAAGACATTGAAAAGCGACGACGACGCCGTGTTTGACAAGGAGGTGACATTCCAGGCCGCCGACATCAAGCCGCGCATCACCTACGGCACCAACCCCGGCGCGGGCATCCCGATTGACGGCACTGTTCCAACATTCGACGGATTGGACGACGCAGCAAAGGCGCAGTTGGAATCGCAATTGAAGTACATGCAGTTCCAGCCCGGACAGAAACTCGAAGGCATCCCCGTTGATTACTGTTTCCTCGGAGCCTGTACCAACGGCCGCATCGAAGACTTCCGCGCTTTTGCGTCCATCGTCAAGGGCAAGAAAAAAGCTGCTAACGTGGTTGCATGGCTCGTTCCCGGTTCGTGGCTCGTCCGCAAACAGATTATCGACGAAGGCATCGACAAGATTCTTGAGGAGGCTGGATTTGAACTCCGTCTGCCGTCTTGCTCGTCATGCCTGGCAATGAACCCCGACAAAGTGCCCGCCGGCAAATTGTCCATCTCAACGTCCAACCGCAATTTCGTGGGCCGCCAAGGTCCGGGCGCACGAACCGTCCTCGCCTCGCCCCTCGTAGTTGCAGCAAGCGAAATCACCGGCAAAATCACCGACCCAAGGACATTAATGTAACAAAATTTTCTGACGAAAATTTTTGAATTTTTATAAACGAAAATTACCGTCAATTTAAACGTCAATTACCATCAATTTCTACAAAGAGATTTGAAAGATTTGAAAAAAAATTGTAAAATTTCTCGCGTAGCGACCACCATAAAAAATTGACGGAAATTGACGAAAAAATTGACGGAAATTGACGTTTAAGAAAAACAACGCCGCCGTAAGGCGGCAATTACACGTTAAAAGAAAATGAAACAAAAATTCAACATCATAAAATCGACGTGCATTCCGATTGCCATCGACAACTGCAACACCGACCTGATTATTCCGGCGCGTTACTTGGCAAGCACGACCCGCGACCCGAAGTTTTTTGGTGACGCCTTCATGCACGACCTCCGCTTCGACGCACAGGGCAACCCCGTGAAAGATTTCGTAATGAACAAGCCCGAATTTTCGGAGGCACCCCGCGAAGGAGTTCATGAAATCATCGTCGGCGGTCAGAATTGGGGTTCGGGTTCGAGCCGCGAACACGCAGCATGGGCTATCGCAGGCTATGGCGTTAGGGTGGTAATTTCATCGTCCTTCGCCGACATCCACCGTAACAATTTGCTCAATTGTTTTGTGTTGCCGGTAATCGTAAGCGAAAAATTCCAACAGGAACTCTTCGACAGCATCGCCAAGAATCCGCAGACCATCGTTACTGTTGACGTCCCCAATCAGACCGTCAAGAACGAGGCTACTGGCAATCAGGAGCACTTTGACATCAATGGCTACAAGAAGCACTGCCTGATGAACGCCCTCGACGACATCGACTACCTCCTGACAGTTCAGGACAAGACCGTCGAATACGAAAAAAACAGGAAACAATAACAACGTCAATTGCCATCAAACGCCTTACGGCGTCTGATGGCTTTCCTCAACAAAAATTACCGTGAATTAATCCGTCAATTACCGTCAATTTCAAAAATAAAAATTGACGAAAATTGACGAAAAAATTGACGGTAATTGACGTTTTAAAAAAAGACGCCGTAAGGCGGCGAAAATAATTCACGTTTATATGCTTGAAATTCTTGATACTACACTGCGCGACGGCGAACAGACGGCGGGAGTAAGTTTCAATGCCAACGAAAAACTCACCATCGCGCGGCAACTCCTTGACGACGTTGGTGTGGACCGCATAGAAGTGGCGTCGGCGCGAGTGAGCGACGGCGAGCGCAAGGCTGTGGAATCCATCTGCCGGTGGGCTGACGACAACGGACTCATCGACAAGGTGGAGGTGTTGGGTTTTGTGGACAACGGCGTTTCCATCGATTGGATTGCCAATGCAGGAGGCCGCGTGCTCAACCTTCTTACCAAAGGTTCGCTGCGCCACGTGACCATGCAACTCAAAAAAACACCCGAAGAACACCTCGCCGACATCCGCCGCAACATCGAAATGGCGATGCAAAAAGGCCTGTCAGTAAATATTTATCTTGAAGATTGGTCCAACGGCATGATACATTCCAAGGATTATGTAATGTATATGCTCGACAATCTGCAAGATATGCCTATCCGTCATTATATGTTGCCGGATACTCTCGGCGTGCTGACACCCGATCTGACCAAAAATTTTTGCCGCGAAATCGTGCAGAAATATCCGTCGTTGCGTTTTGACTTCCACGCCCACAACGACTACGACATGGCGGTCGCCAACGTCTATTCGGCAGTCAAGGCAGGAATTACAGGCATACACACCACCGTCAACGGTCTCGGCGAAAGGGCGGGCAACGCACCTTTGGCATCAGTTGTTGGCATCCTGAACGACCATCTTAAAATCGACAACAACATCAACGAGCACCGCCTGACCAGCATCTGCCGCCTTGTGGAAACTTTTTCGGGAATCCGCATCCCCGACAATAAGCCCATCGTGGGCGAATCGGTATTCACGCAGTGCAGCGGCGTACACGCCGACGGCGACAACAAGGACAATCTCTACGTCAACAACCTCTTGCCGGAACGCTTTGGGCGCGTCCGCAAATACGCCCTCGGCAAAATGTCGGGCAAGGCCAACATCGCCAAAAACCTCGAAGAACTCGGCATACACCTCACGCCCGAACAGACCAAACTCGTAACCAAGCGCATCATCGAACTCGGCGACAAGAAGGAGAACGTGACGACGGAAGACCTGCCGTTCATCATTTCGGATGTGTTGAAGAGCAATCTTTTCCAAGAGGACGAGCATATACAGATAGTCAATTACAGCCTCAACCTCGTGCGCGGCATGAAGCCCGTGGCAACTCTCCGCATCAGCATACACGGCGTTGAATACGAAGAAACATCCCCCGGTGACGGTCAGTACGACGCATTTATGAAGGCGTTGTGGAAGATTTACGCGAGCCTCGGCAAGCAGCATCCCATCCTCACCGACTACAAGGTGTCAATCCCGCCCGGCGGCAAAACCGACGCTTTGGTGGAGACCGTAATTTCGTGGAATTACAACGGACAAATCCTCCACACACGCGGACTAGACGCCGACCAGACCGAAGCGGCAATCAAGGCAACTGTAAAAATGCTGAATTTGATAAAGGATTGATTATCAAATAATTAACCACAAAAATAACGCTTCATTGCAACCAAAACTCATATTTTTTACCCACTTTTGGTTGCAATGAAGCGTTTTTTACTTGAACGTAAACTCGTGGCTATGTTCGCCGGTGCGTATGTAGTTGTCCTTGTTGAGCGGATTGTCTTGACCGTTGTCTTTGGGATGGAAGACCACAGAAGAATCCTTGTCCATGAATGTGATTTTCAGGGAGTCGGCACCAACGAACCAATAGTCGTCGAAAGTCCTCTCCTCGTCGATGCCAAAATGCTCCGCTTTTGAAAACAACTTTCCTTCGAAAGTGTGAGAGTAGTCAAAGACGGTGAACGCATGACCAGTCGCGTTGCGGTAGGTGAAATGCTCAATGTAATCGACGCAACCCTCGTCTCCGCAAGAAGTTGCCAGAGATGCAACAATCAATGTCGCAACTAAATAGGTGATTTTTTTCATGTTATGTTAGTGTTTATTTGTTGTTAGTTTCGGGAATAGTTGTCAGTTCGAGCGTACAATAAATCAAAACCTCAGGGATAGACTTTCTCTGAATGTATAGGTCGGGGTTGAGTGGGTTTTGCTCAAACTTGTCTGCCTTGGTGAAAGTCTTGAACTTCTGTTCTCCATAGAACACGGTGATGCTGTCGTGGTCGAAGAACAATGAATTGAAGGTGTTGCACTTCATGCCTATCGAAATTGAGTCGTTAGGCATTACAGTGTACGACTGTTTTGTATCGTATGACGACACAGGCTGATAGGTAATGATATGCACAGCCGAATCAATGTGGTTCACGATGTGGTACTTGTAAGAAGTGCCTGGATCTTCGTACTCAGATTCTTTATTGCATGCTGACAATCCAAAGATTATTGCAGCAGATACGATTGTTGGTAATAATTTTTTCATGTTATATTTGGTTTTGTGTGTTTCAATCATATAACACGCAAAACAATTAATACCCTAAAAAAAAATAAAAAAAGTTGTATAAAGAGGCGGATTATTCCACCTTTTTATACAACTTGTTACATGTAGATGCGTCAACCGTCTATTCCAGTTCCTTTTTGTATTTGTAGAGCAGTCCGCAGACGTCGTCCAATTCGCGGATGATTGAGACCACGTTGCTACGGCGGGGCGATTGGTATTGGCAATCAAAATCGCGGTGATAATGGCTCAAAAACGAATTTAAGACAAACTTGATGCTGGAAATATCGTATTTGTCAAAATGTTCGATAAGCCGTTTCTTATATGCGAACATCTTGGAAAACCTTTCCGCCTCATCCCTGTCGTAGCCCGTTTCTTCGGGGGCAATGAGCCTTAGTTCGTCCGACAGTGATTGGTAAAGCTCTGCCACACGATCTATTGCAGTCTTGATGTCTTCTTCGGTTATCATAATTGTTATTTCAAGTCGATAGGTTTAGCCAATTTGGACATTGCAGCACGTCCACCCATAATTTTGTTGCGTGCATCATCGGGGATGTACAGCTGGATTTTGCCGCCCGCGAGGAAATATTCCTTTGTGTCGAGACCGTCCAAAATACTTTGCGCCGCTATTACGCCCTCCCATACGGGCAGCTCAATATCGCCAACAGTATATTCTACCATGTTTTTATGGTTGTTCCAAGAAGGCTTGACGGCAGTCCTACCATAAAACTCCGCCAAAGTTGCAGGCGGCGTGTAGGTCCAGAACGAACCAGCAGGATTTTGGTCGTCGCCATATACACGGTAGATTTTGGTTCCTTTGGTCAGCTTCACTTGTTTGGCACTGCCAGTAAAAGTGACATGTCTCTTGGCGGGAAGGTCAAAATTCCAATCAGGCTCCCACGTAGTAGATGTAAGAGTCCATTTGACATCCACATAATCGCAACCATTGTCAACATACGGGCCTTTGGTGACGCCCTCAATGTGTTCGTAGTCGCCCATCAAAGCGCGGAAATGGTCGATGCCTTTGATATCTGAACCTTCTTCCATTATCTGTCCAATCATTTCTGCGCGCTCCTTGTCGGTGGCAGCAGAGCCAAGAGTACGTTCTACATGGGAAAAGTCAACACCAGGATAAGTATTTCTGAGCTTGGCGATTTTTTCGATAAGGGCGACATTGGTCCTGACATCATGACCGATAGTTGGCTTAATCAAAATCTTCCATACAGCAATCATGTCACGGTCGCCAGCAATCTTTTTAAAGTCGCTGTCTGAGGCGTCGACGAAATCGTTGGCAAAATGTATAAGTTCCACTTGCGCCAGAGTGCCGATTGCAGATATATCGACAGCAAGTCTTGACATTTTGCGCAAGAAGGCTTTCTCATTATTCTCCCTGTCGTAGCCTTGTCCGATTGCCGACGTACGGTATTCGTCGGCTTTTTGGAAGTCTTGGTCAACGCCATAGCCGTAAAAGTGACACTCGCTCAGGAAATACTGCGCCGCCCTGCGCTCTTCGGCTTTTTTGAAGAGGTCGAAGGCCTTGTTGTAATCCTGCTCAACGCCACGTCCGTAGTAGTAGCACTCGCCAAGCCCCGACATGCCTTGCGTGTTGCCTTGGTCGGCGGCTTTCTTGACCCACTGCGCTGCCTTTGTATAATCCTGCTCCACGCCGCGTCCAATGTAGTAACATACACCTATGTCGTTTTGGGCGTCGGCATTGCCAAGCTCTGCGGCTTTTAGCAACATTGCGGCACCGAGCTTTTCGTCGCGTTCCACATTGTTGACGCCAAACAGATAATTGTTGCCGAGGTCATAGAGAGCCTCATGGTATCCGAGGTCGGCGGCACGTTCAAGGTATTTCACAGGGTCTTTTTTGTACCACTGCTCGCCCGTGCGACCCTTGTATTTGGCGGGCTTTTGTGCCATGACATTAGTACAAGCTATTGCCAACGCCATTAATATGAATAATATCCGCTTCATATTGGTATGGTATTTATTATTATGGGGTGCAAGCAAGAACGCCTACACCCCAACTATTTAACGATGCCTAATCACCGACCTTGTGGCGTTGGAGTAATCCACCGCGCCCTCGTGCTCCATAAACTCGCGGAGACAGTCGCTACTCTTCTTTTTGGTGTCCTTGTACTCCTTGCGCTTCAAGAGCGGAATTATCGACGCTGTGTAGCTATTGACAGCAACGGTATATGTCTTGTGTCCCTTCAAGGGTTTGCCTTTTTCATCGACAACCTTGATGTCCAACACTTTAACTGTATCGGTGGCATCCACTGTCAATTCGTAACTGCAGCCCGACGTGTAGCCTTCCATACCTTCGTCATTCTCACGGAAAGACTTGATAACCTCAATAATCTCCGAGCCTTTGAGTTTGTAGATAAACATCAAGTTGCCAAACGGGTCGAGTTTCAAGATGTCCATCATTGTAAACTTGTCGGAATCAAAAGTGCTGAACCTCACGCCGCCGCCGTTCTGCAAGGCGATTTTGGTGCCGCAACCATAACGCTGTCCGTCTGCCATGAGGCTGCCAAGTTTTTCGTAGCCGTTGATGGGTTTGAGATTCTTGCACAACACCTCAGAAAGCACGGGGTTGTCGTCCAAAAACTTCTTCACCATGTCGGCAATCTTCTGGTTGCGCTGCCTTGAATTGTCCACATTGATGGGCTGCGACTTCTTGGAGATGACCTTGCCGGTCTCGTCGACGGTGACAATCACGTGGTAGCAATACTTCATCTTGTTGATGCACTGAGTGATGAGCACGCCGTTGTAAATATTGTTGGGGGGCAAGAGCTTGTGTGTGTGTCCGCCCATGATAACGTCAATCTGCGGATACTCCTTGGCGAGAAGGCTGTCGCCGTCGCAACCTGCATGGGAAAGGAGGATTTCGATGTCGCACTGCTTGCGCACAACGTCCACATACTTACCTACGGCGGGTATGGGCTGCGTGAATGTAACGCCCTTGCAGTTGTCGATGTGGCAGTCGGGGTAGCCACGTTGAGGGTTCACCTGCACAACGCCGATGACGCCAATCCTCACACCGTCCACTTCAAAAATCTTGTACGGGTCCACCTTGATTGCCATGTCGTCGGGGAATTTGGTGTTGCAACAGAGGTACGGGAAGTTTGACAATTCCAACTGACGGCGGAAATTGGGCTGACCCGCGTCAAACTCGTGGTTGCCGATGGTAGAAGCCCTGACGCCAAATGCGTTCATTACCTCGGTGATAGGCCTCGACGGCTCCATGTACATATCGCTAACAGGGTCGCCGGTACGGTTGTCGCCCGCACTGAGCACCATCAAATTGGGATAGAGCGCACGGAGAGAATCGATGACGCCGCCAAGAGCCGCCGAACGATCCATGCAAGCGTGAATGTCGTTGATGGCTACAAAATGTATCTCCTTGTTCTGTGCCGTCACATTGAGCGACATCGCAATGAGCATAGCCGCCACAATGGACTTGAATCTGAAAATTTTCATATATAATAAGGTGTTAAATTAATAAAACAATCAGCCGGCACAATAGTCCGACATTGCAAATATACACAATTTTCGACCCAAAAGGCAGTTTTTTATGACAGAAATTTCAAAAAATAGGTCTGAATGTCAGACGTGTCAGCGGGCTAATTATCACAATTATGACAAATTGTCACTAATTCCAAAAACTGATGTCAGTATCGTTTTTGTGCCAAAAAGCTGCAATATGTTGAGTATCAGAGGATTAATTACAATTAACAACAAAAATAAAAATAATACGGCATAATGATTGTAAAATTATGGTCGTACCGCTGATGCAAAGCGGCACACAAACAAATGTTGAACTTAAAAACTTAAAAACAATCATAAAATGAGCAAGATTATCGGTATTGACTTGGGAACCACAAATTCGTGTGTTTCCGTCATGGAAGGCAACGAGCCTGTAGTAATAGCCAACTCGGAAGGCAAGAGGACCACGCCTTCAATAGTTGCATTCTTGGAGAGCGGCGAGCGCAAAGTAGGCGACCCCGCCAAGCGTCAGGCGGTAACCAACCCCAAAAACACGGTCTATTCCATCAAGAGGTTCATGGGCGAGACTTACGACCAGGTAACCAAGGAAGTGGAGCGCGTACCATACGACGTGGTTCGCGGCGACAACAACACACCCCGTGTTAAAGTTCACGACCGTCAGTACACTCCGCAGGAAATCTCCGCGATGATTCTCCAGAAGATGAAGAAAACCGCAGAAGACTATCTCGGACAGGAAGTTACAGAGGCCGTAATCACAGTACCGGCATACTTCTCCGACTCTCAGCGTCAGGCCACCAAGGAAGCAGGCGAAATTGCGGGTCTTACTGTAAAGCGTATCGTCAACGAGCCTACCGCAGCGGCTCTCGCTTACGGCCTCGACAAAACCGACAAAGACATGAAAATTGCCGTATTCGACCTTGGCGGCGGCACATTCGATATTTCAATTCTTGACCTTGGCGGCGGCACATTCGAAGTGCTCTCTACCAACGGCGACACGCACCTCGGCGGCGACGACTTCGACCAGAAAATCATCGACTTCCTCGCCGACCAGTTCCAGAACGAAAACGGCGTTGACCTCCGCAAAGACCCGATGGCTTTGCAGCGTCTTAAGGAAGCAGCCGAAAAAGCAAAAATCGAACTTTCGTCGTCGGCTTCCACGGAAATCAACCTTCCGTACATCATGCCTGTCAACGGTGTTCCGAAGCACTTGGTAACCACCTTGACCCGTGCAAAATTTGAGGCTATCTGTGACGACCTCATCAAGGCTTGCATTGCACCCTGCCGTCAGGCACTCAAAGACGCCGGACTCAGTGCAAACGAAATCAACGAGGTTATCTTGGTGGGCGGTTCGAGCCGTATTCCGGCTGTTCAGGCCGAAGTTGAACAGTTCTTTGGCAGGAAACCTTCAAAGGGCGTTAACCCCGACGAGGTTGTGGCAGTTGGCGCATCGATTCAAGGTGCAGTACTTTCTGGCGATCTTGGCAAAGAAGGCGGCATTCTCCTCCTCGACGTTACTCCGCTTTCTCTCGGCATTGAGACTATGGGCGGCGTGATGACCAAACTTGTGGAGGCTAACACTACCATCCCATGCAGGAAAGAGGAGACCTTCACCACAGCCGTTGACAACCAGCCCTCTGTGGAAATCCACGTACTCCAGGGCGAGCGTTCTATGGCTAAGGACAACAAGACCCTCGGCAAATTCCACCTCGACGGTTTGCCTCCGGCACCGAGG
>JAEEGK010033096.1_pt1 | contig 10070 bp, 6 predicted proteins | sample 8958771 | NCBI WGS metagenome assembly JAEEGK01 (sample SAMN16246547, study PRJNA631951) | gut metagenome | biome: gut microbiome; feature: rumen; material: SC-attached | host: Bos | place: Iran: Karaj | collected 2018-10 | reverse complement strand
TTAGCTATTACGAAGACCATGTCTACTATCCGCTATTCAGTAATGCGGATACGCTGTTGCCCATCCTTCAGAGAATCCTGAACGAAATAGATCCGCAACCGGCCTTGGACGCGCACGAATGGACCTTCAGCCGGTATAGCCCGACCCCGACGATCATCCAAGCGGCATCTGCGCTGTATATGAATCACAGCGTTGCAGATATCACCAAGCACGAGGCCGACAAGGCTGGAATTGATAGCTGCACGGCCTTCATCTTGGATATCATCAAGCAGTCGAAGGAAAACCATCAGAAGAGCATTTGCTTTGTGACCGGAGTCCCAGGCGCGGGGAAGACGCTCGTCGGTTTGAACGTTGCAATCCAGCAGGAAGAAGGCGATTTGGCGGTTTATCTTTCCGGTAACGGGCCACTTGTGAAAGTGCTTACCGAAGCATTGGCTCGCGATAAGGTACAGAAGGAGAAAGATCGCGGCCGCCGATGCACGAAAACCGAAGCAGAACGTCAGGTAAGCCGATTCATCCAGATTATTCACCGCTACCGTGACAACATGCTCGGAAAGCTTAAGATGCCCATCCGAGACGGGCAGATTGAACTTGACCCGGCAAGGATTTCCAAGGCGGCCGAAAAGAGCGCCGCGGAAGTGGAGAACGTGGCCATTTTCGACGAAGCGCAGCGTATGTGGGACATGCGCCATCTGAGCGCTTGGCTTGCCAGGAAGAAGGGCGTGAACGATTTCCCCATGTCGGAAGGAGAGTTCCTCATCTGGTCGCTTGACCAGCATAAAGATTGGGCTACTATCGTTTGTTTAGTTGGTGGGGGACAGGAGATTAACTCCGGCGAAGGCGGTATTGGTTTGTGGATTGATGCGCTTAACCAGCAGTTCCCTGACTGGCAGATTTACATCTCGAACCAATTGACGGAGAAGGAATATGCCGAAGGAAATGTCAGCGCCCTGCTCGCAGAGAACCCCAACGTTCATCTCCGTTCTGACCTGCACCTTGCAGTCTCTCAGCGCTCTTACCGGGCCGAGACACTTTCCTTATTTGTCCACCAATTCTTGGATCTGGATATCGCCGCTGCCCGAAAGACTTACGACGATATCAAAGACCGCTACCCCATCGTCCTGACCCGCGACTTAGCAAAGGCTAAAGCATGGCTCCGAGAGCACGCGCGTGGTTCAGAACGCTACGGAATGCTCGTCTCATCCAAGGCCTTCCGCCTGAAGCCCCTTGCGATTGATATCCGTTCTCAGGCCGATATTGTCCCCTGGTTCCTGAACCCCATCACAGACATTCGTTCCTCCCTCTTCCTGGAAGACGTCGCCACCGAATTCGACATACAAGGCCTGGAACTCGACTGGACCTGCCTCGTCTGGGACGGCGACTTCCGCTACGATCCCTACCGCCACTGCTGGCAACACTTCAACTTCCGCTCCGACCGTTGGCAAAACATAAACATTGCCGAAGGCCGCGCCTATCAACTCAACGCCTACCGCGTCCTCCTCACCCGCGCCCGCCAAGGCATGGTCATCTGCGTCCCTGAGGGTAATCCCGATGATGCTACCCGGTTGCCAGAGTTTTATGATGGGACGTATGAGTTGTTTAAGGATTTGGGGTTGATGGAGATTTAAAATCTTGGAGAAACGAAGATGTACGATCTTCGCTGAGAAGTTATTATTTTGTTGTTTTTTTTATCTAAAACGCCTTAGTGGCAGTTTTACCAGGTCGCGCAAGTTTTTCTTGCTCGCAACTTTTATGATACTTCTCTATTGCATCGAAAAGGGGCTTGATCCGGGGATCTTTTGTGACATCTGGAGCCGCTTGGGCGAACTGGTCGTTCCATAGCTTCGTGCTTCCGTTTCGTATGAGTTCCTCATAGTTCTCCGGAATGAAGAACTCGGCTCTTTCGCCGAGGACGCTTCTGAAAGAGTCAATGTAAATCTTAAGCCCACCCTTATCCAGGTCTCCGAAATGGATGTAATGGTTCGAAATTCTTTTGAGCCAGTCGATCCATCGCCCGTAAGAATCCTTACTTCCCGTGCTCCGGTAGGTGAAAAGATAAGGCTTCCCATCCTGGAAGAGGTGTGCGTAATCCTTGATTCGCATGAAGGTGGCGTAGTTCTCCACGCCAACGACGATGATCTCGGGGTCGACATCTAGGTGTGCCTGCTCGTCAATCTCGACGCATATGCCAGGGAGAGGGTCGATGACAGATTCCTTGCCTTCATAGGAGACGGTGACGGGTTTGATGGTGTTCAGCCGGATGCCCCTCATGACGTCGGTCCCGAAGGCCTTGGAGTTGTTGACCAGTTGTGCGGCTTCCGTTCGGCTGGGCTTGATTCCGGCCTGTTGGCCCTCCAAGGCGGAGAGGTATGAATCCAGATCGTCTGTCCCGGCAAGCCGCTGGGCAAAGCCCCGGACCATCTCGGGGTATGATGTCCTGACGATATACGAACGTCCTTCCCGTTTGACCGAAACGAGATGCTCCTTTGAGAGTGTCTCCAGCAGCGGTTTCGAGATCGCCGAACCGAGGATGCTTCTCTCTTCGATAAGCGTGAGGAGACTTCTCAGGTCCTTAAGATTCAGCTTCTCTTTCATCGGGTGTATCCATTTGAGTGAAGGACAGAATATTGGTGGCGTTCGTGAACTCGGAGCCTTGGCGTTTCCAGAACGTATAGCCGTAGCGGAAGCTCTCCTCGGTTCCGTTCGGGAGCTGGGGCGAGTTCGCGAGGATATAGACCCCCATACGGTTGGCCAGGCTCATCAGGCTGTTGAAATTGCTCGGCGAGAGGGTCGCCTGCTCGTCGATCGGACAGTGAACCATGAACCCCTGGCCCTCGCTGGCGCATCTCTTCCTGATGCTCGTGAGGAGCAGGAGATACAGGAGGTTCTTGAAGATGGTATCGATGCCGTTCGACCCCATGTCCTTGATTTCGCGCCTGCGGCCGGAGCGGTTCAGGCCCTCATCCACCTCGATGTAGAGGGTGAACATGTCCTCCAAATTGAGCTGCTTCCGTTCGCTCGTGGTCAGGCTGGACGCGATGTCCTGGATGAAGGCGACGAAGGTCTTGTTGCCGGACGACCCGTCCAGGAAATTCCGGTCGCCATCGCTCTCGCCGCAGTAGTCTTCGTGGATCTCGATGGACCGCTTGACGAGGGCGATCAGGTCGGATCCCACGTCCTCGACCGACAGCTCGATCCGCTTGATGACGTCGGTGAAGTTGTATTCGCGGAACAGGCGGTTGATGCTGCTGACGGTCTCGCGTACCTTCTTGATGTCCGTCGCGTACTCCGTCGCCTGGTAGGCTATACCGCTGACGAAGGGGACGGCGGCGGTGTTCCACGCCTTGCAGTGTTCGGCGATGAGGTTCTCGGTGATGAACTCGTAGACGTCCTGCTGGGCGCGAGCGTCCTCTCCTATCTCCTGGCAGGACGACGCGGAAGGGAAGAAGCGGTTGATGCCGAAATCCCCCAGGTTGCTCCAGAAGGAAGACCAGCATAGATTCAGTACGTTGACGGCGTTTTCGATCCTCTGATCCGCGCCCTTGCCGGATTTGACGATCTCCTCGGCAGTTTCGTCCGTCTCGATGGGCTCCGCCGCGGCATAGTCGTCCTGGCGGTTCCCGGCGAAATAATTGTCAACCTCGTCGATCTCCACCTGGGCCTCCGCGATCTCGCCGATCCTGTCCTGAACGACCTGGTTCATCTCCCTGGCCATGCGGTCTTCCTCTGCGACCTTGGCTTTCTCGTCATCCTCGTTTTTGCGGATGGATTCCGAAAGGCTTTCCAGGGATGCGGCCCAGATGCCCTCGTTGTCAAAGTAGTCCGCCTTGTCCTTGAGATAATCGTGATAGTGCTGCTTGTTGGCCTCAATCTTCTTCACATCCTCTTCAAGGGAGGCGATCTCCTTCTGGAGCGCTTCAACGCGGGCGGCGTCCACCCCGTTTTCCGACAGGGCCTGGGCCAGGTCGGCGTCGATCTGTTTCAGGTCCTTGTCCAGCTGCTCCTTCTCGGTCTTGAGGATGCTCTCTTGACCTTCTTTGTAATCATCGAACTCCTTTTGTATCTTCTTCTGCAGTTCTTCCTTACGGGTCTTCAATCCCTCGCAGAAGCGGCGATAGCCTTCGTTCTCCTTGCCTATCTCGCCCAGGACGGACTTTAGCTCTTGGTCATTGGCATCTATCTCCTTCTGGATCTTGTCGGCCTCGCTCTTGACGATCCGCTTCTCCTCGCTCGTCAGGGATTCTATCTGGGCCCTGACGACGTCGAGGACGCCGCCCTTCTCGGTCTTTTTCTTTTCCAGCCCTTCCTTCTTTTCCTTCGCATCGGAAATCAGCTTCCCGATTTCGTCGGTTTTCTGCTTGACGGCCGCTTCCTGCCGGTCCTTCTCGTCCTGAAGGGCTTTCTGCGCCTTTTCACATTCGAGCGATGCATTGTCCAGCCTCTCCTTCAGGAGAGCGGGGTCGGTCTCGGTAGGGGAGAGCCGGGTGAGGTCGAGCTTTACTCCATACACGGAATCCGTCTCGTCGGAAGTTTTCTCAGGAGAGAGCCCCTGGTCGAAGAGAACCTTTTCTGAAAGGACCTTGCCGAGGGTCCGGTTCCATCCCTCGACGTTTTTGCTGAGCCATTCGGCAAGCGAACCATCGAAAGAGCTCAGCTTCCGAACGAGTTCTTCTCTCTTCTTCCCGGCGGCCTTGAGGGCGTCCTCCTTGTCACGGATCGACCCTGAGAAACCGAGCCGGATGGCCGCCGGCGCAGTCTTCTTCTCGTTTTCATATGTCTGGATGGAGTGTTCCAGTTCAAGGATATCTTTCTCGATCTGCCGAATCTCCCGGGAGAGCTCTTCCTCCCTTTTCGATAGTTTCTTCACCTCGTCGCCCTTCGGGTGCGAGTGCTCGATCCGCTGCTTCTCTATCTTGCCGTCGTTGACGAGCCTGGTGAAGCGGTCCTTCTTCTCATTCAGCAGGTCGATTTTTTCGCTGTGCCGCTTTTCCTCAGCGCTGCGCTCCTCCTCGACGGTGTCCGACACGCCCTTCTTTCGGTTGGTCGCTGCTGTCTCTTCCTGGGCTATTGCGGCATCAATTTCCGCCTTTCTGACGTCGTACTTCCCCTTCAACTCATCCTTTTTCGCTTTGAACTTCACGGTCAGGGAATCCGACTGCCCAGTCAGGTCCTGAAGCCTCTCCGTTGCAAGCCCCAGCGCCTCCCGTTTCTGGGGCTCTGCCTCCATCAGGGGGATGAGGGGAATCAGGTCGAGGTAACGTTTTTTCTTGTCCGCGATCTTGTCATAATCCCCCTGCAGCCGCGAACGCCGGTCCTTGAGGCCGGCGATGAGCTGCTCCACTTCCTCCCGTCTTTCTTTTATGGCCTTGTCGTAAGCATCGAATTCGGCCTGGGCCTCGTCCCGTTCCTTCGAGATCTCCCCGATTAGTTCGACGTAATGGTTCCTGGCGTATTTGGCCTTTCCCGGGAACAGCTCGAAGATGATCTTCTCCTTCAGGTAGGTCTCATAGGTCCTCTCGAACTGCTTCTGCCTGGCGAGCATGTTGGGATCCGATGTCCAGGAGCGGATGCAGTTGTACTCCCTCATCAGCTGGGAGGCGCGCTTCTGCTCCCTCTCCACGTCGAAGGGCTTCGCCGTGGATCCCATGGTGCTGACGATCATCTCCTGCAGGACGTCCCCCTGGACCTTTCCGAGGTTCAGGAGCATCTTCAGCAGATTGGTAATCTTCTCGTGGGGGCGGTCGACGCCCCGGCAGAAGGTGAGGGAGAACTTCTCCCAGCTGCGCATCTTCCCGACGGTCCCGTCCCTCCAGCCATAGAGGATGTCGATGTACTCCTTCCTGCCCTTTGCCTGGCGCATGTCCAGTCCGGGATGCCGCCGCTGGGCCGCATTCTTGACATTCTCGAGGTTGTCATACGCGACGCCGTTCCCGTCGACGAAGATCTCTTTCGAATAGGGGCAGTCGAAGAACTGGAAGGTCGGCCAGTTGCTGTTCTTCAGGAAGACCAGGAAGCAGTCCTCAGGGTCGTTGGAGCGGCGTACCTCGTAGATGATGTAGGAGTTGTTCATCTTGAGGTTGTACTGGGCGAAGGGGAGCTTCCCGTCGCCGATCCCCAGGGCCTTCGCCGAGGAGTCGCCGGTGTAGAACAGGGTCTCGATCTGAAGGAAGGTGGTCTTGCCGGAACTGTTGTCGCCGGAGATATGGGTGTTTCCGTCCACTTGGACCTCCGCATACTGGAAAGTGGAGGAATTGATGAGGATAATCCTTTCAAGCCTTTTTTGTCCCAATAACTTTTCCATGGCGCGATCTACTGGTTGTCAATTTCATCGAACAGAGAGGACTCGGGGGTCTTCTCGATGGCCTGCTCGTCTTCCTTGGATATGAACTGGATGCTCTCGACGAAGGTGCGGTAATAGTCGAAGGCCTGGGTGACGAGGTAGCGGATCTCGTTGCGCTCGTTGTCCAGATAGCTGCACACGATCTCCATCTTCTTCTCGAGGATCTCGAGGAGTTCCGTCGCCCACTCGTCCGTCGTGTTGCTGTTGAACAGGTTCCGGCAGATTTCCTTGGCCGGCGGGCACATGTCCAGCCTGGATAGGATCCATGTCCTCGTGATGAGGTGGCCGACCCCGAAGGACTGGTCCAGCTGGAAGAGGAGGTTCAGGATGGAGAGATACTCCTTGTAGTCCGAGGCCATCGCCTCGAACGACTTCCTGTCCCCGGAGACCCTTTTCCGGAAATAATAGTACCCGTCACCCCGGGCCAGGTCCATCCCGGTGGTCGTCAGCCACTCCTTCGTGTAGTCCTCCCAGCCGGCCTCCAGGGCTTCGTACCCGTTGCGCTTCTCGTCGTCCATCGACGTCGCGCAGATGAAGTGCCCTCCGTTCAGGTGCCGGAACATCTGGGCCGCGTATTTGAGATTCGTGATATCCATGTCAGCGGTTGTTTGCGATTTGGTACTCAAGGGAGATGCGCTTGCCGGAAAGCGGCGAGGTGTAGATGTAATGGCCCGTCTTCCCGGCCGGGAAATCGAGCGTCCTCTGGAACTCCGGGGAGGCGCAGTAGTATGCGAACAGCTCGATGCGCTGCCAGACGGGAACGTCCGTCCGGAAATCGTAGTCGATGAGGAACGAGAAGAGGTCCTTCCCCTGGGCGCTGAACGAGCGGAACAGCTTCCGGTAATCCGGCCTGTAGGGGATGCGCTCCTTCTCCGGACGGGCCTCCGCCTGCTCGAAGTCGATGGCCGGCGCCGTGCGGTTGACTTCCTTCCCCAGCAGCTCGCCGGAGGCGATGAGCAGGAGCTCGTCGGTGAAACGCCCCTCTTCCACGAGGGCAGGCACGTCGACCTTGCTGACCTTCACGTAGGTCTCGCTCTTCCGGCCGGTGTCCTCATACTGTTTGATGACGTCGAGGAAGGTCGTCTCGGTCTCGAGCGTCCCGTAAGAGATCTTCTTCGCGAGAAGGTGCGCCCGCTTGGCCACCCGGGTCGCGCGCTCCACCTTCGAGATGTACTCCTGGAGGCGGCGGGTTACCTCGATCAGGGATTCGGAGGAGTCGTGGAGCTGGTTCTTGGCGCGGGCGAGGACGTCCGATATCATGAAGGTGTTGGTCTCGGGGTCCCTCAGGATGACCGTCCGGAGCTTGTGCGTCTCGTCGGACAGCAGGCTGTGGCTCTCGTCCAGCAGCTTCTGGATCTGCTTCGCCCGCTCGGCGAGCGCGTTCAGCTTCGCCCTTTTCAGGGAGAGGCTGATGGCGGCCTTGTAGTCCTCCTCCATCATCCGGGTCAGGTCCCCGATGCTCTGCTCGAGACCAGAGGGGATCCGCTCGAGCACCTGATAGAGCTCCGAGATGAGGTTCCTCTTGTCCAGGACGGACTCGCAGGCATCCCATTCGTTGCAGAGCTTTTCCACCTCCGGACGAATCCTCGAGACCGCCTCGTCGCTGAGGAGGATGTTGGAATGGAGGACCTTTTCGTAAACGTCGCGGAGGAGGGGGTCCAGGATGATCCCCGCATCGGTTTCCAGGCCGAGCCTCTTGGCCGAAAGGAATGTCTTCAGCTTGGCCTCCCCGTTCTTCTCCTCGCCGCCGCAGAGCTCGAGGGCGGATTCATAGGGGATGCCGCCCAGGTTCCTGTGCTGGTACAGCGCTATTATCAGGTCGTCATAGCGCCTCTGGAGGTCGAGGAATTCTTTGAGGCTATCAATTCTCATTCGTTTGTGTAATCAAATTCTTGATCAATGTTGCGTTTAATCAGCTTCAAACATGCACAAGTTATAAAAAATCAAATAAAAAACATAATAAAACCATCTTCGCTTCAGAAGGACCGAATTCTGTCACTATTTGATATAAGGTCAGTAGGGTAGCTTGCGGGATTGTATGTCAATCTTGACAAAGATCGTGGTTCGTTGTGCCAATGTAAAGCACGACGATTAGAATAAAGCAAAGTTTTCCTTGTAAATCTTCGTCGGGGGCCGGTGTGCTCCTGCGGCATTCGGATTTCAGCGACAGGGGAGCAGGCGGGAAGGTGCGGTCCCGGCAGGGATGACGCCGTTTGTTTGAGCGCTAGTTAGGCCCGCTTGCGGGACTAACTGAGCGAGTTCGGCGTCAAGCGCCTTCCCGCCTACGCGTACCGGCTGAAATACGTCATGACGCAGGAGTGCACCGGCCCCCGCTGGGGGAGTTACAGCGACTTCTGTTCCTTTTTTCTTGTTTTCTTCTTGTGGGAATCATTTAAATTCGTAACTTTGTCATTGTCATATAATGTGACGATTTCAAAGCACTTCAAAGGCATCTCAGCCCATGTGAGATGCCTTTTTTGTGTCCTTTTTTACTTGATTGTGAGATGCCCGATCAGGTCGGGCATGACGTCCGTGGGCGGTCTGGCGGGCGGTATCAGCCGGTCGGGGCGTTGATACTAATTTGACATTTTCTTGTAACATTTTGCTTCCCCGTAGGGGAACTTGTTGATTTTACAAATTATTAATTATCTTTGTTCGTTTTGATTTTGACCAAACTAACTAGTGACCATGAAAAAACTCATTGCTTTTTTGCTGTGTCTTATCGTCGTTGTGCCCGTCTTTGCCAAGAATGACAAGGACCGGAACGAGTTTTCCATTGTTTATGGTCAGGCCACGGTTCCGCAGTTCGCCTATGTGATGGGCGAGGTGTTCGGGGTGATGTTTTCCCTGGGGCATGCTTCGTTCGAGGATCCGCATTTGTTTGGCGCCGCGGGGATCGAGTATGTTCACTATACGAATGACTGGTTCGGCTTCGGCGGGACGGTCCTGTGCGACTATATGACGGCGAAGACCGTCAGTGTGGACAAGGACGGCAACAAGACGCCCAACGGCGATTTCAAGCTGGGGTGCCTCAGCGCGATGCCGCTGGTGAAGTTCGCGTGGCTGAACCGGGCGCACGTGGGTCTGTATTCCAAGCTGGCCGCGGGCGCGGGGCTGTTCTTCGCGAACGGCAGCGATTCGAAGGACAATTTCTCGTTCGCCTTCCAGGCTACGCCCATCGGCGTGGACTTCGGCGGCGAGCAGTTCCGCGGCTTCGTGGAGGCCGGCGTCGGCTGGCAGGGCATCGTGAGCGGCGGTGTCCGCTGGATGTTCTAACCCTGAAACAATCCGGCCAAGTTCGCCGGTGTCAAGGCGGGTGACACCATCCGCGTGTACATCAAGGACAAGGGTGCCGACTACAACGCGATCTTCAAGCACGTCGAGGATTGGCAGGACTGGACGGAACTCCAGGGCGTGAAGGAAGGCCGGCCCTTCGACAAGCTCAGGGGCCGGCCTTCTTTTTTATTGCTTATGCCACAACTATTTGTTATCTTTACCAAATAGAAAGACGGACTCCCTGATTATGCGTAAATTCTTGACCCTCTGCGTGGCCGCGTCGGCGGCTCTCCTGCTGGCGAAGCCGGCCCAGGCCCAGACATTGACCCTGAACGACCTTGGGTATTTCGAGGCGCGCGGGACGAACGTGCTCGTGTACAACAACCTGTACAACGGCGGTTTCTATGACGAGAAGTTCGCGGGCCTGGAGATCATCCAGCGCGGCGAGCGCCTC
>JAEEGK010033092.1_pt1 | contig 10071 bp, 11 predicted proteins | sample 8958771 | NCBI WGS metagenome assembly JAEEGK01 (sample SAMN16246547, study PRJNA631951) | gut metagenome | biome: gut microbiome; feature: rumen; material: SC-attached | host: Bos | place: Iran: Karaj | collected 2018-10 | reverse complement strand
TAAGGCGCAACAAGCATCGACAGTCCGACACCTGTGCAGATCGTAACGGACGGCGTTACAAGTATGTCAACTTTGGTTGTTTTTGAAACAAGCTTTCCCATCTCGGTCGCTATGATCGCGATGAAGAATACTGCAAGCGGTCCCCCCGCTCCTCCGAGCGTGTTGGCTGCGCTTCCGACCGCTATCATCGAAAAGATCACAAGCGGCGACCCCTTGAGCGAGTACGCAATAGCGGCTGCCATAGCGGGTCCCGCTACTGCCTTCGCGTAGTTGCCGGCTTCGACAAAGAATTCGATGCCAAACTGCGTTCCGATCGTGGAAAGTATTGTCCCGATAAGAAGAGATGCAAACAATCCGTTTGCCATGGCACTCATGGCGTCAATAAAGTACGCCTTGGCCGAGAAAATGATGTTCTGTTTTTTTAGGAATGCTCTGAAGCCTCCGGCGGAGGTCTTCTGCTCCTGTGCTTCTTCCCTTTTTTCTTCCATAATTCCGCGTCCGCATAATGTCCCGGTATTTGTTCAAAACATGATGCTCTCCTTGTTTGCCAAATCGAAACATCTAAACGATTCTCTCTTTGTGCGGACTCTCCTTTCGCCATTCAGGCTGTAATTTATTTGTAAATCCCCGTTACCGAACAGCCTTTGCTTGCCGTTCATCCTTTCTTTCCCATCAGGTGCGTTGTTCCGGCATGACAGAATATCAAGTCCTACCGTCATACCAGCAGAGGGCGACAGATCTCAAGGATCCTGTCAGTTTTCCCTTCAAGGAAAAGATACCCCATGAGCGCCTCAAATCCGGTCGCTGTGTGATACTCCACTCTTGTCGCCGATTTCGGTATTGATGTACTGTTCGCATTTTTGCCGCGTCTGTACGCATCCTTCTCATCAGGTTCGAGTGTCTCTTCAATCGTCTTCATAAAGGCAGCCTGCGCTTTCGCACTTACTATCCCTGTGGCGATCTTATTCAGATCGCTCACATGATTCAACCCTTGTTCTACAAGCGTAGATCTTACAACTATCTCGAAAACACAATCACCCACGTACGCAAGCGTCAGACCCGGAAGGGTCTTCGGATCCCTGTCTTTCAGCCCAAAGCTTTCGCAAAGGTCGCGCACCAATCCTTCACCTGTCATTTTGATAACTCCCAAACCACACCTTCGCGTGTATCCTTGATGATGATCCCTTTCGAAGCGAGCTCATTGCGGATGCTGTCGGCTGTGGCGAAGTCTTTAGCCTTCTTTGCCTCGGCGCGCTTCGCGATCATATCCTCAACGTAGGCTTTAAGCTCTTCGTCGATCGCTTCGTTTTCCTTCTCTTCTTCGGGCTTCAGCAGATCAAGTCCGAGAACACTGTCGAATGAGTTGATAAGTTCTGTTTTAGTGGCGTTGCTGCAGTCCGCCTTGATCACATCATAAACGACGGTAAGCGCGGAAGAAGTATTGATATCACTCGAAAGCGCTGCGATGAACTTATCTTTATATTCCTTAACAACCGCCTCGTCGACCGCGCCCTGTTCGCCCTGCGTGCAACGAAGTGCGGATTTCTTAAGCTTATCGTAGGCAGTTACTGCATTGTCGAGAGCCTCGTACGAGAACTCGAGGGGCTTACGGTAATGCGACTGGAGGCAGAAGAACCTGTAAGTAAGCGGATTATAACCGTTTTCCTTAAGAACCGTAACGGTCAGGATGTTGCCCTTCGACTTGCTCATCTTACCCGAACGGTCGTTGAGGTGGTGAACATGGAACCAGTAATTGCACCACTTGTGACCGATGTACGACTCGCTCTGCGCGATCTCGTTGGTGTGATGTGGGAAGATGTTATCGACTCCGCCGCAGTGGATGTCCATGTACTCGCCGAGATGCTTCATGCTTATGCATGAGCACTCGATGTGCCAGCCCGGATATCCGACGCCCCAAGGGCTGTCCCACTTGAGTGCCTGATCCTCGAACTTTGACTGTGTGAACCAGAGAACGAAATCGTTCTTGTTGCGCTTATTCTTATCCTCTTCGACATCGTCTCTCACTCCGACGATGAGCTCGTCCTCGTTCTGATTGCCGAAGACGTAGTACTCCTTGAGTTTTGAGGTATCGAAGTAGATGTTGGGTCCTGATTTATATGCATATCCCTTTTCAAGGAGTCCCTCGATCATCTTGATGAACTCGGGAATGCAGTTGGTTGCGGGTTCAACGACATCGGGTGTCTTGATGTTGAGTGCAGCGCAGTCTGCAAAGAAAGCCTTTGTGTAGAAATCGGCGATCTCCATGACCGTCTTGTTCTCGCGCTTTGCACCTTTGAGCATCTTGTCTTCGCCGGTATCGGCATCACTCGAGAGATGTCCGACGTCGGTGATGTTCATGACACGCTTTACGTCGTAGCCCATGTACCTTAAGGATTTCTCGAGTACGTCCTCGCAGATGTAGCTTCTGAGATTTCCTATGTGCGCAAAGTGGTAAACAGTAGGTCCGCAAGTGTACATGTTAACTTTTCCCTCAACATTCGGAACAAAGTCTTCCACTTTTCTTGTTAATGTATTGTAAATCTTAAGCATACTCTTACCTGTCACTTTCCGATTGATCACGAACCACGGGATTACGTCCCGAAGATCATGTCTGTGTATGTCATCCGACCTGTTCAGTCCCTGACCTTCTGTGCAAGCTTTTCAACCATGTCGCGCAGTTCTTTGTTTTCGGTCCTGAGTTCCTCGATGCTCTGCATAACCGGGTCGGGCAAATGTACCTGATCAAGTGTTTCGCGCGGAAGCCTGATCTGTTCTTGTTTCACAATCCTTCCGGGTACTCCGACAACCGTCGAGTTGGGAGGAACCTCCGATAATATCACGGCTCCGGCTCCGATCATCGAATTCTCGCCGACCGTGAAGGATCCCAGAACCTTCGCCCCCGCTCCGATCATAACATTGTCGCAGATAGTCGGATGACGCTTGCCCGTTTCTTTTCCTGTTCCTCCGAGCGTAACGCCCTGATAAAGTGTCACGTTGTCACCGATTATGGTTGTTTCGCCGATTATGACGCCCATTCCGTGATCGATAAAGAATCCCTTGCCGATCTGCGCGCCGGGATGTATCTCGATTCCTGTCTTGCGAACGGTTTTCTGAGATACCTTTCTCGCCCAGAAATAATGACCTTTTTTATATAGCTTATGCGCAAGTCTGTGTCTGAGCACCGCTTTAAAACTCGGATAGAGAAAAACCTCCATCACACTCTTGATAGCGGGATCGCGTTCACGGATGACAGCTATCTCTTCCTTAACATATCTAAAAAAACCCATATCAGAAAATCCTCCATCCGCAGATGAAGCGGCTGCTCCACCATGAGGACAGCTTCCTATGCATTATTTGCTGGCGTGATGACGAAGCATCGATAACGGTGCCGTCTTCGCCGATGATTCCCACGTGGCCCGATACAACGATGATATCTCCGGCCTTGAGGGATGAATATGATGTTATCTTTTTATACTTCCCGACCGTACGCCACTGGTAGGACGTGATGTAGCTCTGCTTAACTCCCACCTGATTGAGACACCAGTATACGAAACCGGAACAGTCGAATCTGTCGGGTCCCTTTGCGCCGTACTTGTACGAACAGCCAAGCTTTGAAAGAGCAACCTTAAGGAGCGACTTAATAGAACCTCCTCCTGCCGTGCCTGTTTCGACAGCACCCGACGATGAACCCGAAGAGCTCTTCCCTCCGTCGGTGAGCATCGCCATCGTCTTACGCCCGACATTACCGTCAGCGGTAAGACCGTTATTCTTCTGGAAGCTCTTGACCGCTTTGTCGGTGACATCGCCGAAATAACCGGTTGCGCTTCCTTTTGAAAGATAGCCGAGCTTGATGAGCAGTTCCTGAACACGCTTGACGGTATCGCCCTCATCGCCGATAACGAGACCGTTCGGAGTGGCCGATGTGCTCATAAGCTTTTCTCTTGTTGTGGGTCCGAGATAACCGTCAACAACGAGGTCGTTTCGCGACTGGAAAAGCTTGACAGCTGCAAGTGTATCGCCACCATAGACTCCGTCCGGATCGGTTGTCATGTAGCCGAGATCCTTAAGCTTGTTCTGACACTCAAGGATTATGTCATTCTTATCACCGAACGAGAGAAGGTTTGCTTTAACGTCTCCGTAGTAGAGAAGCTCTGTTGTGGCTGACCCTATAAGTCCGTCCGCCGTGAGACCGTTTGCCTGCTGGAGCGCACGCACAGCCGACTCTGTCTCACTTCCGAAATTGCCCGTAATAAGCGACTTCTTCTCGAGGTACCCGAGCTCGTAAAGACGTGTCTGGATAAGCTCAATATCATCGCCCTCCATGCCTTTCTTAAGCAAGTACGACTTTGCCGCAGGATCGAGGATCATGGCGATCGTTTCCTTGCCCATGATGCCGTCCTGTTTAAGATCATTCTGTCTCTGAAAACGCTTTACGGCATCCATGGTGATGCTTCCGTAGTAATTTGTGGGCTCGGCAGGCTCCATGAAGCCGAGATCCATGAGCTTTGACTGGATGACCGCAACACTCGGATCGGTAGTTCCGTGATTATAGATCGGCAGGAACTCAACCTGGTTGATATCAAGAACTATTTCTTCATCGTCATCACCGAACATCGTTACTTCGTAGCCTTCAAGTATTTCACCGATGATCTGTTCCCTTAAATCCCCGTCCGATACCACAACCGGATCATCTTCCTCAAGTCCGACAACCGGTTCGGGCGTCGTTACCGGCAACCTGAGTTCCGTGGAAATAGGTCTTACTATCGGTGACGCGCCGCCCTCGACAACAGCCACGCCTTCTTCATCGTCTTCAACCTCTATGCTGTCTGCCTCGATTTCTGCGATCGTATTTTTTTCTTCATTGACCGCAACCTCAGTATCTTTTTCCTCCGAGGCAGTACCGGAGGTATCAAACAGTACCGAGCTGATTATCATACATGCCATAACGACCAGCATCGAGGCGATCCCGACTCTGTACTTCAATATATGAGATTTAAACATTTCCCAGCAGTTTTCCTTCCCCGGATATTCCCGTTATATTCGTCCGCGAATCAATTCGCTCCGTCGGACGACCACCCTGCGTTACAAGGCATAAACACTCATCGGCAAGCGGTTACCACGTCATGACTGAACTTACCTTATTGTTACGCAAGCACACAAATTCACCATGATATTATAGCAAAAAATATTGATTTTTCAAGGAAAAGCTGAAAAGGCCCCCCGCCGCGAAGCGGGAAGCCTTATTGTTTTTGTGATGTATATGGTCCCTGAACGAATTACCAGGCTCCAAAGAGACTGCCGAGCGAACGCGTAATCGCCGAAGCCGCCATCCAAAGATCGAATCCATACTTTGCAGCCGCACTGATTCCGATGATCGCAGCAACAACAAACGAGCATACCAGCGCTCTGTCTTTGCTCTTAAGGTAGGTAAAAAGAGCTGCGAAATAGTACGCGCAAGCCAAGACAATTCCGGCAACAAAGAAGAATTCCCTGATGCCCGAGCCGAGAAGACCGATCGTACCGTAGAGTACCCAGCAGATCGTGGAAGGCATCGTCGAAACGAGGCATATCGAAATAGATTTCTTAACATTAAGACCATCATTCTTGCCAAAAACGCCGATAATGGCTGCTATCGCAAATCTGAAGCCAAAGGCAAAGATTGCAGCAAGAAGCCCCCAAAGAACCGACAATCCACCGACACCCATCACCAGGAGCGAGATCATTGTAAAGATCCAGATAACGACGGCATAAAGTCCCCCAAGAACAAAGCATGCCGGCGTGGGAATCTTTTCATCGAATGCATCGGACACTATTCCGAACGGATGCTTAAAGAAAGTAGCGAACTGAGCGAACGCCTGTCCAAACGGATTAGGTCCTGCGGGTCTGGGTGCGGGATAAGGCTGATAGCCCTGAGGCGCAGCTCCCGGATAACCCTGAGGTGCTCGCCCGGGTACTCCTCCCGGATAGCCCTGGGGTGCCTGCATGGGTGCTCCTCCCGGATAACCCTGGGGTGCCTGCGTGGGTGCCCCTCCCGGATAACCCTGGGGTGCCTGCGCGGGTGCTCCTCCCGGATAACCCTGGGGTGCCTGCGCGGGTGCTCCTCCCGGATAACCCTGAGGTGCCTGCGCGGGTGCTGCCGCGCGCGCTGCTTCTGCCTGTGCCTGAGGACAGCCACAGATTGCCCCATCAGGAATCTGCGAACCGCAATACTTACAAAATGCCATGAGAATACCTCCTTCTACATGATAATAATCTATTTCAAATTATAGCATATATAGCAATCCAATGTGCAAATAATTAATTGATTTTTGAAGATTTTTTGAACATTAAGAATCGTTCAGAAAGCTGACTGATTTTGTGAAAAATTATTGACAGTATCAGAAAGCTTCCGTATGTACAGCACGCTGTTCCTACCCGTTCACTTGATCGTCCTTTTGCAAGCGAACTTGCAATAAATGGCTTTAGTTTATCGATCGAGTAGGCTGACTCCTACTCGATGCGACGGGACATCTCGCGTACAAGTCCGCCATTGGAAGGGCTACGCCCTTCTGAGATGTTCGTTCACTCAGCCGTCTGTTCACAAACAAGCTTGCAACAGACGGCCTTCGCTTATCGCACAAAAAAGGAAGAGGATTCCTCCTCTTCCCCGGAAATGTGATCATAAGCCATGTGGGGTAAAAAACAGTCTTTCTTTATCGATATTATAGGTCTCAACCATTCTTTTATCCCATAATGAGACCTTAATACTTTTCTTCCTGACTTTTCTGACAGAACAACACTCATTTAGTTGCTCAATGGAGAAATATACCCCTTTTAGTATTGCCGCATCGTCAGAAACAACTGCCCAAAACCCCAATCCAATTTCCATCAGCCAAAATAACCACAGTGACTCAAAAATTAGCGTTGTATGCATGTTTATAAAAGCACAGATAACGATCCCTGTTTGGTATAGCACCATGCCAGAAAAGAAAAACAAAATCCGGTTAATCGGTGCAATCCTGATAGTCCTAGCGTTATCAATCTGTTTTCTGCTCTTTCTGTATTTCAGAACCATCCCCACATAATCCATAATTGTAATGAAAGCAAAAACATAACTTACAATCTGATAAATTATTGAATCCATATCTCCCTCACTCGTTACAATGCTGTTGTACCTCGGTTTTTTTGTTTATTACAGTCTCTATAGCACGCAGGAACCCTTCCTTGTCTACCGGCAACACCCGAGCCAGAACATCATTGTCTCTGTCATACAGATACACGTAAGGATTAAGTATGGGACGTCCTTTTTTTGTTTTTTGAACAAGTTCGGCTCGTGCTATGTACTCGTATGGCACTTTTCTCTTAAAAATCATCGTTCTGATTGCAAGATGATCCTCTTCAAAAGTATAACGAACCGTAAACATCCCTAAAAGGAATACTCCCCAAATGAGGGCCAACACTCCAAACCAGATCAGGTTTTCAATAAAATCATCCTTCCTCGAAACGATCACTCTGATCAATTGCGGTAAGGTAAGGAGCCCCATCTCCACCACAAGATATTTTTGAAAACCTGCTTTGTACATCTCTTTGTTCATAATTCCTCCTTTTGTCCCTCTCAAACAATATAAAACCCCGCACACAAAAAAGCATGAACAGTCTCATGCCTCTTTAGTCTCAGGGTTCTTCTTTTTCGAATGGAAAACCATGTAGACATTGAACAGAATACCGACAGTCGGCGCGATAGCAATATAAAAGCAATTCGGATTGATCAGGCATCCGCAAACTATACATGCAATGATTAATAAAGTAAAAAGAATAATTGAGATAATGTACGTTTTCTTCATCTTCTTCTCCTCTCTGTACCCTCAAACGTAAACATGTACATCCGTACCTTTATATTTTTATCATAAACAAGCTTTATAATCAATCGTTTTTTAAACAAGCCTACAGTATTCTATCGCAACCGTCTTTGAGATTAAGCAGCCTCTCCCCCTGTTCGGTTAGCCGATCGTCACCGTTCTTTTGGCATTTACATGATCACAGTGCTTCCACCAGAAAAGATTAAGCAGAAGCGTAATTGCAAATCCGACAATGTATATGAGGGCTCCGATGACTGCCGCTGTCGAAACGGAGGAATCAATGCATAATATATCCAGTAATGATAAAGGAAAACATGCGGCGAGCAAAACGAAAATAAACCCTAACAGAGACAATATGCCAATCTTTTGTTTTCCTATCGTTGATATAGTCATATTCACCATAAAACTGCCTATCGGAAGGAGTATCAACAGATTCATGAATTCACCTTCAGGCCATCTGAATGCCGTAATAACAAAAATCAGGATGTCAATCACAAAAGCAACACCTATCACAGCCAAGAGATGGACCTTCATAAACAGTTCTTTAGAGAACGGGAGTGAAGCAAAAAATTTGTTTCCGGTCATTGAAACAGTCCCAAAAAACAGGAGAGTGTATATCCCAAAAAACTTGGTATTGCACGACATTATGATCATCACTCTCCAAAGGTTCCTTTCGGTTGGATCGACAGTCAGAAAGAATAACAAATCCAACGCGAACATAAACAATCCGCACGACGTAAAAAACGGTCTGATCGTAATCTTAAGATACATCTTAACAGCTTTTTTGATATTATTCATGGCTTATACCTCACAGACTGCTTAATCCCAAAACACTCTTTTATAATAGGAAAAATAAGATCTCATTGATATCGGAAACAGCACCAGACCGATTGCAAGCAGGATAACGAAAGGGATCAAAACTTCCGTTCCCATCAGCGGAAGAGACCCAAAGATACACGAGCAGATCACAACGGTCAGTATGTCGGTCACAGATGAGAAAACCTTGTTCTTAATGCGGATCGCAATGCAGTAAACACTCGTCGAATATACAACGCTTGTTACACAAGCGATCGAAGAGACTATTCCTCCTTTCAGCCCGATGATCCCGAAATAATCGAGCAGGAACGCCACTGTTGCACATATAACAGCCGAAACCAGAATCATCATATTTACAACGATCCGATATTTCCTGTACGTACTGAAACCACCCTTGACCGTTCGAAAGAACTTCCCCCCGGGATTACTTCTGTCAAATTGCTGAAGCAGCAGAATGCTTGTGCTAAGCGTAGTCGCAAAAATCCACTGGGTCGGGTCCGAATTGCCTCTTTGCGAAAGGTTTGAAGACAAATCATGTAGTACATCGGCGGTCGAATGTCCGTCAAAACAAGAATCCAGCCCCAGCTCAAAGGACACGCAAAAAAGGTACACCAGGATTTCACCTATCGAGAATATCAAAAAGCTTGTCAAAAATCTTCCTCCGGTGTACAACCTGTACGCCTGAAACACGTTCAGTTCAGATCTTTTATCCTTCATGGTTTTCCGCCTTTCTTAAAACTCCGACACTAAGCTGTTGCAGAGTGGGTCTCTCAAGGACTGCGCCGACTGCTTCGAGGACGGATGTGTTTTCCGAAAGAGCCAGTCCCTCGAGGCCGGTGTCGTTAGACGTATATGTTAACAACAGGGGTTTTGCTTTTTCACTGTCACCCGCATCTGTATGGACAAGGACATACTTGCTCTTGAGGTCTTCCACAAATCCCTGCTCGATTACCTTTCCGTCCGCCATGAAGATCGCGTAGTCGGTCGCAGACTCCATGTCTGCGATGTTGTGCGTAGAGAAAAGGATCGAGCGCTCTCCGTCCTCTTCCGAAAGATATGCGCGGAACATATCACAAAGCCTGTCCCTGGCTAGAGGATCGAGCGTGCTGGCCGGCTCGTCGAGTACGAGAAGATCCGTATCTCTTGCAAACACCGCTGCGAGAGCCGTGCGAACGCGATTGCCGTCCGACATCTTCATAAGAGACTTCTGCTTCTTGTCCTTCGAGCTACCAAGCCCCCATTCACCGCAAAGTGTATCAAACCTCTCCCTGTCAAAGCCGTCAAACCCAATCGCCATACACTCCGAGATAGTCTTCAGCTTCCATGTGAGAGGAAAGTAGTTCCCAGACGAGCAATAACCGATTCTTTCAAGCCTTTCACTGTTATCAATGGAATCCTTTTCGAAAAAGACTGCCGT
>JAEEGK010033090.1_pt1 | contig 10072 bp, 8 predicted proteins | sample 8958771 | NCBI WGS metagenome assembly JAEEGK01 (sample SAMN16246547, study PRJNA631951) | gut metagenome | biome: gut microbiome; feature: rumen; material: SC-attached | host: Bos | place: Iran: Karaj | collected 2018-10 | reverse complement strand
AGGAACTTGAACCCCTGCTCGACCTTCTCGTTGTCAGCATTGCTTCGGACCTCGTGTCCGTGACAGGGGAGAACCGCGTACTTGCATATTTCGGACTGAAAAGGTTGAACGAACAGCCCCGAAAGGGACTTGAGGCGATAATCACTTTGTCCAAGCTGGAGACGAACCATGTCTCCATCGACGATATCGTCTTCAAGATCGGCCCGCGCATCAATGCCGCCGGACGAATGGAGACCGGCCGTCTCGCCGTCGAGCTGCTCACGGCTACCGACGACCAGGAGGCCATGCGCATCGGCAACCAGATCAACGACAACAACAACGAGCGTAAGAACATAGACAGGGAGATCACCAAAGAGGCCCTGGACATGGTCATGTCGGGCAAATGCCTTTCTCATGAATACGCTACGATGGTATATAATCCCCAGTGGAACAAGGGCGTGGTCGGCATCGTCGCCTCGCGCCTTGTGGAAGCGTTCTACAAGCCGACTTTCGTGCTGACCAAATCCAACGGTTTCGTGACCGGCTCGGCCAGGAGCATCCGTGGATTCGACCTGTATGACTCCATAGAGAAATGTTCGGATCTGCTGGAGAACTTCGGCGGCCATATGTACGCTGCCGGCCTTACCCTCAAGGAGGAAAATCTTCCGGAGTTTGCTCGCAGGATCGAGGAATATGTGAAGGACAACCTGAAAGATGACATGAGCACTCCTGTCATCGAGGTTGACGCCAAGCTGGATTTCTCGCAGATCACTCCCAAGTTCTTCAGGATACTGAAGCAGTTCCAGCCGTTCGGCCCGGGAAACAATGCCCCCGTATTCCTTACGGAGAATGTATATGATGACGGAAACGGACGCAAGGTGGGTCCTGCGGGCCAGCATCTGAAACTGGAACTCATGCAGGAGTCTCAGCCTTACCACCAGATAGCTGCCATCGGTTTCAACATGTCCGAGTCATTCGACTATATCAAGGACGGCAATCCTGTGGATATATGCTATTCGGTGGTAGAGAACTACTACCGTGGCAACTCCACGGTGCAGCTCCGTCTCAAGGATATGAGAGAAAGGGACGAGGACGTTATCTGACAAGGGCCCCGGCTATCTCACGGGCTACCTGCTCAAAAGACCTTCCGTCAGTATCGACTATTATTTCCGCGGCTTCCTCGTATATGGGACCGCGTTTTTCCATCATGGACATGATTTTTCCCCTCAAGTCTCCTCCTGCCAGCAGAGGCCGGCTTTCGACTCCGAAGTGGAGGTTATGTTCGAGGGTGTCCACGGTGGCCCGGAGATATACGCATCTGGTTTTTTCCCTTACCATTTTTCTGCAGTCTTCCGTCATTAGAGTGCCTCCTCCGAGGGAGAGGATAGTGTATTTTCCTTCTTCCGGCGTGTCCAGAAACTGTTTCAGACACCCCTGCTCGATCTGGCGGAACACGGCTTCTCCGTCATTCTTGAAAATCTCGCGTATCGTGCGTCCGGTCTTGTCTTCGATATAGCTGTCCAGATCCGTCAGGTCGCATGAGAGCAGAGTCCGGAGTTTTCTCCCGACGCTGCTTTTCCCGCAGCCCATGAATCCGGTGAGCGCTATTATCATAGGTCGAAGAGTGTTGGTTCGTCATCCGGGATGTCTTCCTCGCCGAGGTCGATGACGTCTCCGGCGCGGGCTCCGGCATTGGTCTGCGGCTCCTGCTGCGGCTCGGTCTCGTCGATTTCCAGGACCTCGTCCGGGATGTCGGCTTCAGTGGCCTCCTCTTCAGGCTCTTCTTTTACAAGCGGCTCGATGAACTCGACTTTCTTGAGGTCATACTGATGGCATTTCTTGCCCTTGGCGGCAAGGCCTTTCTTGGCGATGAACTCCTCGGCGTCGATGGCCTCGGCTTCGCGGTGCTCATACTTGCCTCCGAAGGTTACGAGAATCTGTGGATGCTTGTCCTCGCTGATGGCAACGAGATATGAGCCCTTGGATTCCGAGATGAACGACAGCGGAGTGTTGTCGCTGACGGTGAAGGAGAATCTCTTTACGTAGAAAGCCTTTGCCGCACCGTCCCAGTAAAGGGCAGTGTACGTCTTGTTCGGGTCGAGCTTGCCAATCGAGAGCACGTCTCCCTGATAGCGGTTGCTCAGGTCGAACGAAGTGGTATAGAAAGTACCGTTGCTGAAGATTGCGAGTACTTTGTCATCGGAATCGAACTGTCCGAGATATTTTCCTCTTGCATCCTCGTTGAGGCGCTGTACGTCCTCGTCGTACCAGATGTCCTTGCCGCTGATTGTCGATACTCCCTTGGCCTTGAGGACAATCTTCTGGATAGCGTTCTTGCTTACCAGGTTGCCCCTTGAGGCCTTGCCCTTGATGGCAAGGGTGGAGAAGTCATATTCCATCGTGCTCTTCTTGAGCTTCGGCTTCGGACGGAAGTTGATCCTTACGGTCTCGGCCTCTCCGTTGTGGTTGACAGTGAACCATACGATATCGGAGCCAGGCTTGCCCTGGGTGATGTCGTATTCCTTGTCCCTGGTGACCGAAGTGATGGAGAAGCGCTTTGCATAATAGATGCTGGACTTGCCGTCGCGGTAGATCACATTGTAGATCGTGCGCTCGTCACCGCGGTTGAACACGCCTACGTAAAGCAGGTTCTTACCGAAGAAGGCCTTGTCGCTGACCTTGGTGACGCGGTATTTTCCGTCTTTTCCGATGACCACGATCTCAGAGAGGTCGGAGCAGTCGCTGATATACTCTCCGTTGTCATCTTTCTTGAGTCCGATGCCCACGAAGCCCTCGGCAAGATTTGCGTAGAGCTTGGCGTTGTTGTTGACCACCTTGGTGGCGGCTATGGTCTCGAAGCTGGTGATCTCGGTGAGTCTCGGGAAATCTTTCCCGTATTTCTTCTTGAGTCCCTTGAACCACTCGATTGTGTATTCGGTAAGGTGCTCGAGCTTGTCCTTGATATCGGCCATCTGCTCCTCGAGGCTGCGGATCTTCTCGTCGATAGCCTTGGTATCGAACTTGGAGATCTTCCTGACCGGCTTTTCCACGAGCTTGAGTATGTCGTCCATGACGATTTCCCTGCGAACTTCCGCCTGGAATTCCTTCATCTTGGCGAATACGTCGTCCAACTGGATTTCCCAGGTCTTCTGGTTCTCTTCGAGGATCTTATAGACCTTGTTCTCGAAGAATATCCTTTCGAGGGAGCTGTAGTGCCATTCATTCTCGAGCTCTTCGAGCTTGATGCTGAGCTGGCGCCCAAGAAGGTCGCGGGTGTGCCAGGTGTCATATTCGAGCACGTCCTTTACGCTCAGGAACTGCGGTTTGTTGTCCTTGATCACGCAGGTGTTAGGAGCGATCGTGGCCTCGCAGTCGGTGAATGCGTAGAGAGCGTCGATGGTCTTGTCCGGGGATACGTCGTTCGGAAGATGGATTATGATCTCCACCTTGTCCGTAGTCATGTCCTCGATCTTCTTTATCTTGATCTTGCCTTTGTCCTTGGCTTTCAGGATGGAATCGATAAGCACGTGGGTCGTCTTGCCGTAAGGCAGGGCGGTGATGGCGATGGTGTTCTTGTCGAGCTTGTCGATCTGGGCCCTGACTTTTACGGTACCGCCGCGCTTGCCGTCCATGTACTTTGAACAGTCGGCGAAGCCTCCGGTAGGGAAGTCCGGATAGAGTTCATAGTCCTGACCTTTCAGTATGGCTATGGAGCCGTCGATCAGCTCGTTGAAGTTGTGAGGCAGTATCTTTGAGGCCATGCCGACGGCGATGCCTTCGGTACCCTGGGCAAGCAGAAGCGGGAACCTTACCGGAAGCTCCGTAGGTTCCTGGTTCCTGCCGTCGTAGGATGTCATCCAATTGGTAATCTTCGGGTCGAAGATCACTTCCTTGGCGAATTTGCTCAGACGAGCCTCGATGTAACGCGGGGCGGCGTTGGAGTCACCGGTAAGAATGTTACCCCAGTTTCCCTGGCAGTCCACGGCATAGCCTTTCTGGCCGAGCTGGACGAGGGCTCCGAGGATACTCTGGTCTCCGTGAGGATGGAACTGCATCGCCTGTCCGACGATGTTGGCCACCTTGGTGTAGGCTCCGTCGTCCATCCGATACATGGCATGAAGCACGCGCCTCTGCACCGGCTTGAGGCCGTCGACGATGTGAGGAACGGCTCTCTGCAGGATTACATACGAAGAATAGTCAAGGAACCAGTCCTTGAACATTCCTGAAAGTTTGTATTTTCTGCTGTCCTCGCCGAGCAGCCTGTCGAATTTTCCCGACCCTTCGGTCGAGTCGTCCAGGGGTGCCTCGTTAAGATCGTCGTCCTGCTGGATATCGTCCCATTCTTCTGCCATCTGTTACCTCACTTGTTTTAGCTTATTATTCTTCATATCCGAATCTGCGGAGTTCCTTGCGGCTCTCCCTCCAGTCCGGATCAACCTTTACAAACATACTCAGGAAAACTTTCTTCTGGAAGAAATCTTCCATCTCGATCCTGGCCTGAGTGCCCAGTTTCTTCAGCGCAGCGCCGGCCTTGCCGATTAGGATGCCTTTCTGGCTGTTCCGCATCACGTAGATTACGGCACTGATATCGTACCTTTCCTCGCCTTCCTTGAAGGTCTCGATCTCTACCTGGCAGCAATAAGGAATCTCCTTGTCGTAGTTGAGAAGGATCTTTTCCCTTATTATCTCCGAAGCGAAGAATCTGAGGTTCTTGTCCGTAAAGGCATCTTTGTCGAACCATGCCGGGGATTCCGGAAGGTTCTTTACGATAGCCTCATAGACGTTTTCGAGGTTGAACTTCTCCTGAGCTGAGACAGGGAAGATTTCGGCCTTTGGAAGCTGTTGCTTCCACCATCCCATCAGTTCCCCGACCTTAGTCTGGTCACTGATGTCTATCTTGTTGATCACCAGGATTACAGGACATTCGAGCTTCTGCAGCCTGGCTATATAATCGGCGTTCTTGTCAGCCTTCTCGACGACGTCCGTCACATAGAGGATGATGTCCGCGTCGCCGATGGCGGCGTCCACGAAATCCATCATGTTCTTCTGGAGACGGTAGTTAGGCTTGAGGATACCCGGAGTGTCGGAATAGACAATCTGGTAGTCGTCACCGTTGACGATTCCCATGATCCTGTGCCTGGTAGTCTGGGCTTTCGCCGTCACGATGGACAGTTTCTCGCCGACAAGGGCATTCATGAGCGTGGATTTGCCGACATTCGGGTTACCGATGATGTTGACAAATCCAGCTCTGTGTCTGCCTGTAGTTTTATTCTCCGCCATAGAGACTACATGTAAGCACCCATCTTGAGGATGTTGGATTCACCCTCAGTGAGGAATCTCCACTCGCCCTTCTTGAGGCCCTTCTTGGTGAGGCCTGCGAAGTAAACCCTGTCAAGAGCCTTGACGTCGTAGCCGAGGGATTCGAAAATCCTTCTGACGATGCGGTTCTTGCCTGAGTGGATCTCTATGCCGATCTTCTTGTGGTCCTCTGAGTCGATGTACTCGAGCTCGTCTGCTGCGACAGGCCCGTCGCTGAGCTCAACACCTGCGAGGATCTTGTTGAAGTCCTCCTGTGCGACCGGACGGTCGAGGATTACCTGATAGATCTTCTTCTTGTCGTATGACGGATGGGTAAGTTTCTCTGCGATGTCACCATCGTTTGTGAACATAAGTACGCCGGTGGTGCTCTTGTCGAGGCGGCCTACAGGGAATACCCTTGCGGTGCAGCCCTTGAGCAGATCCATCACAGTCTTTTCTGCGTGAGGATCGCTGGCGGTCGTTACGTAGCCTTTCGGCTTGTTCATGATGATGTAGACTTTCTCCTCGCCCTTCAGGGTCTCGCCGTTGAACTTGACTTCGTCCTTGAGGATGTTGACCTTGGTACCGAGTTCGGTAACAACTTCTCCGTTGACGGTCACTACACCGGCCTGGATAAGCTGGTCAGCCTCGCGACGCGAGCATACTCCCGAGTTGGCGATGAATTTGTTGAGTCTGATCTCCTCCTTGATTGGAGCCTTTACGGTATCGTTGTCGGAGAACTGCATATCCGAGATTATCGGCTTGCGGGCCAGCATCTTGCTGATGCCCTCGTCTTTACGCGGAGCCTGACGCTTTGCTGCGAATCCAGGTTTGCGTCCTGCCGGTCTTCCTCCCTGACGGTTGTCGTTGAAATTCCTTCTTGGTCTGCCCTCGCCATAGCTTCTGCGATCGTTGTCGCCGTATGGTCTGTGAGGACGGTCTCCGTAAGATCTCTGCTGACGGTCACCATAGCTCCTGCGCTCCTGGTTGTCGCCGTATGATCTCTGAGAACGGTCTCCGTAAGATCTCTGCTGGCGGTCGCCATAGCTTCTGCGCTCCTGGTTATCACCATAGTTCCTGCGTGGACGGTCACCATATGACCTCTGGGAGCGGTCGCCGTAGCTTCTGCGCTCCTGGTTGTCACCATAGTTCCTGTTTGGACGGCCATCGCCATAGTTTCTGCGTGGACGGTCTTCGCCGTCACCGTAATTTCTGCGTGGTCTGTCTTCGAAGTTTCTTTGTGGACGATCGTATTCCACCTTTTCTGAGTGTGTGCCGGAAATTCTCGGCCGTCTCGGCCTTAGTTTCCTTCCTTCTGCGGAAAATCCGCCTTTGTTATTTTCTTCCATAGTCTTAAACCCTCACGGGCGATTAAAAATTAATTGCTTTAAAGCTGTTATTTAAGATTAAAAATGTAAGTAATTGTCCCTTGCTGCTGTTCTGGCGCATCAGATTTCTGATTGAAATGAGTTTTCATAGCCGCTTTTCTGGCAGCAGTCCAGAGGTTCTTGTCTGTCACCGTAGTACCATCGGCGCCCGGAACGGCTTTTACAACATTGCCATATCGGTCAACCGAGATTGTTACTACTACAATTCCGGATTCCTGAACATTGTATTCAGGCCTTTGTATGTTACCGAGCACATGTCTGCCCTTAAGGTGGGCATTAGGCTCTCCAGTAGTTTTTCCGGACGGTGTGTTTCCCATAGCGTGTCCGGCCTTCAGCGACTCGCTTATGTCAGACGCTGTCTGAGGAGCGAGCGTATCTTTGTCAGTCTTGTTGTCTGCAGCATGGAAAAGCGCGCGGTTGTCAATCGGCTTCTCCCTCTGCGGTTCATATTTTTCCACATCTCCGTCTTCGCCCATCGTAGCTTCTCTGGCCTTGTTGGCCGTACGGCCTTTCTCCTGGGCCTGGGAACTCTGCACCAGCTCGACCGGTCTTGTCCGGTCCACTTCTTCGGCATGCGGCTGAGAGCCGTTGTACACCTGCTTCACAGGTTCCTCCACGACTTCCGTGAAATCAATCAGGAAAGTCTGCTCCTCCGGCGGAGGGTAGATGTAGCTTAGTCCGGTAAAGGTTCCGTACAATGCCAGAAGGACATGGACTCCTACGGCAACCGCAACTCCCGCCACAGTGCCCGTCCTCTCAGTCTTTGTCCGTTTCTGTCTGTACTGTTCCATTTCTTCCTATTCCGGAGAGGTCGCCAGGATCACCTTGTAGTGGTTTCTCTTGGCAATGTTCATTACCGCTACGACTTCCTTTACAGGAACGCTTTCGTCGGCATATATCGAGAATGTAGGATCCTCTTCGCTGTTGAGGAGTCCCACAAGTTCGTCTTCAATCTGCTCGAACGGAACCGGAGTCTCGTTTCCGTTGATGTGGTACGAATAGATGTCATCCTGATGCCAGTCCTTGATCGAAACGCTGACTGTCGCCTTGGCGGAAACCTGGCCGGTGCTCTTCGGAAGAAGAAGCTTCAGCGCGTTCGGATTGACGAGCGTCGAGGTGATCAGGAAGAAGATGAGCAGCAGGAACACCAGGTCTGTCATTGACGACATCCCGATATCCGAGAGCACCTTCGTATGTCTTTTTATCGCCATATCTTATTCTTCAGCTGCAGGTTCGTGGAGTACGTCCATGAAATCGATGGTAGCGCTCTCCATCTTGAACACGAGGTCGGAAATATTCGACGTGAGGTAGTTGTATCCGAAGTAAGCCACGATACCGACGATAAGACCGCCCACTGTAGTGATCATGGCGGTGTAGATACCGCTGGAGAGCAGAGTGATGTCGATATTGTTGCCTGCCTGGGACATGTTGAAGAAAGCCTGGACCATACCGATGACGGTTCCGAGGAATCCGATCATCGGAGCGCCGCCGGCGATTGTGGCGAGCAGCGGAAGGCCCTTCTCAAGTCTTGCCACCTCGGCGTTGCCGACGTTTTCTACGGCTGTCTGTATGTCAGTCAGCGGACGTCCGAGTCTCTCGATGCCCTTCTGCACCAGTCTGGCGACAGGGGAGTCGAACTTCTCGCAAAGAGAAATCGCTGATTTTATCTTTCCTTCGTGGATATAGTCACGGATATCGTTCATAAAGTTCTTGTCGATGTTTCCCGCCTTGTGGATCAGCCACCACTTCTTTCCGAAGATATAGATGGCAATTACTGAAAGCGCGAGAAGTACAAGCATGAGCCAACCGCCCTTAGTGGCGAGGCTGATGATAGAAAATGACATCTGAGTCTGTAAAAACGTCATGATTCGTGTTGCAACTTAATTATAAATACCGGGTTGACACATATTGTGCCAGTATCTGGCAAAGATAGTAAAAATTTCCCGGACAACCACTATTTATCCTTATATTTGATTTCAGTGAGGAAGAGGGCATGGCCCGGGACCGAGTCCCCGGCGGCGCAACGGTCATGCGAATCCAGAACTTCTTTCATCCACTGCGGATCATGCTTTCCGCGACCGATTTCAAGAAGGGTGCCGACGATGGCCCTGACCATGTTGCGCAGGAACCTGTCGGCCCTGACGGTAAATACCAGATAGTCTTCGCCTGAAGGGTAACCCATGAGCCTGACATGGTCCGGAGTGTAGCTCTTCCATGAGGCCTCGGTGACGGTGCATATCGAAGTCTTGTTGTTGCCGCCGGTCTTCTCGAAGCAGCTGAAGTCCCTTGTCCCGAGAATATAGGATGCGGCCTTGTTCATTGCTTCGACATCGAGCGGATAGGTGAATCTGTATGAGAATCTTTCTGCGAACGGGTCCTTTTTCCGGTTGAGGAAATACATGTATTCCCGGGATTCCGCATCGAATCTGGAATTGAAGTCCGGGGATGTCTCTGATATGCCGTGAACTATGATTCCGGGGGGCATCATGGCATTTATTTTGTAGCCGATTGCGGCGGTGTCGAAGGCACGCGCAGCGTCAAAATGCGCCACGTAATTAATCGCGTTGACCCCCGCGTCCGTCCTTCCGGCCCCTGTGACGGAAATTTCCTCTTTCAGAAGAGTCGACAGAGCTTTCTGCAGGCTTTCCTGGATTGAGGGTCCGTTTGGCTGGATCTGCCAGCCGCTGAAATCGGAACCGTCGTATGATAGTGTGATCCTGTATCGCATAATTGGTACAAAAGTATTAAAATTTATTGATATGGACGTAAATATTAAAGAATTGAACGACCGCATCCAGCAGGAAAGCTCCTTCGTGGATATGCTGACCCTGGAGATGGGAAAGGTGATTGTAGGCCAGAAGGCTCTTGTGGAGAATCTTCTGATAGGTCTGCTCGCAAACGGACACATCCTTCTCGAAGGTGTTCCGGGCCTTGCGAAGACTTTGGCCATCAATACACTCGCGCAGGCCGTGGATGCAAAGTTCAGCAGGATCCAGTTTACTCCTGATCTCCTTCCTGCCGATGTGATCGGTACTATGATCTATTCGCAGAAGAACGAAGGATTCGAGGTGCACAAGGGCCCTGTTTTCGCTAATTTCGTACTTGCTGATGAGATCAACCGAAGCCCTGCAAAAGTACAGTCGGCCCTTCTCGAGGCGATGCAGGAGCATCAGGTTACTATCGGAGACAAAACGTTCAGTCTTCCTGACCCGTTCCTCGTGATGGCTACCCAGAACCCGATCGAGCAGGAAGGTACCTACCCTCTTCCAGAGGCCCAGGTCGACCGTTTCATGCTCAAGGTCGTCGTGGATTATCCGAAGAAAGAAGAGGAGCGCATGATCATCAGGATGAACAACTCCGGAGAATTCCCTCATGCCAATCCGGTAGTGAAGCCGGACGACATCGTC
>JAEEGK010033089.1_pt1 | contig 10072 bp, 10 predicted proteins | sample 8958771 | NCBI WGS metagenome assembly JAEEGK01 (sample SAMN16246547, study PRJNA631951) | gut metagenome | biome: gut microbiome; feature: rumen; material: SC-attached | host: Bos | place: Iran: Karaj | collected 2018-10 | reverse complement strand
AGATTGCCATTGCCGCAACCGCCGCATCCCCATATTTAATGGCAGCAGTATTCAGCAGAATTGTCGCAAGACTTGAAAGTCCCTGGCGGGCAAGAGAAGGAAGTCCTGTTGTAACTGTCTTTCCAAGAATCTGAACAGTAGGCTTATAATATTTTATGTTCATGCGGCAGACTGCTTTACCACGCAAAAACCAGCTGAGTAAAATTAAAAAAGAAATGCTCTGGCTTACAAGAGTTGCAATAGCCGCCCCGCTGATTCCAAGACCAAGACCATAAATAAAAAGCGGATCCAGAGCAATATTAATCAGTCCGCCACTGGTCAGGGCAATCATAGAAAAGAAGGCCTTTCCTTCAGAGCGCAGAACATTATTCAAAACAAAGGAGGCACACATAATCGGAGCCCCCCAGAAGATATAACGGGCATAGTCACGTGCATAAGGAAGAATAGTTTCCGAAGCACCAACCAGACTTAAAAACTGATTTGCAAAAATATTTCCTAAAATAGTAATCAGAGCACCAATAGCAATTGCGGTAAAAAAAGCCGTAGACGCAATCTGATTTGCTTCATCATTCCGTTTCTGGCCCAATCTTACCGAAACAAGACTTCCGCCACCCATACCAAGAGTAAATCCGCAGGCCTGAATAATCGACATAACCGGAAATACAATTCCAACTGCTGCACTTGCCTGTGTATTTATGTGTGATACAAAAAAGGTATCTGCCATATTGTATATGGAAGTTACCAGCATAGAAATTACTGTAGGAATTGCCAGCCCCGTAATCAAACGGGAAACCGGCGTATTTACCATTTTGTTATACTGCTCTTCTGCAGTAAGATTCTGAGGCTTCAAATTTTTCTCCCAGCCCGGCAGCAGTTAGCGCGGACAATCCTGATAGAAAATATTTTACAACTTTTTGTTTCTTTTGACGAATTTTTTAACGATGCGCTGCATTTCTGCACTACATTTTCAGCTCGCCCCGGCTTACTCTACGTATTCTCCAACAATGCTCAAAACTGGTTCCAGATAAGTTGGACCAAAAAGGTTCAGGTGATTCAAAAGCTGATATAGATTATAAAGGTCCCGCCTCTCTTCGTAGCCGGGCTGCAGTGGAAAGGCTTCTTTGTAAGCGTCGTAAAAACTTTGCGGGAATCCGCCGAAAAGCTCTGTCATAGCAAGGTCTGCTTCGCGGTGACCGACATAGCAGGCAGGATCAATCAGCATGGCTTTGCCGTCGCTGCCACACATAACGTTTCCACTCCAGAGGTCGCCGTGCAAAAGGGAAGGCTGCTCGGGTTCTATTAAAAAGCGGTCCATATTATCCAGCAGCTTAGTGATTTTTTCCCGGTCGGTCGCGGTAAAATATGAATCTGCCGCCTCAAACTGAGGGGCAAGGCGCTGGTCCCGGAAGAAGGAAATCCAGCTGCTGGCCGGGGTATTCTGCTGGAGTCTGGCACCTATAAAGTTGTCCTGAGAAAAACCAAACGGGGTGCTTGCGGTGGTTGAGCCTGTCGAAACCACCATAGCAATATCTGCCCTGTGCATGGCCGCCAGCTCCTGAGCAAAAGTTTCCCAGTAGGCTGAGATTTTTCCGCTGCTTTTTATGAATTCCAGTAAAAGAAAGCTGTAGCCCACATCCTCCCCGTCGTCTGTTCCGGTGCAGAAGATTTTTGGGGTGGAAATTGCCTTTGTTGATGCAATCGCAGAAAGGCCCGCCGCTTCGGCAGTGAAAAAGGCCGCGTTGCTTTTGGCGTTTGCTTTCATGAAGATTTTATCACCTGTATTAAGTGTAAGTCCGTAAGCTTTATTTATGTCACCACCGCTAAGTCGGTCTGTTTCAGTTATTGCAACTGAGTTACCAAAAATGTCTACAAGGGCTCCGGCCAGGGAATTATAGTTAGGAATTGTGTTCATATTTTATAGTATAAAAGAATTGTTTTAATATGTCAGTCACTGCGGGGGCGTTACGGGGGTAGAACCCCCGTTAGAAGGGGTAGGCTGCAACGAAGTGCGGCCGAGGGGAAGGCCTTCCCCATTGACCAACCTTTTATAAATCTTTAATATCTACAGTATGACTAAACAGGCTGATATTCTTAGTGAATTTTTAGACTCCAAGACGATAGATTCCCTTTCTAATTTCTTGAATAAGGAAAAGGGTTATGAATCGTCTGCTGATGCGATTGCCATTGCGTTTGGTTCTGGAAAGGGTTTTGCAAAAATGAAGGAAGATGCGGCTGAAAAGCTCGTTTCAAGCTTCAAAAACAATCTGACTCTTTTGATTCAGAAGACTTGGGTTGAAAAATCAGACATTGCTTTGAAGGACCAGCTCCTTTACCAGCTCGATGTATTCCTTAGCAACAAATCATGGAAAGATAATTACGTTCTCTTTTTGCAGCTGATTAATCAGGCAGTATTCCTTATGTTCGGTCAGAAGCCGGACACTCCTGATTTTGCAGAATATACTCTCCGCATTGATCCTGAATTCGGAATTTTCTGGTGGTACATTTCAAACCTTCCTCCCAAAACTGAATGGTCAGAAGAAAAATGCCGGTTAGCTATGCTGCTCGGAATGTATTTCCTTGCAAACTATTAAAATTGATTAAGCAGACCGGAGCTTTTAGAGTTCCGGTCTTTTTTTTTCGTCATCCTGAACTTGTTTCAGGATCTATAAAAGAGACCCCGAAACAAGTTCGGGGTGACAGATGACACTAAAGAGGTGCCTTATGGACATTAAAAAAATTACCGATTCCCTGCGAGCTGCCAGCCAGAAGCTTGCCCTTCAGAATGCCAGCCAGAAAAATGCCGCACTTGAAACTGTGGCCGCCGCGCTGGATAAAAACCGCGCTTCTATTATTGCGGCTAACAAGGCTGATATTGATGCTGCACGAGCGGGCGGAATCAGCGAGTCGATTATTGACCGCCTTCTTCTGGACGACAAGCGCATTGACGGAATTATCGCAAGCCTTCGTCTTGTAATTGGCCAGACAGACCCCGTTGGCGAAGAAGTTGCCGGCTGGAAAACTCCAAACGGAATGACTATCCGCCAGGTTCGTGTACCTCTTGGAGTTGTTGCAATTATTTATGAAAACCGTCCAAACGTTACCGTAGATGCCTTTAGTCTTGCATATAAAAGCGGAAATGCAATTTTGCTGCGCGGATCCTCATCTTCTTATAAATCTAATGTTGAAATTGTTCGCGTAATTCGTGAGGCACTGGCCAGTGTAGAAGGCGGCCTTGGAGTGCCTGAAGCAATTGAACTGGTTGAAGTTCGCGAGCACGACCACAGTGATGTAGACCAGATTTTGAATGCCGTTGGAATGATTGATGTTTGTCTTCCACGTGGCGGTAAAAAGCTGATTGAAAATGTAGTGAGAAATGCCAAAGTTCCGGTTATTGAAACTGGAAGCGGTGTTTGCCATCTTTATATTGATGAATTTGCTGATTTGGATATGGCCTGCAAAATTGCCGAAAACGCAAAGATTCAGCGCCCTTCCGTTTGCAATGCGATTGAGTGTATTGTTGTTCACAGCAAGGTTGCCGCAGATTTCCTTCCAAAACTGGAAGAAAAGTTTGCCGGCCGAGTAAAACTGCATGCAGATGAACGCGCCATAAAGAATTTGAAAAACGCCATCCCAGCCACCGAAGCCGACTTCGGCAACGAGTATCTCGATTACGAATGCTGCATCAAAGTTGTAGATTCAATTGAAGAAGCAATCAGCTACATCAACAGTCACAACACAAAACACAGCGAGAGCATTATTTCTGAGAGTCGTGCAAACACCAGACTCTTCCAGTCTATGATTGATGCAAGCTGTGTTTACGTAAATGCAAGTACCCGCTTCACAGACGGCGGTGAGTTCGGTTTTGGCGCAGAACTCGGAATCTCAACCCAGAAGCTGCACGCCCGCGGTCCAATGGGAATCAAGGTTTTGACAACGACTAAATATTTAATTGATGGCGAGGGACAGGTTAGATAATATGGGAAAAATAAATGAAAGCCTCAAAAAGGCACGCAAAATAGTTATCAAAATCGGAAGCAACACTCTTGCAAAGGAAGACGGGACAATCAACCTGGACTTTATGCTTTCTTTTGCCGAGCAGTGCGCAGAGCTTATCAAACAGGGGAAACAGATTATTCTGGTTTCTTCAGGAGCTCAGGTTGCAGGTGTTTCTACCACAAAGGAATGGGCCCGCAAAAAAGATGTACATTACCGCCAGGCCCTCTGTTCTATCGGTCAGGTAGAGCTTATGCATCAGTGGCGTAAAGCTTTTCAAAAGCAGGAACTTCACATCGGTCAGCTGCTGCTTACAAAAGATGATTTTAAGAACGAACACCGCAGCCTGAATATCCGAAATACACTTTTCACGCTTGTAGATGAAGGCGTAGTTCCCATCATCAATGAAAACGACAGTGTAAGCTTTGATGAAATCAAAATCGGTGATAACGACAACCTGAGTGCCCTTACCGCAATTCTCTGGTCCGCAGACCTGCTTATTCTCTTCAGCGATATTGACGGTGTTTATTCAGATAATCCAAAAACAAATCCTGATGCCCGCCTTATTGAAACAGTTACATCAATTCCAGAACTTCGCAAATCAATTAAGATAGGTGAGACTAACTCTTTTGGCACAGGTGGAATTGAAACAAAGCTTCAGGCCGCAGAAAAAGTCACAGAATACGGAATTGAAATGCTGCTTGCTAATGGTGGTAAAGAAAAAGCTCTTATTAGTCTGTTAGATGAAAACTCTAAAGGCACACTGTTTTCAGCCTAGTGTCATCCCCTGGCTTGACCAGGGGATCTTTCTTTTATAACTACTTTATCTTCTTCAACTTATCCAAAAATCCATTCAATACTTTTTCATTAATTTCCAGATTTACCTGATTTATCTTTCTTGCAATCTTTTCAGCATAAGTAACTGTAATCAAATCTGCTTCAACAAGTTTCAAAAGCATTTGTAATCCCCAGACTACAGTTCCACCAACTTCTTCACAATGTTTACGCAAGGCTTTGTCATTAGTCAGACATTCCCATTTATTCTGTTTTACATAATATAAACAGGTTCTATCCTGATAAGAAAGAGAAGGAACCTCTTCTAAGTCCAAAGGAGTTTCAACAATTGTAATTCCAAGGGCCTTGGCTTGTTCATCAGAAATGATTCCAACTTCCTGAAGAATAATATCTGGGACACAAACTTCCTCATAGTATTCTGATATTTTCTTTATGATAGAGATATCAGATTTTGAGTAATCTATAAGTATGTTTGCATCACAAATTGCAATTACAGCCATTCAGCAACTCTCTCCCTCATTTCTGTTGCGGAAAAATTCAAGATTTCAGCTGCACGACTTATTGTAATTTTTTCCTGTTCATAGGCCAGACGAACCAGTCTTTCAAATCTTTCTTCTGTAAAGCTGAAAGAAGAAAGTTCTGCCGGCTCATCAGTAGCAGGAACCATTTCAGATATAGATTTAGGCTCATAATTGTTTTTCAAATCATGACCATATTTCTGGCGATATAGTTTTGCAAACTCTATATACAAATAACCAGACTTAAAACGATCTCCTATAAGGGAATTCAATCGATACAAAACTGTTTTATAGCTTACACCAAAATACTGTTTTATCTGCAAAACAGCATCAACCCAGGAGATTCCACTATGAGCTTCCCATTGTTTTATAAATGCTTTTTCCGGCATCAAGAATTCTGCGGCAAAGGTGTCAGCTTCTTTTTCTTCAGTTTCGTTTTCTTCTGCAAACTCACCATCAAAAGAAGTTTTATGAAGTATCAGATGTCCTAACTCATGAGCTATAGTAAATATCTTACGTTCAACACTTATGTTCGCACTGTTATTTACTATTATTGCAGGACCGCCATCTTCTTCATTTACAGAAAGACCAAAAGTTTTCTGAAAGTTAAAATCATGAAGATAAAGTTTTATTCCCGCGTTTTCTATAAGAGAAACTATATCATATACAGGAGCTTCATCTTTGATATTAAAGATTTTTCTGACTTCTTTTGCAGCCTCATTCGGATCTTTAGAAACAACTTTGTTGAGTTTATAATTTGATTTCTTTCCGGTTAATTCTTCAAGAGAAACATAATTCTTAAGCCAGATAGCAGAATCTATTTCCAGCTGATCTCTTTCTGCAACTTCTCTTGCTGTCAGCTTTGTATTAGTTCTGAATCTTAATGTTTTTAACTTTGGTGTTTCAGCCAGTAATTCAGGAAAAGAAACTCCAAGAGCTGTTGAGATTTTTATTAATGTCGAAGAATTTGGAGACGCTTTCTTGTTAAGAATATTTGAAAGAGTTGCCGTACCCAATCCGCTTTTTTCTGCCAGTTGAGGAATAGAAAGATTTCGAAGCTTCATATATCTTCTGACATTTCTACCCAAATCTGCTAAAGCCATAATAACCTCCACGTTATACTAATATAATATAATATGTGATTATTGTCAAAAATATAAATCAAATAGTTTTATATAAACAATTATTTTAATTCTTTTGGAATACCGATTTTAAATTCATTTTTAATTGTTGGTATCGTATTAAATAATAAACCAATAATTCCAAAAAACATCATGGTTATCGCAATTATACACAATGTAAATTTTTCAGTAGGAATATTTTTTAAGTAATTGTCTATTAACTGAGCTATCATCATAATTGGAATAAAGCTAAAAATCAAAATAAATATTAGTCCAAAAACCGGTTCCAAATTTGTCCCTTTCTTAGTTTTTATATCTGCATTGAATTCACTTCGTTCAACGACACTTGATCCTTCCTTCATAATAATTTTTGTTTTAATACTGGAGTCCTTTCCTGTATGATATATTTCTATTTTTCCACCTTGATTCTTTTTAAGATATTCAAACCCCAGATTACATTTGTTTTCTTTTGTTTTCTTTATAGATATTTTATTGGTTTTATCTATAAAAGAAACGATGTTTGTACTTAAAATCGAAGACTCATCATCAAATTCAATGTGAATAGGTTCTGCCATATCTTCTTTTCTTAAACATGTATTGCCATTGTTCCAAAAGATGAATTCTGTCTTAAATAGATTATTAATTTCTTTATCTTTATAAATCGTTTTTAAATTTTGAATTGTATTAATTTTTACCAATTCTATTGTTCTTACAGAAATAGATAATATCTTCTTTTTTTTATCTCGATAACTTATGAAAATTGTTAAAGGAATTCCAATTATCGTGCAAAATGCTAAGAAGGTCGAGACATATATATTACTCAAGATCGTAGTCAATAATTGTTCCATTCTTACCTCAGTTTCTTAGGAATATTGAATCGAAATTCTTTTCTAATATTCGAGATACATTTAGGATAAAAAATTAATGCGAAGTATATAAACAAAGATAAAAAACTGGTAATACTGTTTACTATCTCAGATAAATCTTTACCTGATATTATGTTTTTTATAATACGATAAAAAGAACTTACTGGAATAGTAGTAAATAAAACCGTCATTCCTAAATAAAGGATTGGAAGAATATTATATTCATTTTTTTTTGTTTTAATATTTGCCGTATAATCACTTTTATTGACATAATATTTTACTATATCAGAATCGATTTTGTATTCCAAGTTTTTAATATCTCCAGTATGTAATATTTCGAGCTTAATTCCTTGATTCTTTGTAAGATAATCAAAATGTATAATCAAATGATTCTTTTCATTTAGTTTATACCTAAAATTATTTCCATCACAATTACTAGATATATAATTTACATGCAAAATTTTTAAGTTTTCATCTTTACCATATATTTCAATAGCTGTAACAAAATCTGATCCTTGTATAATTTTTTTTCCTTTATTCCATAATACAAATTCTGTTTCAAAAAGAGTTGAAATTGATTCTCCGTTATAAGTATTCCTAACTTCGGGTAAATCCATATCTGAAAAGATTTTTGTTGGTTTTAGAAATAAACCTAGTCTTTTCTTTTTCTTTATAAACATAATTATAAGGATTGTTAAACCAATAAATCCAAAAATAGTGTTTGCTATCTGAAAGAATGGATTTTTGAGTAATTGATTTATAAATTCCATTGCTACAACTCTCCTCTGAAGGCTCTGGCTAGTATGAATTTCTTTAGCAGGTCTATTTTTTCTAGGACTTGTTCAGCGGCAAATTTGGCAGAACTTTCATTTTCTAAGATGGTATCGAGAATACGAACTATTTCTTGCTGTTCTGAGATTAATGGAACAGAAATTGTGAGTTTATTTATATTGCTTACTGCAAGTCCTGGTTGAGCGGTGGCAGTCGCATATTGATTCAGATTCATTGTTGTCAGTGTATAATAAGCCCATTTAGGATAAATATTTGATGGGCATGTTACTACAACAGCATGTTCGGTTGCATAGAATTTCTCGGAAGCCAAATTTACATTTCCGCATAAAGCTCCTTGTCTACCTATTATTGGATGTATTCCCTCATTGTTGTATAAAGAAACAAAACCACGGATTCCATTTCCATCAAAGCAAGGATAATTATTGTTTTCATCTTGAACTTGTGAAATACTTCCTGCAGAAATATTCTTTCCAGCTTGAAGTTTCATTGCATCTCCAATAGTTTTCGCTTCCCACGAATCATCAGATATACCATTTTCTTTGCGCCATTTTGCGGTGAGGTTGCCGGTGAAGGCCTGATGGAAAATGGCGGCTTTGCGAGTTTCGAAACTGTCTACTACGTTTTGGGCTTTTTCTTTTGCTTCGTCTAGTTTTGCAAACATGCTTTCTATGCGGTTTACAATACGTTGTTGTTCTTTAATGGTTGGAGGAAGAGGAAATGGCATTGTAAAAAAAAGCTTTTTATCAAGATGAGGTATAGCTGAACCTTTTTTATTATTCCTGTAAAAATCTTTTTTAGTCGCAATAAAAAGCTGAAGATAATTTTCGTCTACATTCTGAATAGAAAGAGATTTAAATGTACTTCCAATATATCCATCTTCTGGAACTGTAAAAACTTCACCAGAGTTTTCACCATCAACAAGAATTACTTTTGTCCCTGCTTTTACAAATTTACCCGAAAAAATAATTTCTTTATCTTTATTACCTCGTAAATATTTAACTTCGAGATACGGATATTCTACATTACTTAGTTTTTCACCATCGGTTAAACTACAAACTTCATTTTGCTGAATCCATTTCCAACCTTCTGGCAGTTCATATGGAGCATTAAATTCATTAATATTTTTTTTAGTATTGCTCATATAAAACTACCTTCGTAATACAAAATCGTTGATTGACATTGAAAGCAATTTTCCTTTGCCTAGGTTTTTATATCCCATATCTTTTCTTATTGCATATAATATATTTTCTATGTAAAACAACGCATTTGCTCAATCAGGACTTGTATTTGTTCTATATGCAATCCATGCTTCTAAAACCCGATTAGATCCCCATAACATTAATTTTTTTTGGAATTTCTGAATATCATCAAACATTTCGTCTGGGTAATATAATTCCTGTTTTGAAGCTTTTTCTTGCATTTTGTAGTATACGTTTATAAATTCTGCATATGGTTCTTCTCTCTTTTGTGAAAGATATTCGTTTCTTTTTTGCTTATAATCAATTACTTTAGATATGACTCCTGAAATAATAGTTACTATAGCAGTTATTAAAGCAACGATTATAACAGCATCAAGCTTTGAAGAAAGTTCTATTAATGAATCAATAAACTTTAAAATACCTTTACCAATTATTATTAAAAGAAAAAATGCACCTATCCCAAGAAAAATTAGAATTATAAATGCAAAAAATGTATTCCATTTCGGATGTCTTTGGGCAAATGGTCTTGGATCTTTTGGCTTCTTTATTTTTTGTTTCTTTTCATGTTTTTTCATTTCTTGCTCTCCGTCTTCTTCAACTCGCGTACTACATCACGAATTAAATCTGCTGCCATTTCTAATTGAGTGATTGCATCTTCTGCACTTTCTATTGGGTCTGGAAGATCTTCATAGTCTAGAATACTTTCATCACGGATTAAACCTAAATCAAGACTGTTACCTTTTTGAGAAATCTGTTCACGGGTAAAACAGTTCCAGCGTTCATCTTTT
>JAEEGK010033088.1_pt1 | contig 10072 bp, 8 predicted proteins | sample 8958771 | NCBI WGS metagenome assembly JAEEGK01 (sample SAMN16246547, study PRJNA631951) | gut metagenome | biome: gut microbiome; feature: rumen; material: SC-attached | host: Bos | place: Iran: Karaj | collected 2018-10 | reverse complement strand
GTGCCCTTGGTGGTCTTTATGTAATTGGTTCTGAGCGTCATGAATCACGCCGTATTGATAACCAGCTGCGTGGACGTTCTGGACGACAGGGTGACCCTGGCCGTTCAAAGTTCTTTATTTCTATGGATGATGACCTTATGCGACTCTTTGGTGGAGACCGCATGAAGGTTATGATGAGCAGAATCGGTATGCAGCCTGGAGAACCAATTGACCATCCATGGCTCAATAAGGGAATTGAAAACGCACAGAAAAAAGTTGAAGACCGCAACTTTGAAATTCGTAAACACTTGCTTGATTATGATGATGTTTTGAATGAGCAGCGTTCTGTAATTTACGAACAGAGAGACGCTCTTCTTGCAGATGAAAATCTTAGTGCCCGCGTAATGAATAACGCAATAGATCTCGTTAACGACTTATTTGACCAGTATGAAGCTGACTCAAAAAGAAACAAGCACGATAATTCTGCATTCCTTGAACTTAATGAGGCTATTCGAACAAACTTTGGACTTCAGCTTCCTGCAGAACGCATGACACGTGATGCAGTAATTGCAGAGCTTCAGAATGATATTACAGAAAAAGAATCACTTGCAGGTAAAGAAAACTTTAACATGTTTATTCGTTATCAGTATGTACAGATTATTGACCGCAAGTGGCTGGATCAGCTGGAAGCTCTTGAAGGACTTAGAGAAGCAGTTAGTCTTCGTTCTTACGGTTCAAAGAATCCTCTTACAGAATATAAGATTGACGGCTTTAATATTTTTGATGAAATGATGAGCACAATCCGTACAACTGTAATGTCGCGTGTATTTAAGGTAAAGATTCAACTTAGTCCGGAAGCAGCAGAACACCGTCGCCAGATGATGGCTGCACAAAACGCACAGATGAATGCTCAGCATAACGATGCACAGCAGTTTGGTGCTGCAATTGCTGCAAATAATGCCGAAAGAAGTGCTCAGTCAACCTTTAGTGGAGACACAGCACGCAGACAGGCAGCAAGTGGTGCTATGCAGTCAAGAACTCAGAGCGCAAATGCAACAGTAAGACGCACTATGCCAAAGGTTGGACGCAACGATCCTTGTCCATGTGGCAGCGGAAAGAAATACAAGCAGTGTTGTGGCAGATAAGTCATCCCGAACTTGTTTCGGGGGCTACCTTGGTTGTACAGCTCCACGTCTGCTTCCAGGCCAGAAGCGATAAGTTGGTTTTCCGATAATGAGCTTTCTGTCTACATAATGTGGTTCCATCATGGACATATATGTAACAGGAAGCGTGTCATCCAAAGTTAATGGAGCTTCAGACTCCTCTGCTGAATGACGGAAATCAAGAGAATTAAACCGGTTATCTCCCATCATAAAGTAACAATTTTCTGGAATATATTGAGGAGTTCCATCTTCAGTATTTGCGGGGAATACCGGCATATTCCTTGAATCCAGCAATGCACGAATATACCAGTCAAGAACCTGAGCCTGCTCCATCAAATCAGAAATTACATAATCGCTTTCAAAAGCAGCAAGAGAAGTTTGTGTTCTCATAATCTGTGCAGCACGAACAACAAGTTCACCATAAAGCATTTTGGTCATTACATTCAAACGATAATTGCTTTCTGAATAAACATCGCGCGGTTTATCTTTTGAATCAATCCAGGAAGTGAGGAACTTTTCAAACCATTCCAGGCCTTCTTTTGAATTCATAATAACTCGTGTATCCTCTGCAAACGATAGGAAAAGATCAATTTCATTCATTGAGTGTTCTGTAAAGCCTTCTACAAGATTTTCTGTAAAACAAAGTCCCCTCATATTACGAACAAGCTCTCTTGCACGGAAAGAAGCGGAATCAAGATCGTAATCACGGCGTTTTTCCTCAAAATCTAGCATTTTCTGATAGTTTTGTGATGCAGAAGAAACAACAGTATTAAAATTTCCGTTGTAAGTAGAAGCTAACGGGAAAGTCTGGATTTTTGAAAGAAGATTTTTATTTACACTGGAAAGATCCCAGCACGCAAATTTTTCATCTTCAGTAACAGGAGTAAAATCATCACTATCCTTAGTTCTGTGATAAAGGGTTCCATCCTGCATTACAAGCTGTTCCCCCGGAACACCGCAGATTCTTTTTACAAGTGGATCATATTTTGGATTTCCATTTTCGTCGGTGTTAATATTTACTGCTGTAAAAGTAAGCATGTGCACCAATTGTGAAGTAACAGTCCTGATTTCTGATTTACGATCCATTTTGTAATGAGGATTTCTTACAACAACAATCTGGCCACGCTTGTAGGGTTTAAAATCTGTAAAACCAATTTCGGTAAGCGGAAATTTTGGGCCGCAGTTAAGTTTTGTTACTACTACCCTGTCTTTAACAAGAAAAGTTGGCACCATCGATTCAGATGGAATAACATAAAGCTGAAGAATAAAAATCTGAATGAGCAATACCATACAAACAGCCTGAACAATTGCATCAATCCAGTCCAGGATTTCGAATAGAACCCATGCAATTCCGTGGCGCTTCTTTTTCTTTGTATATGGAACATTCCAGCCTTCTGTAACAGCTTTAATTCTCTTTTCATTCATACAATGAGAAAGAATCAGAGAAAAAATAAAAACAACACACCAGATAAGAACAGTTACAACATCATACCAATAGGCAGTTCCATATTCACCGGCTCTTCTGATTATAAAACAGAAAAGAAGAACAAAAGGAAGATACTGTGTAAGCCTTAGAATTACAGGAATATGAGTTGCATCTTTTTTATGGTCAACCTTAAAAAAACAAAAATAAACAGTTATTGCCGTATATATTAATGCCACAGGAAATGCGACAAGAGAAATATCAGCATGAATGCTTAATGAAAATAACGAAAAAAGGATTGCCGAAGCAAGCTCAATATAAATGTAAATTGAAAATCTCTTTGAAATATTATTTTTCTTTTCCATGATATTACTATAACCTATTTTCGATTTTTTTGTTACAAATTTGTGGACTTTTGGAGAAATAAATCAATAAAATTTTGTTTAAAAGTTGAGCATACTTCGTCGCGATTTTTCTGCCTTAAATCAAAAAAAGCTTCGTAAACTTTTTTTATATCAGATAACGGAGTATACTGCTCTCCTTTAAGATATTGAAAAGGCGCATCTGTTTCGGCTAAAAGAGTTTTGAGCGGAAGATTTTTTGCACACTCTATTACTTTTTTATTGTTGTTCATAAGTTGTTTTCCAAAGCTAAAGTATGCGTTTATGCCGTGCTCAAGCAGGGATTTTGCTTCGCGTGCGGGCCCCATAAAGCTATGAAAAAGAACTGCAGGAAGCTTTTTGAACTGACGGCTGTATTCAAAAAGCTTGTTGTTTGCTTTACGTGCGTGAATGACCATTGGTTTGTTGTATTGTAAAGCAAGCTGCAGCTGTATATTAAACATTTCTTCCTGGAGTGCAGTGTGCTCGCGGAACTCTGGCGTAAAGTAATCAAAACCGGCCTCGCCTATTGCGTTGAGTTTATTCTGCTGTAAAAGTTTTTCCAGAAAATCCGCGCATTGCTTTACGTCTATCCATCCTGCTGATTGAGGGTGCAGTCCGTAGGAAAGATATATTTTCTTATTGGGCCCTTCGACAAGCTCAGGGACCACACATTTATTCCACTCCTCCGGCGAATGAAAGCACGAACACCCTGTCCAGCCAAATGGAATGGGGTCCCTGAGCCTGTCGAAGGGCCGCAATTGCTCCAGACAATCCCCTAAATGAAAATGTGCATCAAAATAACAAAATTTTTCATTTTTTTCTAACATTATTTTTATTATAACCGAAAATAAAGTAATTGAAACATCATTTTTCAGGGGGATAAAAATGAAAAGTTACACTCTTAAAAGCATAGGAAAAACTTCGGACTATATGACAATCGTTCGCGAAATGGAAGACGGTTTTGTTGTAAAAATCTTCCGTGATATGGACGGTTATGAAGATATAAAAACAGATTATATCAGTAAGGAGCTCTTTGATAGCTGCATCCGCACAGGCTATCTTACAGAAATCAAAGAGAAAGTTGCTGTAGGAGCATAACAGCTTCTTGTATTCTGGCTTTTTTATCCTGATTGTGAGAAAGCCAATGGATTTCCACACCTTTTTTTTCCATCATCCTAAACCAGGTTTCCTGCCTCTTGGCAAACTGGCGGATGGCAATGAACAGCTCATCATAGAGCTGTTCTTTTGTTTTTAACTCACCCTTCAAAAATAAAGAACAATAGCGATACTCAAGCCCAAGCTTTTCAAGGCGTTCCCAGCTTATTCCACTGTCATGAATAGACTGAACTTCTTCGAGCATTCCGTTATCCAGGCGCTCACGAAGACGGATACTTATGTTTTCCCAGATTTTAGGGCGGTCAAGCGTTGTTCCGATTATAAAAGGTTTAATTTCCGGGCGGTCAATAGAAGTTGTATCGTAGCCTGCCTTTTTTGCTTCGATTATTTCAAGCGCTTTTATTACGCGGTCTTTTTCCAGAAGGTCATTTTTTGTGTGAAGGTCCGGCTGGAGTTCAAGCAGACGGGCGGCAAGTTCTTCAAGTGGAGTTGCCTCAAGCTGTGCATGAAGTTCAGGATTTTCAGGAAGATTTACAAGCTGGTAGTCGCGGACAATAGCGTCTATGTACATACCGGTACCACCGACAACAACAGGAAGCTTACCCCTGCTCTGAATATCTTTGAAGGCGCGGTAAAAATCCTGCTGGTAGTTGTAAACTGTATATTCATCAGGTAAGTCTATTATATCTATTAAGTGATATGGAATCGGTGTGCCGTCTATAGTGTATTCATCAAGATCCTTGCCAGAGCCAATGTCTAAGTTGCGGTAAGTCTGACGCGAGTCTGCAGAAATAATTTCTCCGTTAAACTGATGAGCAAGCGCCACACCAATACTGGTTTTTCCAACTGCAGTAGGACCGAGAACAATTACACTGTTATATTCCTTTGATTTAGATGACACGGCATACCACACATTTTAAGTATTCAGATTTTGGATAACCTAAGAGTACCGGATGATCAGGTCCAGCACCATGCTTTTCCAAAATCTGTACGCGTCTGTGACTGTCCATTGCAGCATGCATGATCATATCGCAGAACATGTTAGATTCCATAAAGTATGAGCACGAACATGTAACAAGTATTCCGTTTGGTTTGAGAAGCCGCATAGCACGAAGATTTATTTCTTTGTAACCGCCGTAGGCTTTTTCAATCATCTTTGCAGATTTAGTAAAGGCAGGAGGATCAAGAATAATTACGTCAAACTTTTCACCGGCTGCTTCGTATTGCTTTAAAAGGTCAAATACATCTGCGCAGACAGCTTTCATTTTGTCATTTGCTTTATTGAGTGTTATGTTGTGATTTACCATTTCAACCGCTTCAGGAGAAATATCTACAGAAATCACTTCGCTGGCTCCGGCTTTATATGCGTTCAGTCCAAAGGCGCCGGTGTGAGTAAAGGTGTCCAGTACTCTTTTGTCCTTACAAAATCGCGCTGCAACCTGACGGTTAAACTTCTGGTCTAAGAAATATCCTGTCTTCTGCCCGTTTACAATGTCTACACCAAGCTTTATGCCGTTTTCGACAATTGTAATCTTGCCATGTCCTTCGACAGGCTCAGGAACCGCGAGAACCGGAAAATCATCTTGTGTAATATCCAGCCATCCGTCAACCTCAGGCAGTCCTTCCTTATCACGCACAGCTGCATCAGAACGTTCATAAATTGCATCGGGTTTACAGATTTTGCACAAAGCAGTAAGAATCTCTTTTCGGAATACATTGCAGCTCATAGATAAAAATTGTATTAAAAGAATTACGCGTCCGTTTTCATCACAAAAGTGCTCGCAGATAAGGCCGGGAATCAAATCAGCCTCACCAAAAATCAAACGGTAAGAATCGGTCTTGCTGTAATACATCTGGCGCAGGTTATAGGCATCCAAAACTCTTTTTTCAAAATAAGCAGCAGTATCAGCAAGAATCACATCAGCATTTTCGTGCCCGATTATTCTTACAGCTATCTTAGATTTTTTATTAAGAATACCAGTCCCCAAAAATCCACCGGCTTTAGAATAAACTTCGACAGCAGTTCCGTCAACAAGCGTACACTCTGCAATAGTTTCGTTTTTCCAGGCATCCTTTTCGCTGGCCCTATGCTTTATATAAGAAATCTCATTATCAAAAACCCATGGCATTCCCTGCAGGATTTCTTTTTCTTCATTTTTATTCAAAAATATTCTGGGATAATTATTTGCGCTCATGAGGGTATTTTAGCAGAAACAAATATTTTTGTCATTCTTAGTTAATGCCCCACCCCTTTCTAACTGCCTCTGCCGTTGTAAACTGAACTGCGTGGATTCCTATGGCGGCTGCAGCCTCAACATTATCAAGTCTGTCGTCAGTAAAATAAGTTTGGGATGGTTCATAGCCTTCTGCCACCATGATTGTTTTCCAGAATTCGGGATCTGGTTTGGCAATCCCGATTTTGTTTGAAGCATAAGTCTGGTCAAACAAAGCGTAGTCGCCGCGTTCTGTGTGATTTTCCCAGTGGCTTTGGATTGTGTTTGTTCCGCAGACTACGCGATGATTTTGCGCACGTAATTCTTTAATGAGTTCAACTGTTTCCAGTTTTAATTCAGGGTGAAAAAACAGGCGATACAAATCTGTCTTTACTTCGGGAACATCAAATCCAAGTACCTTAATTCTTCTGTTGAATTCGCACCAGAACTCCTCTACCGTGATTTTTCCAATCCCCAAAAGAAGATCTATATTATAGTCCGAGCCGTCTGCCGCTTTTTCTTTCTGGCAAATCTCAAAAAACTTTGGACGCTCAAGCCTAAGGTATTTATACATTGGATTATCTGCACCAAAGTTGGTGGTTACTACGCCGCCCATATCAAAGATGTATAACATTTTTCAGCTCCTTAAAAGAATCTATCCTGGCAAAATATTGTGCTGCGGTTCCAAAGCCATACGCAGCCCAGATAAACGGGACGCCGGCTTCTTTGCACGCATCAGCATCGCCCTGGGTGTCACCTACGTAGACCGGAGTATGCAAACCATTACGCTCGCACAAAAGCTTAATATTATCTGCCTTGCCCTTGCCGTTATTACCGTAGCATTCAAAATCTGTAATGCAGTCTGCAATCTGATTTTTGGCAATTACAACTTCTATGTAGCCCTTCTGGCAGTTGCTTACTATGAAAAGCGGCACCCCTGCTGCATGAAGTTCCCTTATTGTCTCCACCACACCTTCATAAGTAATATTGCGGTTATTTGCCTTGAGCGCAAGCTGTTCCTGGTTACAGCACTCTCCCATGAGCCGGGTTTTATCTGCCTTGCTCAGTCCCGCAAAAAGATTATCTGCAATAACCTCCATGGTTTTTCCAAACTGACCTTTGAGGATCTTTCCGGTAACATGTGGTACCGACGGAAAAAGCTTATCTATTGCACAGTTCCAGGCCTCTGCCACTATGTCGGTGGTGTCCCAGATTGTGCCGTCTACATCTAATATTATTGAATCAAACATTATTTCTTCCTGTACTGTTTTGCCTGGGTTTCGAACATATTGTGATATATTCCGTCTTTGATTTTCATAAGCTGCGTATGTGAGCCATACTCCTTAATTGTGTGATCCGAAAAAACTGCAATCTTATCGCAGAATTTACAGGAAGAAAGCCTATGCGAAATATATATGGCCGTTTTACCGCCGGCAAGTGTTGTATTAAAGCGGCTGTAAATGTCTGCTTCTGCAATAGGATCTAGAGCCGCTGTCGGTTCATCAAGAATAACAAGAGGGGCGTTTTTATACAAGGCCCTTGCAAGCGCAGTTTTCTGTTTCTGCCCACCGGAAAATTCTATACCGTCTTTTTCAAAGCCCTTCCACATATATGTAAGTTCTTTGTGAGGCATAGTCTGAACCTCGTCATAAAGTCCTGCTTGACGCAGCACTTCATCAATTCCGCTCTGATCTGCGTCCAGACTGAAAGCAATATTTTCTTTTACCGTAAAACAGAAAAGCTTAAAATCCTGGAATACAACAGCAATGAGCTTACGGTATTCTTCTTCGGCGTAATCTTTTATGTTTATGCCATCGACCAGGATCTCGCCCGAAGTAACGTCGTAAAGCCGGCACAACAGCTTGATAAAGGTTGTCTTACCCGCCCCGTTCAAACCAACAACAGCAAGATGCTGACCCGAAGGAATTGTGATGTTAACGTTCTCTAACACATATTCATCACTGCGAGGGTATTTAAAACTAACATTTTTAAACTCAATCTGGTGATCACCGTCCTTCTGAATATTAAGGCTTCCCTTTTGCAGCGCGTCCGGATATTCCATAAAATCAAAATACTGCTGGACATAGCTTGACCTCTTACTAATTTCCTGAAATGATTTAACGACAGCATCAAAGCTTTGCCCAAGGTTAGATGTTGCAGAAACAAGCATCGAAAAATCTCCAATAGATACAACTTTTTTTACAGCCTTGAGCCCTATATAAAAATACGTAAGTCCGCTTGTAATCGCAGTAATAATATTGATTATATACTGCTGTTTCTTTGTTCCTTCTGCCTGATTTTTCCAGATTTTTACCTGTTCATCTAAGTGTTCCTCAGCGCGTTTATTAAAATGGTCAGCACTGTTATAAAGCCTTACATCCTTACCGTAGGTAAAGTCGCTGAGCTCCCAGAAAATATAGCCGAAAATTCTGTTCTGCTTTGCAAGCCCCTGAAAGCTTTTGATTTCGAGCAGATTAATTTTGCGATTGAATATTGCACACAGCCCGATAGAAACAACTTCTATAGGAATGATAATAGGACATGAAATTGCAATGATTGTTATAACACCAATTATGACAACCACATTGTTAATAATATTAAACAGCTGATAAAGGATTCCGTAAACGTTTCCGCTGTACCAGCTCATTCCTTCCTTTGCCTTATGAAGCTGGTCAAGCACCTGGGGATTTTCGGTGTGCTCAAAGTCAATCTTCATGGCGTGTTCGTTTACCTTGAGCTCAAAGTAAAGATTAAACCATTCGTTGTAGTAATTCTGAATTCTTCCGGCCCAGTGCTCAATCACAGAAGCTGCAAACTGCATACCCACAGTTATTCCGGCAAAGAGGATTGCACGCTGCAGATAAAAAGAAAGGTTTTCGCCATTAAAAAGCCCAACCAGTGCGTCTATCAAAAACTTTGGAAGAATAATTGTTTCTATTCTGCGCATGAGGTTTGTAATAAAATACATTGCAAAGGGCACAAAGTATACGGGCTTTTCTTTTGCAACAACTTTGAGCATATAGAGGACAACTTTCTTTGAAAGGTTTTCTTTTTTATCGTCACGCATTTTCAAAGCTCTTCCTCCTCTACATAATATTGTGCCTGTACCTTATACATATTTGCGTACTCGCCCTTCTTTTTCATAAGGCTGTCGTGAGTTCCGTATTCTATGAGCTGGCCGTCTTTGAACATTGCAACGTTATTACAAAACTGCGTGGAACTTAATCTGTGTGAAATATAAATGGCAGTTTTGCCGCCAATCATTTTGTCAAAATCCTGATAAAGCTTGCTTTCGGCAAGTGCATCCAGGGCTGCGGTAGGCTCGTCTAACACAACAACAGGAGCGTTTTTATAAAGAGCACGCGCCAACGCCAGCTTCTGTTTTTCGCCACCCGACATATCGGTTCCGTCATCGTAAATTACTTTTAACAGCTGGGTATCAATGCCATCTTTAAGGTCGCTGATTTTTTCTCCAAGCCCCGCATCTTCAGAACATTTTTTTACAAGCTCGTCGTCTGTTTTTTCAAGCTCCTTCATAGAAACGTTTTCTTTGTAGGTCATTGCAAAAAGATTAACATCCTGGAAAACCGGCGCAATTATGGCAAAATAAGAATTCAAATCCCAGCTTCGAATATCCTGTCCGTTCAGAAAAATTGCTCCTTCTGTTGGTTCATAAAGCCTAAGCAAAAGCTTTATAAAGGTTGTTTTACCAGCGCCATTTAGTCCAACCACAGCCAGCCGCTCACCCGCCTTTATCTTTAAATTCACATCACGAAGCGCATATTTTTCCTGGCG
>JAEEGK010033087.1_pt1 | contig 10072 bp, 11 predicted proteins | sample 8958771 | NCBI WGS metagenome assembly JAEEGK01 (sample SAMN16246547, study PRJNA631951) | gut metagenome | biome: gut microbiome; feature: rumen; material: SC-attached | host: Bos | place: Iran: Karaj | collected 2018-10 | reverse complement strand
GAGGAGACGGCACTTAAGAACGAAACCGACAGATTAAGTCAGGAAAGACTTGAAAACTTGAGAAAAGAACTCTCAGAAGAGAAAGAAAAACTGACGAATCAGATGGCTCGCTGGGAAAACGAGAAGCAAAGCGTCGGCAAACTTTCAAAGTTAAGAGAGGAAATTGATGCTTTAAACGGTGAGGCCCAGACCGCCACCAGAAACGGTGATTATGAGAAGGCTGCCGAGATATCATACGGTAAACTGCCCGCTTTAAAGAAAGAACTGGAGCAGGCGGAGGCTGAGATTGCCGACAAGAACCCGGAGCTTGTGCACGAAAGCGTAAGCGATGAGGAGATCACCAAGATTGTTTCGAGATGGACGGGTATTCCCCTCAGCAAGCTTACGGAATCCGAGAGAAACAAGACCCTTAACCTTGACACCGAGCTTCATAAGAGCGTTGTGGGTCAGGATGAAGGCGTTACCAAGGTTACGGAAGCCATCATCAGATCCCGCGCCGGTATTAAAGATCCCAACCGTCCCATCGGTTCTTTCCTGTTTTTGGGGCCCACCGGTGTAGGTAAAACACAGCTTGCCAAGGCTCTTGCGGGTGCTCTTTTTGATGATGAATCCAACATGGTCCGTATCGATATGAGCGAATATATGGAGAAATACTCCGTATCGAGACTCATCGGAGCACCTCCCGGATACGTAGGATACGAGGAGGGCGGTCAGCTTACGGAAGCGGTCCGCAGAAAACCTTACTCCGTTGTTTTGTTTGATGAAATTGAGAAAGCCCATCCCGATGTTTTCAATGTGCTTTTACAGGTGCTTGATGACGGACGTATCACGGACTCTCTGGGGCGTACCGTAGACTTTAAGAACACTATCCTGATCATGACTTCCAACATCGGAGCCGAAGCTTTGCTAGAAGGCATAGATGATGCGGGTAATATTTCAAAAGAGGCCGAAGCAGCGGTCATGAGCGAACTTCATGCTTCCTTCAGACCCGAGTTTTTAAACCGTCTGGACGAGACTATCCTCTTTAAGCCCCTTACCGGTGCTGACATCGGCAACATCGCAAGACTGGTTCTTAAGGACCTTGAAAAGCGATTAAAGGACAGAGACCTTAAATTATCCGTTTCGGACGAGGCTGTTGATTTCATCGCAAGGAACGGTTACGAGCCCAGATTCGGCGCCCGTCCTTTGAAAAGATACATCCAAAAAGAAGTGGAAACAAAAGTTGCAAAACTCATTTTATCTGATACACTTGAAGCAGGTGATACCATTTCCGTGGATTTGAGAGGAGAAGAACTGTGCTGCCACAAGATCCGGTAATTTTACTGAGTTTTCTGAACATGAAGTTAAGAGACCAATATAAGAGCCTTATGGACCTTTGCGACGACATGGACGAGGATGAAGCGGCCCTGCTTAAGACCATGGATCACGCGGGATACAAGTATAACCGCGACACCAACCAATTCGTGTCTAAGGAAAGGTAGTCCGTGCTTTGTGCGGGCGGTAAACGTTCATGGATTTGTTTCAGATGATGGAACAAAAGAATAAAGAAAAAGAGTCGCCTCTCGCAGCAAGAATGCGCCCCCGAACCGTGGAAGAGGTCGTGGGACAGGAACATATTCTTGCCGAGGACAAACTTCTTTACAGAGCCATTAAGGCCGATAAACTGAGTTCATTGATTTTTTACGGTCCTCCCGGGACCGGTAAAACCACCATAGCCAAGGTCATTGCCAACACCACCAAAGCCGAATTCTGCCAGATCAATGCTACGATCGCGGGCAAGAAGGACATGGAAGAGGTGGTGGAGAACGCCAAACAGACCATGGGTGGCTACGGCAGAAAGACCATTCTTTTTATTGACGAGATACACAGGTTCAACAAGGGGCAGCAGGATTATCTCCTGCCCTTTGTTGAAGACGGTACCGTCGTTCTTATCGGTGCAACCACCGAAAATCCCTATTTTGAAGTAAACGGAGCTTTGATATCCCGCTCCGCGATATTTGAATTAAAGCCCTTAACCCCCGAGGCTGTGGGCACTCTTATTGACAGAGCTCTTTCAGATACGGAAAGGGGTCTCGGAAGCTTTGATGCCGACATAACGGAAGAGGCCCGTGCTTTTCTTGCCGATCAGTCCGGAGGGGACGCAAGACGCGCTCTTAACGCTATCGAACTTGCGGCAATGACCACCGGAAGAAGTGAGGACGGCAAGATCCACATCACCCTCGATGTTGCGAAGGAATGTATTCAAAAGAGAGTCGTGCTTTTTGACAAGGACGGGGACAATCATTACGATACAATCTCCGCATTTATCAAGAGCATGAGAGGATCGGATCCGGATGCGGCCATATATTATCTTGCAAAGATGCTTTATGCCGGCGAGAGTGTCACGTTTATCGCCCGCAGGATGATGATCTGCGCGGCAGAGGATGTGGGCAATGCAGACCCTCAGGCTCTGGTGGTTGCTACCAGCGCAGCCCAGGCCGTCGAGCGGGTGGGCATGCCGGAAGCACAGATAATTCTTGCACAGGCTGTGGCTTACATCGCTACCGCTCCCAAATCAAATGCCGCAGTATGTGCCATAGGAGAAGCCATGGAAAAGGTTAAAGAAACGGGAAATCTTCCCATACCCACGCATCTTCAGGATGCTCATTACAAGGGCGCTTCCAAGCTTGGCCACGGCATCGGTTATAAGTACGCCCATGATTATAAAAACAATTACGTTAAGCAGCAGTACCTGCCCTATGAACTTAACGACGTGCAATTCTATCGTCCCTCGGACAACGGTTATGAGCAGAAGATAAAAGAGCACATGAAGAAGATCAAAAGAGAAGCGGAGGAGTGAGATGGGTAATTCGGACAGGGGTTTAAAGAGAAGACTGGTGGTGGTATCCCTTGATGCGGTGGGGAGGCGTGATATGGAATTTATGCTTTCTCTTCCCAATTTTTCCGCCATTGTTAAGGACGGTTTCTTTTGCGACAGGGTTTACAGCGTTTATCCGTCCCTTACATATCCTGCCCACACATCCATAGTTACCGGTCGGAAACCTTCCGAACACGGCATTGTGAACAACACCCTTCTTCAGCCAGGGCGCAAGACTCCCGACTGGCTTTACAAACGTAAATATATCAACGGCCGCACTCTTTACGATGTGGCAAAGAAAAACGGCTACACCGTGGCAAGCCTTCTCTGGCCCGTTACGGGCGGGGCAAAGATCGATTACAATCTTCCCGAGATCATGGTGACCCGCAGGTTTCAGAATCAGGTGATCTCCTGCTTAAGAAACGGGACACCCGGTTATCTTCTTAAATTAAATTCAAAATTCGGGTCTATGCGCGATGGCATCAATCAGCCCGCTCTTGATAATTTTGTTATGGCAAGCGCGGAATATACTATTAAAGAGCATGATCCCGACCTGATCTTTATCCACCTTACCGATGTTGATACGAACCGCCATATTTTCGGTGCCACTGCTCCCGAAATAACCGAGGCTTTAAAACGTCATGACGAACGCCTGGGAAAGATCAGAGAGTGGATAGAGGAAACCGGCGGTTTAAAAAACACATCCCTTATAGTTCTGGGAGACCATTGCCAGATCGACGCATCCCGCATAACTTATCTCAATACCTGCTTAAAGGAAAGGGGCTTTTTGTCCGTAAAGGACGGAAAGATCACGGAGGCCAAGGCCATCACCAAAAGCTGTGACGGATCCGCTTATGTTTATATAGATGACAGATATGCGCAAGACGAGAGCTTTCTTGAAGCCCTTGCCGATGCTTTAAACGAGATGAAGGCTGATGAAAGGCTCGGGATAGAGGAAATATATACGGGGGCTGAGGCGGCTGAAATGGGCGCCGATCCCGAATGCTTTGCAATGATCGAGGGAAAGAAAGGCTTTTATTTCCTTGACGAAACGGATGTAGTGTCTGAATCCGTGGAGGAGACAAAGAACCACAAGATGCGTGCAATCCACGGCTGCAGTCCTTTGAAGGAAGAAAACATTACTTTCTTTGCCGCTGTGGGTGCGGGAATTAAAAAAGGAGCACGGAAAGAATCCATGCACCTTTGGGACGAAGGACCCACCATGGCTAAGCTCATGGGCTTCAATTTACCCGGCGCCGAAGGCACCGTTGTAACGGAAATGCTTGAGTGACCGGAATCAAAACAGTTTTTCCACCAGATATTTATAGATGTCCTGATTGGAATTCTCCCATTTGTCGCAGATCTCGGAAGCAAGAGACTCCGAAGGAACAGACAGTTTTATGTCCAGGAGATTTACATTTTTTTCTTTAATAACGAGGTTTGCTTCGTATTCACCGGAGGTTGATTTATAGTAGTTTGAGACTACCGAGACTTCGTTCTTGAGTTGGAAACTGTTTTCCTTAAAATATGTATCGATCTCGTCCTTGATCTTGCTGCTTATCCGGTTCGAGAAGAAATCAAGAGTCTGACGACCCTCCGGGGTAATCTCCAGATGTGTGCGGTTCCTAATGGACTTGGCCCGGATCATATCCGCATCGGTGAGCTCGGAAACAGCCTGGGAAAGTGTCATGAATGTCGTATATTCACGGTCAAGGATGAAATCGCAGACCTGCGCTTTGGTCAGTGGAAAGCTGACGCGATTTAACATATACAAAACTATGAGTTTATACAGAGTAAGAGGATCTTTTGTCATAAGTTTGCCCCATAATTATCCTTTACAAAACATGAATTCTTATTTATAATCATAGCGTTAAATGAAAAATTTTCAAGCCCATCAACTTATCTGAGAATCAATCATTCGGCCCGGAAAATTCCCAATGAACTCAATTGAAAACGACCTGTCGCTTTCTTAATATACTTAATTTATCAGGAGGAATCGATGAGAGAAAAATACGAATCACTTGCCATTAAAGACTTGCGCGCGCTCGCCAAGATCCGCGGGATCAAGGGGGCATCGACATTGACCAAGGCGCAAATAGTGGACAAGATGGTTGAACTCGACGAAAAAGAAGCAGCCGAGAAGGTTGCCGAAACAGAAACCAAACCCGCACAGGCTAAGCCTTCCGAGGATAAGCCGGTGGTTCTTGTCAAGACACCGCGGAAAAAGGTTTCAACCGAAGAAACTCCCGTCGAAGCCGAGAAGAAGCCGGAGGCGCCTGAGCATACCGAAACCGTTTCTCAGGAACCTGTCGATTCTTCCGAAACAAAAACCGACGATAAAAAGGATGAAAAGAAAGACGACGCCCAGAAGAGCCTTGACAGCGGTATGGTCGCTCACGGTATTCTTGAAGTCATGGGTGACGGCTTCGGATTTATAAGATGTGAAAACTTCCTTCCCGGCGCCGATGACGTTTATGTGGCACCCGGAATGATCAGAAGATTCGGCTTAAGAACCGGCGATATCATCGAAGGAAGCATCAAGATCAAAACTCAGAACGAAAAGTTCTCGGCTCTTTTGTATCTTACTTCGGTAAACGGTTTTTCGCCCGACATCATTTCCAAGCGTGTTTGCTTTGAGGATATGACTCCTATCTTCCCCGACAGCAGAATCCGCCTTGAGACTCCCGGTGCTACCGTAGCCATGAGGGTTATGGATCTGTTAAGTCCTGTCGGAAAGGGACAGAGAGGTATGATCGTATCTCCTCCGAAGGCAGGTAAAACCACACTTCTTAAGGAAGTTGCGAAATCCGTTAAGAGGAATCATCCCGACATTCACATGATCATCCTTCTTATCGATGAGCGTCCCGAGGAAGTTACCGATATCAAAGAAGCGATCGAGGGTCCCAATGTTGAAGTCATCTACTCAACCTTCGATGAACTTCCCGAACATCATAAGAGAGTTGCCGAAATGGTTATAGAAAGGGCTAAGCGTCTTGTTGAGCATCATAAGGATGTTATGATCCTTCTTGACAGTATCACCAGACTTACAAGAGCCTACAACCTCACGGTTCCCCCGAGTGGACGTACTCTTTCCGGCGGTCTCGACCCCGCTGCTTTGCACATGCCCAAGAGATTCTTTGGTGCCGCAAGAAATATGCGTGAGGGCGGAAGCCTCACAATCCTTGCTACGGCACTTGTTGATACCGGAAGCAAGATGGATGATGTGGTATATGAGGAATTTAAAGGAACCGGTAACATGGAAATGGTTCTTGACCGCAAACTTTCCGAAAGACGTATCTTCCCCGCCATCGACATTGCAAAATCCGGTACCCGTCGCGAAGACCTTCTTCTTTCAAGAGAAGAGCTTGACGCGGTCAACGTCTTAAGACGCGGACTTAACAGCTTAAAGCCCGAAGAGAGCGTTGACAAGATCCTCGATCTGTTTGCAAAGACCAAGGGAAATCAGGACTTTATTTCCATGCTTAATAAAACGAGATTGTTCTAAAGTACATTTGGCGGAGCTGATTGGATTATGAGTAAGAAAAGATTAACGGGATTTTTGCTTCCCGCAGTTTTATTCATTGTATTTGTGGCGTACACATTTGTTGTTAAGTACGTCGGGGTAGAAGCGATCGGACCCGAAGGCTCGAAGGTGGGCCTGGCGGGAATCAACGGGGCTTTCTTTGAGGAATTCGGCTACAACGCCACCTTCCATCGCATCTCCGAGCTTCTCGGATACGCTGCCATCGGAGTTGCCCTTTGCTTTGCGGCAATCGGTGCAATGGAGCTTATCAAAGGAAAGAGCATAAAGAAAGTCGATATAAGGATCATCCTTCTGGGAATCTTTTATGTGCTGGTGGTTGCTTTCTATGCTTTGTTCGAGGTTCTGGTCATCAATTACAGACCCGTGATCCTCGACGAGGGGCTTGAAGCATCCTATCCCTCCTCCCACACCATGCTGGCGGTCTGTGTTCTTGCTACCGCAGTTATCCTTATCAGGGAACTTCTTAATAAAAGCGGCATGAGAACGGCGATAAATATCCTTCTGACGGTTTTGCTTGTTGCCATAGTGGCCTTCAGACTTTTCTCCGGAGTTCACTGGTTCACGGATATCGTCGGAGCCCTTCTTTTGTCGGCAAGCCTTTGCTCCCTTTATCATGCGGGGATTAAATGCGCCGTAAAATATTAACATTTGAATTTTAGTTTTCAAAATCTCTTGACGCGGGAAATGTTATGTGCTACATTATCCTAGCAAAGAGCAACGACTCTTTTTTTTGTGCTCTTTATTTTTAGTATCTGAAGATGAATATAACGCGGAGGTAAAGTATTATGCGTACAAAGATTACATTGGCATGCACCGAGTGCAAACAGCGTAACTACAACACCACAAAGGAAAAGAAGAATCATCCCGACCGTATGGAGACGAAGAAGTACTGCAGATTCTGCAAGCGTCACACCTTACACAAAGAGACGAAGTAAGCACCGTAATATCGGACTTGCCCAATTGGCGGTGAATTCGGTCTAAAGGAGATTATTATGGGAAAATCTGATACAAAAGAAAACAAGCCCGGCTTTTTTAAGACGGTTTCCGTTGAATTTAAGAAGATTATCTGGCCCGACAAGGAGTCTGTATTCAGACAGTCCGTTGCCGTTACTGCCGTAGCGGTTGCCATCGGAGCCATGGTTGCTTTGTTTGATTATCTTATTCAGTTCGGTGTCAAATTTATCACAGGTTAAAGCGAGGTTGTTTTCATGGCAGAAGCAAACTGGTATGTTGCACATACTTACTCCGGATACGAGAATAAAGTAAAAGACAGCCTTGAGAAGACAATCATCAATCGTCATCTTGAAGATGAAATTCTTGAGGTCAGAGTTCCGGTTCAGGATGTTGTCGAGTTGAACAAAGACGGAGTTCGCAAGACGAAACAGAAGAAAATGTTCCCCGGCTATGTTCTTGTTAAAATGGTTATGAACGATGACACCTGGTACGTTGTGAGAAATACCCGCGGCGTTACCGGATTTGTAGGTCCCGGAAGCAAGCCCGTACCGCTTACCGAGGCTGAGATGAAGCCCCTTGGCATTCGTACCGAGAATGTTTCGGTTGACTTCAAAGAGGGCGATACCATTGCGGTTGTTGCAGGCGTATGGAAGAATACGGTGGGCGTTGTTACCCGTATGGACTATGGCAAGCAGACAGCTACCATCAATGTAGAGCTCTTCGGACGTGAGACTCCCGTAGAAATCAGTTTTGCGGAAGTTCGCGCCATGAACTGATCGATATTTACGGCTCAGGCCTTAAATATATTATCTTTTGACGTGGGAGCGTCCCCGCGACTCGCGGAACCCGACGCGCCTAACCACATATTTATCAGGAGGTGCCGTTATGGCAAAGAAAGTAGAAGGATACATCAAGTTACAGATCCCTGCCGGAAAAGCAACACCTGCTCCCCCGGTTGGACCCGCTCTTGGTCAGCACGGTGTAAACATCGTGGAATTCACCAAGCAGTTTAACGCAAAGACAGCTGATATGGGCGATACCATCGTTCCCGTAATCATCACTGTTTACAGCGACAGAAGCTTCAGCTTCATCACCAAGACTCCCCCGGCTGCAGTTCTTCTTAAGAAGGCTTGCAACATTAAGTCCGGTTCGGGTGTTCCCAACAAGACAAAGGTTGCTTCCATTTCCAAGGCTAAGGTTAAGGAAATCGCAGAGCTTAAGATGAAAGACCTTAACGCAGCAACAATCGAAGCAGCAATGAGCATGATCGCAGGTACCGCACGTTCCATGGGTATCACGGTTGAAGATTAATACAGGCTTAGGAGGAAATTAAGATGAAACATGGTAAGAAATATGTTGAAGCAGCCAAGCTTGTAGATCGTTCTCAGTATTATGAGGCAGCCGATGCAATCGCTTTGGTTAAGAAGACAGCTACTGCTAAATTTGATGAAACAATAGAGTTACACTTAAAAACAGGTTGTGACGGACGTCATGCAGAGCAGCAGATCCGTGGCGCCGTAGTTCTTCCCAACGGAACCGGTAAGACCGTTAAGGTTTTGGTTTTCGCCAAGGGACCCAAGCTTGACGAAGCTCAGGCAGCAGGTGCCGATTATGTTGGCGGTGAAGAACTTATTCCCAAGATTCAGAACGAAGGATGGCTTGATTTCGACGTTGTTGTAGCAACTCCCGACATGATGGGTGTTGTAGGTCGTCTCGGTAAGGTGCTCGGTCCTAAAGGACTTATGCCGAACCCGAAGGCAGGTACCGTAACAATGGACGTTACCAAGGCAATCAACGATATTAAAGCAGGTAAGATCGAATACAGACTGGATAAGGCAAACATCATTCACTGCCCGATCGGTAAGGCTTCCTTCGGCAAAGACAAGCTGAATGAAAACTTCACCACGCTGCTGGACGCCATCATCAAGGCGAAGCCGGCTGCCGCAAAGGGTCAGTACATCAAGAGCTGCGTCGTGGCTTCCACGATGGGCCCGGGCATCCGCGTAAACGGAGCGAAACTCAGCTAAACAGGAATACCCGCCGTTTTTCACGGCGGGTATTTTGAAAAGGAGAAAAGAATGAACGACCTTATCAAAAACGGAGAACTCCGCGATTACCACGGTTTCGAGTGGCGCGTGTTCGAGTTCGAGGGCAGGGAAGCGAACGTGATCTTCCCGAAGGAGCCCGACTATCTGAAGCGCTGGATCTGGCGCGCCGAGTTCCTCGATTGCGGTTTCGACACCGTCGACGTGGAAATGCTGAGGCGCGGATATTTCCTCGTATATTACAGAGTATCCGACATGTACGGCTGCCCGAAGTCGATCGGTTATATGAAAAAGTTCTACGACTTCATCGTCGAACAGCTCGGCCTTGACAAAAAGACGATCCTGTTCGGCTTCAGCCGCGGCGGTCTTTACTCGGTGAACTTCGCCCTTCGCTATCCCGCCATCGTCCGCGCGCTTTACCTCGACGCCCCCGTTCTCGATATCAAGAGCTGGCCCGGCGGACTCGGCGTCGGTCTCGGTGCGGAAAGGGAATACGCCGAGGCGCTCGAGTGCTACGGCCTTGACAGATCGTCCGTCCTCGCGTTCCGCGAGAATCCGGTCGACCGACTTTACGAACTGGCGGACGACGGCATCCCGGTCGTCACGTTCGCGGGCGATTCGGACCGCGACGTTCCGCACCTCGAGAACGCGGCGCACCTGCACAACGTGGAC
>JAEEGK010033084.1_pt1 | contig 10072 bp, 8 predicted proteins | sample 8958771 | NCBI WGS metagenome assembly JAEEGK01 (sample SAMN16246547, study PRJNA631951) | gut metagenome | biome: gut microbiome; feature: rumen; material: SC-attached | host: Bos | place: Iran: Karaj | collected 2018-10 | reverse complement strand
AAAAAAAATATTATTCAATCATATAAAACAAATAAAATTTCATTAACTCCTTGTTATAATTGTTCTCCTTGTAATAATATAACAATTCTAATTTCGGGTTTTGGTTCAGAAAATGACGATAATTACAAAAATTGGAGTAAATTACTTCAACAAATACCGTTGAAAATATTGCAAATTTAGATAATTTATTTTTGGATTTTTATGGTGTTTTAGATGGTTTATTTGATTTTTCTTTTAATGGTGCGATTATTTAAATTTTAATATGAGATTAAATTAAAACTTATTTTTTTCTTATTAAAATATATTATAATAATTAATATTAATTAAATATTATAATAATATTATTATAGAAACTTTTTCAATAAAATATATTTATAATAAAATTAATATTGTATAGATAGAAAATTATTGCAATAACACTCTAAAAAAAAATGGAATAATTACAAAAATCAAACAACATATTAAAGGACATAATTGAATACAATATGTAATTTGTTCCACTGTCCTTTTAATATTTCTTTCATGTTCATTCATTTCTCTATTTCTTCCTCTATTTTTATGATTTCTTTGTTGATTATTATTATTACTATTACTTTGATGTCTATTTCTAGCAGTACCAAAATTATTTCTAAATAATTGATCAAATATATCTCCTCCATCATCTTCATTTTCATCATCGTCTCCAAATGAAGCAGATGAAAAATTTCCAAAAGGTCCAAAACCACTACTTGTAAATACAGTAAAACTTCCATTTCCATTTCTAAATTGAATTCTTGTTCTACCATTTTGTCTTCCTCTATTTTGACTATTTGTAGAAAATCCTTCCATTCCTCCAAAAAACATATTAAACACATCGAAAGGATCAAAATCCATGCCACCATTGAATCCAACATTATCACCATCTGTTCCAAACATATCATAATGTTTTCTTTTTTCTTTATTTGATAAAGTGCTAAAAGCTTGATTAACTTTTTTAAATGCTTCTTCAGCACTTTTTGATTTATTTTTATCAGGATGAAATTTTATAGCTAATTTTCTATAAGCCTTTTTTATTTGAGTTTCATCTGCGTTTTTTTCAATACCAAGAATTTCATAATAATCTTTTAATTTTAATATTTTTTGACATTCTTCTTCTTCTTTATCGACCATATAATTAAATATTAATTATAATTAAATTAAATTAAAAATATTTATTTTTTTCTTTATTCTTTAAGCGATTTTAAATATTGTTTATAATTTTCATATAAAAATTCTTTTTCTTTCTGAATTGTTCTTTCAGGTTGAAAAATAGAAAAAAATAAAAAAAATAAATAATCAACACATATTAAACATACATAAAAAATTCCTGATAAATTTCCAATTGCAAGAGCTTTTTTAATCCTAGTAATAATACTTTTATCTTTAACTTTCATTGCTCTTTCATAAACTTTTACTGTTTGATTTGCAACTTTATCCCAATTATAAATATTTTTTAATTCTTTGTAAAAATCTTTATTATTATTATTAATACAATTATTATTACTTTTATTTTTATTATTATTTTTTTTATTTTTTAAATTAATATAATCAATGCATTCTTTAATTCCTTTTATAATTGCATTTTTTTCTGCACTTATTAATTTGACCATTTTATCTGGTAAAACCTCTCCAACTCCCCCAACATCTGTACTTATAGTAAATAAACCAGTACTAGCCGCTTCAACTATAGCTATACAAAAACTTTCTGTTAAAGATGTATTTAAATATATATCTCCTTTTATCATTATATCTCTTACTTTATTATGAGGAATTGAACCTGTAAATTGAACTCTATTTTCTAAATTACTACTTTTTACCATATTATCTAATAAATATTTTTTTGGTCCATCTCCTCCAATTATAAAATTTACATTTGGATAAAGTTTACATATTTCAGGAATAATTTCTATTAATAGATCTGTGCCTTTACGATAGGTTTGTCTACTAATTGAAATTATATTAATGGTATTACTATTTTTTATATTATTATTTATTTCAGGATAAAATTTTGTAATATCAACTCCATTTGGAATAACATTTGAATTTTTGGGATTAAACATACTTCTCAAAATTAAATTATCTCTCGCAATATTACTAACTGTAATACATTGATCTAAATCACTAAAAATACTTCTTATTACTTTATTTATATTAACTTCATGAATATATCCAAATCCATATAAAGAATGTTCAGTATAAACTGTGTGTAATCCCATTGTTCTTGCATGCATTAGACATTCAGCAGCAGTAACACTAGTACATTGATGGCAATGAACTAAATTAATATTTTCTTTAATAACAATTTCTCTAAATTTTTTAAAACATCCATATAAAATAGGACATGATGTGCTATCATAAATTGATATCATAGGATTGTAATAAACTTTTAAACCATTTCCCATATATTTAACTCCTTGACGATTTGAAAAATGATGAGTTAAAACTGTTATTTTTAAACCAAGTCGAATGAGACTTGTTGCAAGTTGATAAATATGAACTTCAACACCTCCTAATTTTGGATAGAAAAAATCAGAAACTAAAAGAACACTTAATTTGTTTTTATAATTATTATTCATTATATATTATATTAATGTTATTTTATATAAATAAATTATTATTCATATTTTTTTATTATTATTATTTTATATTTTTTTATTTATAAATTATTTATTTATGGCATTTGCTCCTCCATTAAATCAAAAATTTTCAGGAAAATATTTATATGCAAATGAAGGAATTATTAAATATTATAATAATTTTTCTAAAAATAGAGACATTTCTCCTTTTAGAAAATATACAAATAATAATCTCAAACAAACAACAACAAAAAAATTTTCTTATAATAACATTAATAATAATAATAATGGTAATAATTTTATTAAAAAAGTAACAAGTCCTTTGTCACTTAATAGAAGTAAATCTCCTAACACTCCTTCAATTTTAAATAAAAACACAAATAAAAATTCAAATAATATTAATAATAATAATAACAAAAAAAAATTTAATAGTAATAATAATTTTAATAATACAAATAAAATTATTAGAACACCAAATATACGTTCTCCATATTCAATATCTATTAATAATAGTTCTAAAAAATTAACTCCAAAAATAAATAAAAATTTTAGTTTAACTCCTTATAATTTAAGAAATAATAATAAATTAAATAATAATAATTTATTAAATAATAAGAGTTTAAATAATATTAAAAACAAATCTTTTTCAAACAATAATAAAAAACGAAGCACAACTCCAGTTTCAAAAACAAAATTTTCTTTAAATAATAGTAATAGTAGTAATAATTTAAAATTTAATAAAACAAAAAAATTTAATAATTTTTTACCAAATAGAACTAATTCACCTTTTGGATTTAAAAATAGTATTAATAATATGAATTCTTTTTCAAATAACATAAAAAATCAAAATAAAATTAATTATCAAAATAATTTTCGTTCAATGAACATATTTAAAGTATTTTCAAATAAAAATAAATCAAATAATATTGTTTTTTCTTTTAATATGAACCAACAAGAAAAAAATATTAATGGAAATAATAATAACAATAATAATATAATAATTGATAATGACAATGGTCTTCCTAAAAATGTTTCAAATATGAACAATATTAATAATAATATTTCAATAAATAACAACAAACCAACAAATAATAATATAATTATGAACAATAATATTTCTTCAAAATCATCTACAATAATTAAAAATATAAAATGTATGCATGATATGTCAAAAACAGGATATGCTGGAGAAGATGAAAAAAAAATAAATCAAGATAATTATTTTGTTTTTCATAATTTTGCAGGCAATACAAATTATATTTTTATGTCAGTTTGTGACGGACATGGTCAAGTAGGTCAAGAAATATCAAATTATCTAAAAGAAAATCTTCCAATTTCTCTCAATAAAAAAATCAAAGAAAAAAAAATAAATATTCTCACAACAAATATAAATAACTTAATTTCTGAAACATTTCTAGAAGAAAACGAAAATTTGTCATCTAACGAAATGATAAATTCTATGTTATCCGGTTCAACATGTGTTTCAGTAATATATACCCCATATAAGTTAATAACTGCAAATGTAGGAGATAGTAGAGCATTTATGGGAAGATATATATCAAATAACGAATGGAAAGCAATAGATTTAACACGTGATCATAAACCAGATCTTCCAGATGAAAAAAAAAGAATACTTTCTAAAAACGGTGTCATTGAACCTATGAAAGATGATGATGGAAGTTTTATAGGTCCTATGAGAGTTTGGCTTAAAAATGAAGATTATCCTGGATTAGCAATGAGTAGATCTTTTGGTGATAAAGTAGCTCATTCTGTAGGAGTTTCTGCTGAACCAGAAATTAAAGAATATTTATTTGATAAAAATGATAAATTTTTTATTGTTGCTAGTGATGGATTGTTTGAGTTTATGAGTAGTCAAGAAATTGTAAATATTGCTAAAGATTATTATATAAATGGAGATATTGTAAGTTGTTGTGAAGATTTATATAAAATGTCATGTGAAAAATGGATGAAAGAAGAAGAGGTTATTGATGATATAACAATAATATTAGTTTTTTTAGAGGATGAATATAAATAATTTTTATTTTTGTAAATGTTATTAATAATTATTATTATATATAATATGTGATATTAGTTAATATACATTTAAAAAAAATTTATATTTATTCATTATCTTTTTCTTCATCTTTTAAATCCAAAAATAAAATATTTTTTTTATCTTCTTCTTCTAAAATTGTATTCCATTCAAATTTTTGATCATTTTTAATTTTATTTCTATCCATCGCACTTTTTATCAACTTTTTTATTAAATTATAATCAGGTTTATCTTCAAATTGAATTTCTCTTGCATAATTAATAATAATTTTTAATTCATCAGGCAAACCATGACATAAATCAATTAAATTCGTTTCAATTTTTCTTTCCTTTAATTTTCTATATTTTTCTTTCATATTCTTTGCTCTTAACCCAATCCAAGGTAAAGTACCTTTAGCTAAATAAACCATCATATAACCAAAAGCTTCTATATCATCTCTTCTACTTTGTTCAATACCTAATAAAGCATTTATAGAAGCAAATCTTGCACATCCCATTAAATGGCACCCTTCTTTGTAATTAATATGTAAACCTGTTTTAGGGTCTCTATATCTTTTCGCAATTCCAAAATCAATAGCATATATAGTGTTTCTTTTTTCTTTTTCTAAACCTATTAAAAAATTCTGAGGCTTCATATCACGAATAATAAAATTTCTATTATGAATATATTCTATTCTTTTAAGTATTTGATCTGCTATCATTAGAACTGTTTTAAGTTGAAATTTTCTTTGACATAAATTTAAAAGATCTTCTAAACTTTTACCAAGTAATTCCATTATTAATATATTATAATTTTTTTGAATACCACACCATAATAAGTTAGGTATACCTACTCCTCCATGTAAATACATATATATTTTAGCTTCATAAAATAATTGAGGATATTCTGTGTCTACTCTTTCTACTTTAATTGCCACTTTTTCGTTTGTTTTTACATGTTTTCCTAAAAAAATATCACCAAATGCTCCTCTTCCAATTCGTTCGCGAGTATTTAATTTATATTGATCACATATTTGAATTTCATAGTCTTCGAATGTTTTTTTTCTGTGAGTTGATTTTTCCATATTTTTTTATTAATAATATTAATTATATTATTAATTATAATAATAATAATTAATATTTTATTTATTTTTAATAAATATTTATTTTAATATTTTTTAAATATTAAAATGAACAGTCAAAGCGAAAATAAAATTCTTGTTAAAAGAGAATTTATCGAAGAAATATTTTTAAAATATGAAGAATTATTAATGTCAAAAATTAAAAGCGTAAAAAATAATAAAATTAATGATTTAAAAACTTTTAATAAAAACAAATTTAATAATGAAATAAATAATAATAATGATGAAATGATATCTTTAAATGAAATAAATTATAATACAAAAAATATTTACAAAAATAAAATTTTACAAAATTTAAAACTTAATAAAATCAATTTAAAGCCTATAAAAATTGATATATAAAAATTTTTTCAAAAAAATTTTATAAATTTTATTATTTTTAAAATATTTTTAATTTTATAGTAAAAAAATGTAAATATTATGGAAATAATTTTAGTATTAATTTTATTATTAATTTTATTAATTAATTTTATAATCTTCATGATTATGAAAGAATGAAAAATTTTATTAAATAGATTTTAGATTTATATAAATTTGTTATGTAGAAAGTAATTTAAAATAAAAAATAGTTATTTGGAATATAAATAATTAATTCATATTTATTTATTTAAATTTATTATAAATAAATATAAAAAAAATATTTATAATAATTAAATATACATATATAATAATATAATAATTAATTTTATTTAAAAAAATCCATAATGTTTTGTTGATTTCCTGAATTATTAATATTTTTTTGATTGACATTATTATTATTATTGAAAGAATTAAAATTATTTTGATTGTCATTAAATACTTGATACATTTGTTTATTATTATTTATGTTGTTATTATTATTTATATTATTATTCATATTAATAAAATTATTGTTATTTTGATTAAAATTATTGTTATTAAAATTAAAATTCATATTATTATTATTATTATTATAATTTAAATTCATATTATTATTACTTTGAATATTATTAAAATTAAATCCTATATTATTATTATTTTGTTTAATTTTATTATTCATATTATTATTCATATTATTAAAATTAAATCCAAAATTATTACTATTATTATTATTATTATTAATATTTTGATTAAAATTAAATCCCATGTTTTGATTATTATTATTAGACATATTATCAAAATTAAAACCAAAATTATTATCTTGTTGATTATTATTATTATTATTTTTTTTATTAAATCCTGAAAAATCAAATAAATTATTATTATTATTATTATTAATATTTCTTTTTTCCGGATTAGATTTATAATATTCATCACCATCATCAAATAAATCATTAATATCACTATTATCTTTTTTTTTATATTTATTCTTCTTTTTTAAATCTTTCATAATACTCAATTTCGCTTTTTCAAAATCATCCATACTAATAGCTTCCCCACTTTTTGTATTTTTTTTTTCATTAAAAATCTTTAATTGTCTCTTTTTAATTTCCAACACTTCATTACTTAAATTAATTTTATTTATTCCATTCCAATTATTAATATAATTTAATACTTGTTGAACATTCGGTCTATTCATAGGATTAGGAGTAAGTAACAATCTAATAAAATCAAATATCTTTTCTGAATATTTTTCAGCTTCTTTAGGCATATAATAATCCCCTGTACAAATAGTAAGTTTTTGAGCATCTTGAAAAGGTTGAGTTTTAAATAAAATAGTAAATAAAATACAACCAACAGCCCAAATATCAACTTTTTCATTTACTATATATTTACTATATTCATCTATCATTTCAGGTGGTCTATACATAAAAGTTGTATTTCTTTCATAAATATCAAATTTATCTCTTATTATTTGTTTAGATACATTATTTGGATTTAATACATCTGTACTAGCTGAACCAAAATCACATAGTTTATATGTATTTCCGAATTTTAATACGTTTTCTATTTTAATATCTCTATGAGCAATTGGAGGATTTTTTGAATGCATTGTATTTAAACCTGAACATATATCTTTTATTATTTTTAATGCCTCTTGTTCGGGTATATCTCCTTGATAATTATTAATATGATCTAATAAACTTCCGTCAGTACATAATTCCATTAATATATCTACTTCTTTTTCTGTTATTGATAAGTCTATCATTTTTACGATATTTGGACCGGAGTTTATTTCTTTCCATATTTGAATTTCATGTTTAATATTTTGAAATTGAGTTGGATTTAAAATGTTCATTTTTTTTAAAGCATATTTTTTTGAATTATTGTCACTTACTAAATAAACATAACCATAACCTCCTTCGGCAATTAATTTTTCTTGGTAATAATCTTTACCATTTATTTTAAATTTCGTTGGATTGTTTGAAGAATTTGAATTTGAAGAGGCAAAAACATTTTGGAGTTTATCAAAGACTTTATCAAACATTTTTTAAATAAATAAAATATATTAAAATTATTATTTTTTTTATTTTAATAATATTATAATAAATAATTAATTATGATTGCAATTCAAGCTTTAATTGATAATAAAAATAAAAATTTTAATAATAATTTACAAATTGAAGATAATAATTATCCACAAACAAAAGCAGAAAAAGAAACAAGTGAAGTTGTTAATCACATAATAGAAAAAATAGATATAAATAATAGTAACATATATGATATTGATAATAATAATATTATAACATTAAATAATAGTTCAATTTTTAATAAATATAATAAATTTTATATGAAAAAGAAAATAAAAGAATATTCAATCGAATTTGGAATATTTGCTTTACATTGCACTGGTTTAATGTTTTGTAGATATTTATCTAGTAAAATTTGTCCATAAAATAGTATTAATAATAAAAAAATATATTTAAAATATTATTTATTGATTTAATTAAACTTTCAAATTTAAAAAATTTTCAATAATTAAATTAAATTATATATTATTAACAATATAATCATTATTAATATATAATAGTATTAAAAAAATTTCAATATTTATATTATTTAGGTTTTAATTCTGAAGGAGTAAATCTAATTGAATTTTCATTTAATTGATCATTTTCTGGAATAAATGAATCAAAATGAGGTGTATCATCTTTATTATTATCATCAGGTTTATCATCATTTTTATTAGTAATTTTATTTTCCTCACTTTTTTCTTTAGGAATAAGATTATTATTTTCATTTATATTATCATGAATAATAGCTGGTTGAACCTTATGTGGTTTATAATTATTATCTATCTCTTCTTCATTATCTTTATTTTCATCATTTTCATCTTCGTTATTTTTGTTTTCACATATCAACATCAAAACAATAATAAACAAAATAAATAAAAACACAAACACAAACAACAACATTGCAGCAACAGCATTTAAAGTTTTTCTTAGCCAATCTAAAAATCTAGGTAAACATCCAAAATATAAAGGAATTCCTTTAGTAACATCACTAAATAAATATTTTACAATTTTATTTGAAGTTTGAGTCTCCTCATTAAAATAAGTTAAACTACAAAATCCAGTGCATTTAAAAAAATCTTCAACATGTCCAAAATATTTATCAAACCATTTTTGTTTAAAATTATATTTAAAATATGCATTTCTCTCTAAATATTTATTATATGCATTTTTATATGCACTCTCTGGACAATCTTGAATTCTTTTAGCTCTAACAGTAACATTTCGAGTAAACCATGTTGCTAAATAAGGAGCAGTTGTTGTGTTTCTACTAAATAATGTATATGTAGTTCTATTAAAATAACATTTACAACTTTCTCCACAAAATGTTTCATCGACTGCTTGAATATAAACATCTATTCCTCTCCATGCTCTATAAATTCCTTTATATTTTGAATCGCATCCTAAAGCTTCATTCCAATATCTTGTTTGAGTACCTATGAATATTATTATTGATAAAAATAAAACAAAAAGAAATCCTAAAAATAAAAGAATTGATAATATTACTAAACATCCTGTTGTTGTTGTTATTATTGCAATGAATCCTATTATTATTATTAACCATAGAAAAATTATACATGCTAATTCTATTGCTCCTAAATATCCAAAAAATTGGTTTGTCCATGACATGTTAGTATATCGAAAATGAAGAGCTACGATTACTATTGAAGCGATTGCTAATATTAAAGAAAGTCCTAATAATATAAAGGCAATATTTCTTAAACCGGATTTTGCCATAATTTTTTTGTTATATTATTTAAATATATAAATAATTTTTTATTTTAAATTAAAAATTTTTTGTTGAGATTATTAGTTTTTATTAAAAATTTAAATTTTATATGTTTAATTGGGGATTGGGGATTGGGGATTGGGGATTGGGCCCAATCCCCAATCC
>JAEEGK010033079.1_pt1 | contig 10074 bp, 2 predicted proteins | sample 8958771 | NCBI WGS metagenome assembly JAEEGK01 (sample SAMN16246547, study PRJNA631951) | gut metagenome | biome: gut microbiome; feature: rumen; material: SC-attached | host: Bos | place: Iran: Karaj | collected 2018-10 | reverse complement strand
AAAAAAAAAATATTATATAATATATAATAAATAATATATAATATATATATTATTTATTATATATTATATATTATATTTTTTTTATTATAAAATAATTAATATATTTTTTAAATATTAAATTATTAATTTTTATAATAATTTATTTTAGTAAATATTCTTAATATAATATATTATATTATATAATAATACAAAAATAGTTCATAAAATATTAAATAAATTATTTTTTTATTTAATTTATATATATAATATTAATTATGAATTTAATTAAATACAAAATATTTAATTAATTTAACAAAATTTATATAATTAAAATTACATTTAAACAATATAAAGCTAAAATATTAAATAAAAATGTCATCAGAAAGATCATTAGATATTTCAAATTTTTTAAAACAATTAAACGACCCAATAAAAACTTCTTCAAAAATATTAGATTATGACACAGTAAAATGTTCAATAGTAAACAATGGTTTAACAAATTCATATGCAACTTATTATTTATGTGAATGTGATCCAGAAAGAAAGAATCCAATTTGTGCAGAATGTTTTCAAATATGTCATAGAGGAAAAGGACATGGTCAAATAAAACAAATAACAGGAGAAAAAATATGTCAATGTGGAATAAAAAGTCATCAACCATTTTATGAAAATGATAATAAAGATTTGATTTATAAAAAAGTTTGTTTGTTTGGAGAATGGATTAGCGAAGGATATTGTGGTATAATATTTAAAGATTCAAAAAATAATGATTTAAAAATTTGCATATTATGTAAAAATTTATGTTTTAAAAATTCTAAAAATTTTATTAAAACTAACCTTACAAATGAAGGAATGTTACCTCATAATTTTAAATGTCTTTGTAATCATAATAATCATAATGATATAAGAATAATGTTTAGAAAATTTAAATCAATAAGTAAAAAAAATAATTTTAATGTAAAATATGATTTTGATTTATATACTTTTATTCATATTATTAATTTTATTTTAAGAGGAAAAAATTCTTTTGAAAACATTTTTCATTCATTTCAAATTATTATAAATAATACAATAAAAAAAATTGATAGTGATAATAAATATAGATTAGAAGATTTTAAAACAATTAATGATTTACATCTTACTTCTCAAATATTAAATAACTTTGCGATTAAAGCAAAAAATGTTTATTTAATTTCTAATTTTTTTGAAAGTTTTAATCCAAATAATACATTAAATTTTTCTGAAAGAAAAAAAAATGGAAGGAAAAAATTATCTTTATTTTCTATTGAATTTGATACTAGTGTTTATGAACCTAGTCAAAATATTTATATCAATGGAAGAACATTAACTTATTTTAGAAAAGATATGCAAAATATTTTAACTACGAATATTTATTTTAAAATAATGAGTCAAAAATTTGATTTTAAATCACATAATATTTGGCAATTAAAATATTATTTAACAAATATTTTTTGGACTTTTAAAATTGAAACAGATTTTATTAAATATCCTAATTTAAAATATAAAGATCTTTTTTTATTGAATCCTTATCAAAGAATTTATTATATTAATTCAATTAAAAAAGAACATTATATTAATGTTGAATATTTAAATCCAAAATATAATTTTTTAGATAATATTTTAGTAATTCTTTCCAAAATTCAAAAAACAAAAGAAAAATATTCAGAAATTTACTTAATTTATAATAGATTGTATAAAATTTGTCAACTTTTTGCGAAATTTTCTTTATTTTCTTTTAAACAAGTAGAAAAATTTTGTATGATTAATGATGAAATTTTATTATTTTTTTACACATGCATTCAAGAAGATAAAAAATCTTCAGAAAATCAACATTTAAAATATAAAGTACTTTCACCAATGATGAAATGTATTGTATATTTAGCATATTATTTTAATGATCAAGTTTTACTTTCAAGTATTAAAAACGAAAAAAACATAAATTTTTTACATATGAAAAATGAAATAATAAAATTATTAATAAACAATGTTGAAAGTTGTTTAAGTTTAATTCAAGATTTAACACCCGAATATGACATTGAAACATATAAAAAAGAAGAAAAAATTCAAAATGAAAAATTAAAGAAACATAAAAAAAAAAATTACAATCATTTTAATAATAATAATAATATCAACAACAATAATAATAAATCTTTTATTTATTATGATAATAACAACATGAAAAAATGTTTAAGAAACATTGTAAAAAGTTCTCATAGTGTTTTAAATTTATTATTAAATTTACCTGATATGTATATGTTAGGTTTACATAGATTAATTCATAAATATAGTATTTTACAATATAATTATGCAATTCAAAATTATGAATTGAAAGAAAATAATATAATAAAAAATTATAAAAAAATTTATAATGACATTGAAAATCTTTTTTTTAAATTTTATGATGATTATAATTCAGATGAATTCATTAAAGAACTAAATAATAATTTAGATCAAGTTATTTTTCAATTAAAAATTAATGATGTTAGTGAAAATGAAAATGAAATTGAAAATGAAAGAATAAAAAATAAACATAATTTAGGATCATTAGCAACTGAAACAGGAAGATTTATTGAATCAAAAACGAAATCTTCTTTAGATCATAATATTATTAATAATCATAGTAATAATTTAGGTAGTAATTTAAAAAAAAATCCTGATTTAATAGAATATCAATTAATATTTAAAAGAAATAAACCGATTGAATTTAATTATAATAATATAAATAATAAATTTACAGAAAAAGATAAAATTAAAATTTTAGTTAATAATACTTATTTAATAAATAGCATTTTTAAATCAATTCAAATTTTATATTATAATTTTATTTCAAAATATCCAAAAGATATATTTAAATTAAACGAAGAAATTTTTACAAAAATTCTTAAAATATCATATTACTTAATAGATGAAAACATTGATAATAGTTATTTATTTTTAACATATGATTTTACATCAAGTATCGAATTACTTAATGAAGATCAATTATTTAATATGTTAGATGTTATTCAAAATTGTTTAGAAAATATTTACATTTATTCAATGGAAATTTCTACGAATTCTCAATTATTTCATTTATTAAAAGTCGCAGTTATAAAATCATCAAGTAGTATTTTTTTAATAGACAAAATATTAAAAATAATGGACATTATTACAAAAATAAATTTTAATGATGAACCAAACACATTAAGAAAATTCCGAAAATTATTTATAAATTTTTATGATAAAATAACCGAAGCAAAATTAGATCTTAAAATGTTAGTAAAATACAAAGACAATGTTCCTAATTATAAAATATATAAAAAAACTTTAAGAATTATTAATTTTTTATTTGCGGGAAATGCAGTTTTAGAAGAAAGAAGATTCATCGAAGAACTTTTATCACATAAAGATTTTACCAAAATTTTCAGAAATAATATTTTATTAGATATTAGTATAAGAACAGAATTATTAGTTTTATATAGAATAATTTATATAGATACAATAACAATGAAAGGAAAAATTAATTATTACACATCATTTTTAATAAATGAACCAAAAGTTCCAAAAACGGATGGTTTTATTGAGAATCAAAAATATTTAAGATTTTATGAAAATTTAATTACTGGAGGAACAACTGATTATTCAAGTCATAAGACTGATAGATGTTGTAATTATTTATTTGAATTACAAAATTTTAAAAATATTATTAATAGAGCTAGTCATAATACTCCGCAAAAAACTAGAGATTATTTTGAAAGAGGTTTAATAAAACCTTTAATGATTTTTAAGGCAAAATTTTCTTCGTTGGTTTTTCATTGCACTGGAGTTGATTATTTAAGATTTTATTTATTATTAATATTTTTTTTAAGATTGAAAATTTATATTATAGAAAAAAAAGAAAATTTATTTTTTGATGAAAAAAGAAAAACATTTAAAAATCCTTTTAAAAATACATTAAATTACATGGGCAAAAAAAAGAAATCAATTTTAAATTTAAATTTTACATCCGAAGATTATAAAAATTTAAACGAAGACATTGAAAACGTAAATTCTCCCAATTTTAAATTAGTTTATTTTTACATTGTAAATGATTATTTCCAAAAAAACACATTAAAATTCATAAAAGAAGAAAAAATAAACAAAGGTTTAAAAGATTATTTCGAAAAGAAAAACGTTGTTTACGAAGACGATGAAGTCGAAAAAAAAAAGAGTTTTTTATCAAAAGTTGGTTTAATAAATTCAAAATACAAAGAAAGAATATTTAACATAATAATAAAATATATAAATTCAAAAACAAAATTTGAAACATGTAGTTTTTTTAAAACATTATCCGATGATAATATTTTTTATAATTGTAAATTTAGAGAAGTTGTTGTAAGAAACATTTTATTTTTTATGAATAATTTTAACTATGAAGGAACTTATAGAGAAACATGCATGTGGTATTTATTTAGGTTACTTCAATATGATACAAGTGAAACTCAAAAAGCATGTTTAGAAATTAGTGAAAAAAAAGTAGATTTGTTAAATTTTGATTATTTTTTAGAAGATTTTACTTTACATGTAATGTCAGTTTTTACTAGGAAATTAAATCCTTGTAAAATAATGATAAGAAGAGATTATTTTAGAAGTTTGATGATAATTAAAATATTAAAATATTTTTGTGAAGAACATAATCAAGAATTTCAAAGAATTTTTTTTAAAAAAGAAGAAGATGATGGAATTGTTTTACATTACAATCCGAAATTATATGAATCTGAATTAAATAGTCAATCTTATTTATTATGGAAACAAGACGATGTTGAACAATTGCCTGATATTTTAAATGCTGATGAAGAAGATATTCAAATTGAATTTGATGATGATTCGCTTTACACAAATTCCGATGGATTTAAAAATAAAAAACCAATTCCTGATGAAGAATGTGAAAATTTTCATGAATTAACAAGAAGTGAAGATAATTTAAGAGAAATTCAAAAAAATAAAGCATCTGTTTTTGAATATGGTTTAAGTATTTTAGGTAAAATAATATTAGTAAGTAATTGGATAAATAACAAAGATTCTGAGGAATTGAATGATTATTACTATGATTTATATTTTGTGATATTAGAATTTTTAATAGAAACAATTCAAGGAACGAAAAGTGAGAATTTAGAAACAGTTTTTGTAAAAGATTCAAATGGTAAAAATTTATTTGGAACATTTTTATTAGATATTAATAGATTAATGATAGAAGAAAATGATGATGAATTATCATATCAAGTAAGAAAAGATATGATGGATTTTTTAATGGCTTTTATTGAAGAAAGTGAAACACCAACAACAGGAATAATTGAAATAAGTAGTGTGATTTTACCAATTAGTATTTTAGAAAGTATTTTAATTACTATGTCTAAATTATTTGAAATTAATATGCTCAAAGAGGAACAAAAAAAAAAGAAAGAAAAAAATAAAGAAAATTATAGAACGAAAATGACTTCGATTACAGTGAAAAATTCTTTTGTTGATAATAAAAATCATACTGCTTTAGATCAAAGTAAATTTTTGTTGACTAATAAAAAAATCTATCGTTTTACACCGGAAATGAAAAAATATTTCACTGAAAAATTTTTTAAAGATAAAAATTTATTAGAAGATATTAAATTTAATTTAGCTAATAGAATGTATCAATTTTTTAAATTTTTTGGAATCGAAGATGAATTTAAAAATCCAGCTGTTTCAGAATTTTATGAAAAAATGAATTTATTTCATGAAAGTAAAATAGAAAAATATTATTATTCAAATAAAATAAATGATAAAATTTTAGGCATAACTGACCCAAAATTTTTTGATAATTATTTATGTGTAAGTTTTTTTGAATCAATAACAAAAATGGTGTTCGTAAATAAAATAGGCAACAAAAAACCCGCAAGAGTTTTATTTACAATCAATCCCGTTGTTCCATTATTAAGTCAAAATTCAAAAATAGATTTTATAGAAAGTGTAGATCGTTCAAATAGATACAATAAATTATTTGCATTAACAGAAAGTTGTGATTATTTTTTCGAAGAAGTTTCATATAAACATATTCACGGAACAAATTCTGCTTTTGTAAGATTCATAACAAACATTGATTTTTATTACATTGACTTTTTTAGTTTTTTAATAACTTTCACAATTAATATTCTTTTGGTTTATTTCATCAAAGGAGAAGGTGAAAGATTGTATGGCGAACCTAGTGTTGATAAATATATAAGTGGATTGGGATTAGCTAATTTAATTATTAATATTATTAGTTTAATTTTGTGGTTACAAGGAAAGTTTCAATTATTTTATTTAACTGAATGTCAAAAAATTTTAAAACAAAAACAAAATAAAACTATTTTAGATGATGATGAAGTTCATATTACTCTTTCTTTTTTTGATAAAATTTATGCGACTTTTATTGTTTTGATTATAAAAAATAAAATTTTTGGGTTCATTTGGAATATTACTTTCAGCGCGGCTGCGTTTTTTACAAAAATATATTTTTTATATATTTTACAATTATATTCAATAGTAACATTATCAATAACATTAAAAAATTTAATTTTTTCAGTTGTATATAAATTTAATCAATTAATGAGTGTTTTTTATTTTACAATAATACTTAATTTTATTTTTAGTGTAATTGCATTTTTCCATTTTTCAAGAGATTTTATAAGAGAAATTCCAATTAGAGCTCCTTATGATTATCCCCAAAATTTTGATTTTTTAAATGAAATTTTAGGTAGTCCTTATCAAGAACAAGCACATTCAGAATCTGAATGTGGAACTTTATTATATTGTTTTGCAACTCATTTAGATTATGGTATGCGATTTGATGGAGGAATCGCAGATAGAATGCATGCTGCAAGTTATACATATCATAAATCTTATTACTTATCAAGATTTTTTTATGAAGATTTTTATTTTATTTGTTTAGTTATTTTAATGTTGAATATGATTTTTGGAATTATTATTGAAGCTTTTGGTGATTTAAGACAAAAAGAACAACAAATTAATAAAGATAAAAAAGAAATTTGTTTTATTTGTGGAGTTGATAAAGATACTCTTGAAAAGAAAGGAGAAAAATTAGATGTTCATAGAGAAAAAGTTCATAATATTTGGACTTATGTTGATTATATTTTGGGATTAAGATTTGTTGATATTCAAGAAACAAATTCAATTAATAGTTATGTTATTGAAAGTTTAGAAAAAAAAGAATTAAATTGGTTTCCTTATGATGAATCTGCGATTGATAATGCACAAAATAATGAAGATGATGAATAGTTAAATAATATTTTATTTTTTAATTAATATTTTTTTGAATAAATATTTAAAATAGTTTATATATTTTTATTTATAATTTGTTTTTATTTAATTTTAATTATTTTTTTTTTTTAAAATTACTGAAATAAATAAAATATTTTATTTATTTTTTAAATTTAAAATTATAATTATTTTTTTCATTTTTAAAAATCAATTATTTTATAATAATTTTAATTTAAAAAATAATTAATAATTTTATTAATAACTTTTTATTTAAAATAAAAATGAAAAAAAATTCCAATAAAATAGAAGAAGAAGAAGATCCAGAAAAAAAACATCATGATTTAGTAGAAAATTTTTTAAAACATAACGATTTACGTTCTTTTAAAAAAATGTTTAACGATAAACCAACAATAATTAAAAAAAAAAACACAAACACATTTAAATCTAAAAATAGTGGAAACATTCAAAGAAAATTTACATATAATCCACATTATACTGAAAATAATTATGATAATTTTTATGAAAATTATAATAAATTTCAAAGTGATAAAGATTTAGAAAATTTTCATTTAGATAGATATAATAATTTTGCTGATCCTGAATTTAAGGATAAAAATATGAAAGGAAATTATAAATGGGGTCAAATGAAATTTGAAAGAATGAAAATGAATTTGGCAAAAAGATATGGAATTGATTATCAAAATTTTCAAATTCCAAAAGCCCAAAACACCAAAAAAACTAGTAATGTTGATATTAATGGAGATATTATTCCAGAAAATCAAAATAAATTAAGTAAAAGTAATAATAATAATGTAAAATTGACAAAAAATAAAAAATAAAATTTTTTTTATAAATATTATTCTTAATAAAATTTTAAATTAATAAAGTAAAATTTTTTATTTTGTTTCTTTTTATATTATTATTATAATTAGTTATAATTAATTCAATTATTAATAATTCAATTATTATGAACTTCTATTTATTTTATTCGTTTATTTTTGTTTTAATTGTTATTATTTTTTTATTAATTTCTTATCACAATATTTTTAATTAAATTTATTATTTTTTAATATTTTAAATAATAATAATAATATAATAATAAAATATTTATAATATAAATATTAATTACTCTATTTTTATTTTTATATTAAATAAAATTATATTTATTATTTAATATAAAAATCATTCAGATTTTAAATAATTATGTCCTAACATTTTATTAATATTATTTATATTTTTTTTTGTATTATTTACACTAATCAGACTCATTGAATCAGTTTTATTATTTTGCATTTTTATTTTTTTCATAGAATCAAAATATTTTCTTGCTTCTCTTACTTGTTTATTTAATTCAGGTAAAATATTATCTTCTCCTATTAATGCGCTTAATACAACATTTTTTTCTACTTTAAATCTTTCATAATAATTATTTTTTAAAAATTCATCAAAAATTCTCATCATTTCTTTTTCTTTTAAATTTTCATATTCTAATTTTATATTTTTTTTTATGTTTAATAAATTTAAATATTCGTTTAATAATTTTTGTTGATTTTTTGATAAATTATGTTCAGAATTTTTTATTAAATTTTTAACATCATTTAATTTTAAAATTGGTGGAATATTAATTAAATCACTTATTTTACGTTCATTAAAATTGTTTTTTTGTTCATGAAATTTTTTTAAATTAGAATAATTATTAAAATTATATTTTTCATCTTTTTTTACTGAATATTTTTCATTTAATATTGTTTGTTTAGTTGTTAATTTTTTTGCATAATTTCTAACACCAAATTCATTTAATTCTTCTAATTTATGTGAAATTTCTTTTTCAATTTCTTTTATTTTATTTGATATTTTTGTTTGTTTGAATAAAAATTTAATTGCTTCTTCATCTAAAAAATTTGGTAAATAAGACATTAAAACATTTTTATTTAATGCAAAAATTTCTTTAATAATCCAAGACAAACCTTCTGAACGAGTGTCTGTTCCTTCTTTTAAAATATTTAAATAATGAATGTAAAGTTTATCAATTTTATTATTTTTTAATGAAATTAATTTACTTATTTCATTATTTAAATTAGTTAATTTTTCCAAATAAATTTTTTTATCTTTATTTAATTCATTTAAATCTTTTTCTAATTCTTGATTTTTTAATTTTCTTGAATTTTGTGCTCTTAATAAATGAATATTTAACATATTTTCATCATTTATATTAAATTGTTCTAATAAATAAGAAATTTTTGAATTTTCATTATTATTATTTTCTTCATCTTCTTCATTTTCAATAATATTCAATTTTTTTTTTCTTTTATTTAATCTCATATTTTCTTTACGTTTTTGAATTTCATTTATTAATTCATTTTGTTCTTTTTCTACTAATGTAAATCTTGATAAATTATTTAATATATTTTTATTCATTTCTAAATCATTAATATTATTTTCTAAATTTAATAATTTTTCATTTATTTTATTTCTTTCATTTTTTATATTTGTTATTTTTTCCTCATATTTTTTTATTTCCTCTTTTAAAGTATTTTCAATATCTATATGTTCAAATCTTTGATATAAAATGTTTTCGGTATTTTCTTCTTTTTTTGTTTTTGATAAAACTTTTCTTAAAGATGGAATTTCTTTTTTTAATTTTGCTATACTTCTATATAATGCTACCATGTCAGTTCCATAAACATTGCTCTGATTATATTGAATTTTATTTTTATTCATATCAATAATTCCTTCTTCTGGTGCATAATAATTTAATTTTAAAACTTCTTCTCTTTCTGTAGCATAAAATTTAGGAAGAGTGTTACAACAATTTGTTTCTGA
>JAEEGK010033077.1_pt1 | contig 10074 bp, 9 predicted proteins | sample 8958771 | NCBI WGS metagenome assembly JAEEGK01 (sample SAMN16246547, study PRJNA631951) | gut metagenome | biome: gut microbiome; feature: rumen; material: SC-attached | host: Bos | place: Iran: Karaj | collected 2018-10 | reverse complement strand
TTCCGGCTATTTTGCATAAGGTGATGATGGTCCATAGGTTATGAAAAAATGTTGAAGGTTGAGAAATGTTGAAAAGTTTATAGTCTCTCAACTTTTTTCAATGTTCACAGGTGTTGAACCTTACTTTTCAATGGCTGTGAACAACTATTCACCACCCCCTTATTGAAGAATCCGGGAACCTGCAGGTCTGTGAATATGCGAAATATCACACTCAGTGCAGATAAATTCTTTTTTCTTGTATAAACGGCAGTTAATATTTTATATTAAAGGCACTAATGTCGTCTAAAGTATTGAAGATAGGTCAGATAACGGATATCCATATCGGTGAGGATGAAAACCTTGTCCAAGGGATCGATGTTCGCAAGAACTTCCTTACCGCGTTGAATTCCGAATCCATGAAGGATATCGACCTTCTCGTGCTTTCGGGCGACCTCGCGAACGAGAACGCCGAGCCGGGCGCCTACCGCTATATCGCGGAACAGCTCAAGGGGGTCAAGTGCCCCGTGTGCATTATCCCCGGCAACCACGACAGCCTCGACGTGATGGTGAAGTTCTTCGACATGCCGGTGAAGAACGGCAAGTGCTATTTCCGCTACGACCTCGAAGGCAAGTCCATGTTCTTCCTGGACAGTGCAATCGGTGAGGTTTCCCGCGACCAGCTCGACTGGCTCGAGGAAGAAGTCCCGAAGGTCGACGGCGAAGTTATACTGTTCATGCACCACCCGCCCTGCTTTTGCGGGCACAAGTTCATGGACCTGCACTACCACCTGAGGAACATGGTGGAGGTGCAGCAGGTTCTCTCGAAGTTCAAGAACCTGAAACACGTTTTCTGCGGGCACTACCACAGCGAGCACCAGATGAAGTTCTCGCACATCCACGTGCATGCCGCTCCGCCTACGCAGATGCAGATTGACGCCGACAGGCCGTACTTCAAGTTGAAGAGCACCGAGCCCGGTTGGCAGGTTATTTACTGGGGCGATTCCGTCAAAACCGAGGTACATTACTAGTTTTTTTCGGGAAATCCCTTGAAATTGCTCGACTACTATGCTATATTTGCCCCTACGTGGCGGTTTAGCTCAGTGGTAGAGCACTGGAATCATAATCCATTGGTCCGGGGTTCAAATCCCTGAACCGCTATTAAAAAAAGAGGCGCATATGTCGAAACGAATTCTTGCAATTTCAATTCTGGCTATCGCCTCTTTTTTTGTTGCCTGTGAAAACGACGATGGCGACCAGCCGCAGATGCAGCAGGTGCAGGCGAACCTCCCGAAATCCGTACCCATAGTGAACGTCGACCCGTTCACCGCCCCTGCAGAACCCATAGTGACGCAGGACCAGGCGAACAAGTACGTGAAGGCGAGCGCTGCACTCGTGGAACTCGGCGTGAGCTGGTCCAAGAAAATCGAGGAAGCGAAGGAAGGCGAGAAGGTCCAGATTCTCGATGCCTACAACGTGGCCCGCGACCAGCTGTGCGCACGCATCGGCCTCAAGGGCATCGCCGAATACAACTGGATTACCGAGGTGGCGCTCCCCAACCCGCGCAACATCCCGTTCTTCGAGGCGGCAGGCCTCAAGAAGTAGCGAAAGCCCGCAAGAAAAAATTTGCAGAAGACCGCCCGCTGGGGCGGTTTTTTTTATAGATATATGTTGTCAACCTTTATGCCGGAGATCTAGATGCCGATCCGTATTACTATCAACCCGAATTCAGAATCCAGCGCGGAGTGGGCCATTTTTCATATGGCAGAAACACTCGGACCTGCGTGGGACGTGTGGATGAACCGCCACCTTGTTTTCAACAGTCGTGCGTGTGGCGCCATGAACAGGGAGGTTGACTGCATTCTGTACCACCGTGAGTACGGCATGCTTATTGTGGAATGCAAGGGCGGCAAGATTTGGACAAGGTATAACGAGAAATCAAAGACCACGGAATGGTTCAGTGGCAATAACCCGCTGGTGCCGCCGCCGAGCGAGCAAGTGGGTTCGCTTATTTCTCCCCTGCACGAATACATGAAGGAAATCCTCGAGCCCGCACGCGAAGGGAAGATGCGCAAGGTGCGCGTGCAGTGGGCGGTATGCTTTAGCGACATGGACAGCATGGAAGGGATTCCCGGTTCGGAAATCCCGAGGAAGCGCGCGCTGCTGCGGCCAGACGTTCTCAACGCGAAACGTTTCGAGAAGCGAATCATCGAGATTCTCGAAACTCCTGTACAGGCGAACGGCAACATGCCGTTCATGAACGAGTACCTCGACGAGGATTCGCTCTTTAGGCTCAGGAACTTCCTTGACGGCCAGGGCGAAAAACCCGATGCGGCAGAAATCATTAAGAGCAGTTACGAGAACTGCTTCCAGGAGGCGACCGAGATGCAGCAGATGATGATGGAATCCATCTCGCGCAACCCGCGCATGCGCATCGAGGGAGTGGCCGGTTCTGGGAAGTCGCACATGGTAGTGTGGGATGCGCTTCGCCTTTCGCGCATAGGCAAGAACGTGGCGATAGCCTGCTATAACGACCTGCTGGCAACAGAACTCAAGCACGATGTAGACAAGGTAATAAGCAAGGACCGCATAGGTGTCGAAAAGAAGTATGCGCAGGACGGCGGCGTGAGTTACGGGCGCGTAGACGTGCTTGCCTATTCCGAATGGTGCGAGAAATATGTACGCGCCGCGAAGGTGAAGGTAGCGAAGAGTGGCGACAGGTCGCTGTATTTTGACAAGGAACTCCCCCAGGCATTCGTGAAGGCGCAGAAGATTCTGGCGAAAGACAAGAAAACGCGCGAGAAGTTCTTTTACGATGCGGTAATCATCGACGAAGGGCAGGACTTCGCGAGCGAATGGGTAGACTCATTCCTCGGGCTCTTGCACAACGAGGAACACGGCACCGTGAGGTTCTTCTACGATCCGGCGCAACGCCTGTATGCAAGCCGCAACGGTATCGACAACGCGCAGGTCGAGGCGATGCCCGTGATGGTGCTGAACCGCGGATTCCGCAGCACGAAGCGCATTCTCGAATGGGTGCGCAAGAATACCGGGTTCAGGCTACAGGCTTTCGACAACATAGTGCTTGGTGAAGCTGTCAAGGAAATGCAGTACAGGGACGGTGCAGAGCAGGCGCAGATGCTGCGCGCTCGTATCGACGAACTCATGAAGAAGAAGCACCTTTCCGTTTCGGATATCCTCGTGGTATCGATGAAGAGCGACAAGAGTTCCGCGCTCAAGGGTATTTCTGATGACCGCATCGTATGGAATGCGGGGGGCGACAAGACTCTGATTAAGGACAAGGTAAATATCGTGAGCGTCTACCGTATCAAGGGTCTTGATTCTACGGCGGTAATACTTACCGACATCGAGGAACCCGCCGAGGCGAGCAGGCACGAAGACTGGAAACGCTGCCTGCTCGTAGGCGCCACCCGCGCGAAATCGCTCCTTACAGTTTTCAGGAAGAAGTAGCGAGCGCCTTGCCGCGCGGGCTATAAACTACCACGCGAAATCGACTACGATACGCCAGTAGTTGTCGGTATCGAACCTGTGCGAGTGCCCGCTGCCGCCTACGCCGAAGTTGAACTGGTATTCGGCGGAGAAGTGGCGCGTAATCTGCAGGCCAATCCCGAGCCACACGGAGAACGTGAGGTCCTTCACTCCGTTGAAGCGCGTCTCGATATCGTCGAGGAACCCGAGCCCGAGCTGGTCCTTCGCCGCCTCCTTGACTTCTTCTTCCTTGCTCAGTTCCTTCTCGGATTCCGGAGCCTCCACCTTGTATATCTCGAAGATGGGCTTGTGGAAGTTGAAGGTCTGGCTTATGAACGGCTTGAATATGGGAATGTAGGGCACGCCTAGCCTGAACGATATCGGGATATCGAGTCCGATGTTGTGGTAGTATATATCTACTTTGTCTGTAAGTGCGAGAGTATCTTCGAGGGTGAATTTCTTGTAGTGGTAGAACGTGCCCATGCCTATGCTGAACGCGCCGCCGTCGTAGAAGTACCAGCGCAGGTAATAGGTGAGCCCGCCCTCGTATCCGGTTTCGTCGTCAAGGTTGCGGATGCGTCCGTAGCCCTTCTGGTAGTAGCTGTGCTCGCCGAAGTTGCCGTACGTGAATTCCATGACCTTGTAGAAAATGCGGTCCTTCTTCTTTGTGGAATCGGCCGGGGCGGATTCGGCGGCTTGCGGGCAGGCCGCGGGCGCGGGCTGCGCTGCCGTGGTGTCGGCAGGTGCGCTTGCGGGCGCCTGCTCTACTGCGGGTGCCGCCTTTGCGGTATCCGCAGGTACTGCGGCCGCTACCGGCTTGGCTTCTTCGGTCGGGTGCATCTCGAGGATGGCAAATTCAGCGCTCGTGAACGTGACGGTGTAACTGCACTTGCCTTCCACGTTGCAATGCGCCTGCACGGAATCCGCGATGGCGCGGGCCATCTCTTCGCGCAGGAGCTTTGTACGGAACTTGAGGAGGCTGTCGGCGTATGCCGTCTTTTCGGCAATCTCCTTGTCGATGGCGATGATGTCGCGGGTGTTCTGCTCGTGCGCCTTGCACTGGCACGAGGATTCCGCAAGCTGGCAGAACGCCTTGAGTTCGGCTTCGGCCTTCGCGGCGGAATCGGCGCGGGCGATAGAATCTGCGTGTGCCTTCGCGAGCGCCGCGGAATCGGGCGGCGTTGCAATTTCTGGTTCCTGCTCAATGAGAATCACGTCGTCTGCGGGCTGTGCAGCGAGCGCGCAGGTGTTGCAGCGGTCGGTGCATTCCTGCGACATCGGCGCGATGGGCAGCAGGCTACGACGCCTTTGGAGCGAATCGACCGTAGCGTTTGCGGCGCGGATAGCCTGGGGCTGCATCTTGAGGGCGCGTTCGCTTGCGTCGGACGTACCCGAGAGCAGCTGGAACTTCGTGAGCGTGGTGCGGCCCTTGTCCATCGACTTGTAGTATCCGTTTTCGAACGTGATGCTCCGGGCACACGCGGCCTTGTCGCAGCCTGCGAGAATCGCCTCGGTGAGCTTGCGCTTGCCGAGTTCCACGCCCATGTTCTTGGATTTCGCGCTGTCGATGATGAACGGGCAGTTGCAGGTGGATTCTATCTTGTCGCAGTTCTCGGCGCGTGTTTCGCCGTGGCACGATACGCACAGGTCATAGCACATCGAGTCGGCGAGGGCGCCAGTCGCGAGGAAGCAGGCGAGGAATGCAATTGCAGGAAAAATCTTGAAAATGTTTCGCATGGTAGCCCCCTAGAAGATGATGGCGAGGACGATGAAGGCGACTGTACCGATGGCCGACATTACGATGGGGAATATCGGGATGCTGCTTTCCGGCTTGGCGGTATTGTCGCATTCGGGGTTGGACTGCGCAGGTGCGGCTTCTTCTTTTGCAGGGGCGGCGCTCTCGGCCCCTTCGGCCTTTGCCTCGGGTGCCTTCGCGTTGTCTTCGTCGACGAGTGCGGCATCGTTCTTGTCGGTGCGGCCGGCAGCGGGTGCGGCCACGGAATAGCATGCCAACAAGCCCACGAGCAGGGCGATGGCGGAAAGAGTCGAAAATCTAGACGTAGTCATGCGCAGAATCCTCTGTACCTTTATAACATAATTTAACACCTTTTGCGCGCTAGCGTACCGGATAATTCGCGTTTTTCCCCGTTCTATGGCTTTTTTTTGACAAAACAGGGGAATAAAACGATAAAATAATACCTTCTTCGGGAATTTTTTGGCCAATTTCTAAAGTGACATTATTTGTCGCTTTCGTGTGCTATATTATATAGTAGGTAAATTATGAGTATAAGGATGTCCAAAGAACGTGCATTTCAACAGGTTGCCCGCAAGTACTGGGAAAAGTTTTTCAACGGGTTCCTTGTTCCTGGCGAACGGGGCTATGTGCCTTCTGAGGGGGAGATACTCGGTGCATACAACGAGCTCAAGGAACGGCACCCCGAATGCGAATGTTTTATACTCAGGACTGGTAAACGTTCGGGGGAATTCTACCAGCAAGGCGATAAAATCACTGGTATCAGGATTGTTCGGCAGTTTGATTCGATCGGTTCCATCGAATTCCGGATATCGATCGACTTCTATATGCGCCTCGAAATCGAGGGGCTTTTACCATTTTTCCGGACGGAAGTGAATTGCGATCTGGCGCAGACAATAAGCAACTTCGAGGAATTCATCGACAGGTTTCCGTCGTATATGGAAGGGTTCGAAAAGAAGAAAATCGAATTCGAAAAAAAATGCAAGCTGGAAGATATGGCGAAGAACAGCATCCGGACGATCGTTTCGCAACTCCTTCCGCCAATGGGATACCGTTGGGACCTGGTCGAACGGGACAGGGACTATTTGCTCAAGATTGGAGGGCACGGAACCTGGATTGAGTTTACGCTCAGCCGCAAGAATTTTACCACGCGGGTCGCGGAATTGCCCGATGTGCTCAGGCAGATAGAAGCCCTGAGCAAGAACATGACCTTTCCGATGAAAATAGAGATAATAAAGTAGGCAAGAGGAATATATGGCGGTAAGAATAAACGCGCGGGAACTGGAAAGCCTTTTGGCGGCGACTCCCGCATCGCAGAACATAATGCTCACGGGCAAGCACGGGATTGGCAAGTCGCAGATCCTGGAGAGGTTCTTCACGTCGCGCGGCGAACGCGTGGTAATCCTGTTTTTGGGGCAGATGAGCGATCCGGGCGATTTGATAGGCCTCCCGCGGCTCGACGAGTTGAGCGGCAAGACGCATTTTATGCCGCCGTACTGGTTCCCGACGGACGGCAAGCCGGTGGTGCTGTTTTTGGACGAACTGAACCGCGCCCGCCCCGAGGTGTTGCAGACCATCATGGACCTGACGCTCAACCGCACGCTTGCGGGCCGCAAGTTGCCCGAGGGTTCCCGCGTGATTAGCGCGGTGAACGACGGCGAGGAATACCAGCTTACGGACTTGGACCCGGCGCTCGTGAGCCGTTTCAATATTTACGAGTTCAAGCCCACCGCACAGGAATGGCTCCTGTGGGCGGCAAAGGCGGGGCTCGATTCCCGCGTCATCGACTTCATCTCGGAAAACCCGGATATGCTCGACGGTGCCGCCTTTACTCGCGAGGACCAGGGGCTCGAAAAGTCGCCCGACAGGCGAGGGTGGGAACGCGTCTCGAAGGTGTTACAGACAAACGAAGTGACGGCGCTCTTAAAGACCGTGATTGCGGGCATCATCGGGATGCCTGCCGCATCGAAGTTCTTCGCGACTATCAACCAGAAAAAGCTCCCGAGCGCGAAGAATATTTTGCTCGGCGATTTCGCGAAGCAGAAGGCGGCAATCAAGAAATGCACCACGCCGGAACTTGCCTCCGTAAACGAGTCCGTGTTCCGCTTTATCGAGACGAAAGGCTACGACGCGAAGGACGAGGCGAAGGTGCTAGAGAACTTTGCCGCATACTTTGAATTCCTTTCGGGCGAAAAATTCCGCGAGGCGCAGGCGCATTTCGCGAACCTGTATTCCTCCTCGATGTACCCGGCCGCCATGACGCTTGTCATCATGAAGTGCCCCGAGCTGTACAAGAAAATCACGCAGTTCGTCCAGTCAATTTAAGGTCGGCATGAGCGCCTTGGACAGAATAAAGAAAATCGGCGAGCGGTGGTTCCTGACGGAGCCGCTGCTGTTTGCGGTTTACTGCAGTCACGAATTCGTGGAGAACAATTCGATTGAAGTGCCGATGAGAACCGGCAACATGAAGATTGAATTCGTCCCGAAAATCCTGGACAAGATTGCAGACGACGTGCTGGCGGAATACCTGAAAATCGAGATGTTCCGCATATTGCTCAAGCACCCCTACCAGCGACAGCCCTCTTTCGCCGCGAAGGCCCTACTGACTATGGCGAGCAATATAACGATTGCGGACGTGTACGATGTATCGCGCGAAGTGAAGAGGCAGATGAGCGGTACGGAGCAGAAGCTCCCCGGCGGGCTGTGTTTCGAGGAATACTACAATCTGCTCCTGCAAAGTGCGACACCGAATTCGGGGAAGTCTGGCGGCGAGCCACAACAATCGGGCGACAAGTCTGGGCAGGATGGCGATGGCTCCGGCAACGGCAATCAGGAAGGCGGCGAATCCGGACAACAGGGGGGCGACGGGAGCGGCGGCAGTTCTGGCGACGCTTCCGGTGACTCGCGCGGCAATGGCAGCGGTTCGAAAGGCAAATCGCGCGGCAGTTCAGGCCGAGACGGCGGCGGCTCCGGTGGCAAGGGTTCGGGCGCTTCGGGTAATTCCGGCGCCGGCAATTCGCAGGAACGTCGCGACTCGCAAATCTCGGAACTCTGGGAAGACAACGAGGAGGCCTGCTGCAACATAAACGAGTTTATCGAAGTCGCCACCGCGAGCAACAACTGGGGCACCGTTGCGGGCAAGTTGCAGGGGCTCATCAAGGCAAGCCTGAAAGTCGACATGGATTACCGCAAGATGCTGAGCCTGTTCAAGACATCGGTCATCTCGAGCAAACGGCGCCTCACGCGCATGCGTCCCAACCGCCGCTCCGGTTTCGACGCGATGGGTAGTCGCTACGAACTCTCGACGAACTTGCTTATCGCAGTCGACGTGAGCGGGTCCGTTACCGACAGGAGCCTGCAGTTTTTCTTCTCGGTCATCAACCGCCTTTTCAAATACGGAGTCGAGAAACTGGACGTATTGCAGTTCGACGCCCAAATTCAGGGCGAAATTGAGCCGCTCAAGAAGGCGCGCAAGACCGTGAAGATTATGGGCCGCGGCGGTACGAGTTTCCAGCCCGCTGCCGATTATTACTGCGAACACCCCGAATACGACGGGCTCATCTACTTTACCGACGGTTACGCCCCGCCCCCGGTATTCAACACCAAGCGCCCCATCGATGTGCTGTGGGTCATTTGCAGCAAGCAGTGCTACGCGGAGAATGCCGAGTGGATCCGCAAGATGAAACGCAACCGTGTCACCTTTATTCCGAGGAGTGAATGATGGACAAGAAGAAGCTTCTAGAAACCTCGTACCACCTCCTGATGGACGAGTACTGGCGCGGGCTTACCATGGGGCTCGGCAAGTCGCACGAAAACGGGAGAGACCCGTACTGCAGGGATTACAAGATGGCGGCCTTTAAGATGACCGTCTTTGCGAATGGTGTCAAGGGTTATTATAACGATGTGACCAGGCGCCTCAAGGACTCGTGTGTTGGAATTGAGTTCAGGCCCAAGGCATGGAGGGACCGCTCGAAAATGTGCATTGCACTTTCCGTCAATTTTGTGACGGGAATAGGGCATGTTTTTTTTCAAAGCAAGATTGGCTTGCTCAAGGGCGATCATGTGCACATGATGTCGGAAGAAATCCGGGACGTAGACATCCTTGCCTCGCTCGAAGACATACGCGCCTTTCTCGATAAGTATCCGGAATACGAGAAGGGAGCCGAGGCGATTGCAGAGGAGAAGAGGACTGAGGAGATAAAGCAGCATAAGCTTGCCGAAATGGCGTCCCAGAGTATCGAGACCATTGTGCCGCAGATTATGTCGCAGTCGGGTTATGAGTGGATTCTGGAGAGTGTGTACAAGGGATGGGGGCGTGGTGGAATTCCGGAGAGCTACCTTCTTCGCGTCAAGACCAAAAAGCACAAGATGATAGAAATCACCCTGAACAAAAATAATTTCGCGGAGAAGATTCCCGAAATCCTGAATGTGGTCAAGCAGATCGAGCAACTGCTGGAACAGACACCCTTCGCCGTAAACATCGTCAATTACGGCCCGGGTACCCGCTGGATCAAGGGGACGGAAAACGTGAAGGAGTAAGCATGAAAAAACGAGCAGAACAAACAAAGAGTATTTTCATCCTAGAGGTTTACGAGTTCGCACCCTGCGAAAGGCACGCATACCAGCTCCATAAGGAAATGTACTGCCAGTGCGCAGGCCCGTGTTTTCTTACCTGGAAAAGAGGAGTCGGGTATTTCGAGACATTGCGTGATGCCGAAAAGTGCATCAAGAAAATCGTTCGTCGAAAACGCGATGACGTCTATGGTTTTGTCATCAAGGAAATGCTGCGGGATTGCCTTGTCTATACGTATGCGTCCCTTTCGATTCGGCGTTATCTGAAAGACGGCTCGCTATGG
>JAEEGK010033076.1_pt1 | contig 10074 bp, 7 predicted proteins | sample 8958771 | NCBI WGS metagenome assembly JAEEGK01 (sample SAMN16246547, study PRJNA631951) | gut metagenome | biome: gut microbiome; feature: rumen; material: SC-attached | host: Bos | place: Iran: Karaj | collected 2018-10 | reverse complement strand
ACGCCTGCGTGCGTGCAAACATCCTCGACTACCTTCGCAAGTTGAAAGACGAACTGAAGATGACCGTGGTGTTCGTGACCCACGATATCGGTCTTGCAAACTACGTTTCGGACCGTATCTTCATCATGCATGACGGTAAGATCGTGAACCAGGGTACTCCTGCTGAAGTGCTCGACAACACGACCGAACCGCATACGCTCCGCTTGCTCGACGACATCCCGGAAGTCCACAAGACCGAATGGATCAAGAACAGCCATCGTTCTAAGAAGTGATGCGTTGGTTGGGGCGCGCGCCGTCCCGGCTATAGTGTCATCCTGAGCGTTGACCACTTGTGTCATCCTGAACGCGAAGCGTGAAGGATCCAGTGCTTTCTGTCACCCCGGCCTCAGTGCCGGGGTCAGTTGTTTACCTTGTCACCCCGACTCCAATGAGGAGCCAGGGTTCTTTTTTGCCTTGCCATCGTGTTTTTTTAGAAAAAAGCACTTGTACAAAGAATGTTAAATAAAATATTACGTATTTATGCAAGATTTGTAAACCAATATGATATTTTGTTGTTGTTTTTATAACAACTTCATTTAACAAAGCTTTAGGAGGGCGGCGAATGCCTGACCACAATAATCATGGTTTCTCTTCAAATCATCGGTCTAATGGTAGTTTTCACAATAACAAGACGACAAAAGTAGATCCCAAAGACGCCAAAATCGATAGTTTGAATAATGTTATTAAAGAACTTTCAATTCAAAATACTCTGTATTCTGACAGTGTTGGAATGTTGAAGAATTCAAAAAAGACCCTTGAAATGCAAGTGGGAGGGTTTAAAATAAAAGAAAAAAAGATGAATGAGACAAAGGATTCTTTGATCCAGGAAATTCATGATGTCAAATCTCAGCATTCTCCGGTTACATTTCTGACTTCGCCTTATGGATGTTCCATTATAATTGTGTTCATCCTTGCTTTGACGATTATTGCCCTTAAGAAGGGATTCTCGGTTTCCAAGGGTAACACGAGCATTTCTGTGGGCGACAAGAAATAACAGAATAACGTATTTGCAAAAAAACTCCAGCCATTTGGCTGGAGTTTTTAATTTTCGCGTTAATCACAGCGGGCGCTTGTGCTGAGCAGCATGGCCCGCTATGTTTTCAGGACTTACTTGTTCGTCCAGCGGATCGATGCCTTGTTGTTTCCCTGACGGATGACCAGCGTGTAGGCGCCGTTCGGGAGGTTCTTAAGGTCGATGGCGTGGCTGCCTGCGCTGTAGATGTCGGAGACTTGCTTTACGCTAGCGCCGAGAGCATCGTAGATATCCACGTTCACAAGACCGCTGTTCTTGGTGGTGAACTGGAGAGTCGAACCGTTCATCGTGGCCTGGAGGTTGTTTACGACTTTGCGCATCGGCTTGATGGAGGCAAGTTGGTCACGGTTGATGTAGTTTGCGTATTCGATGACGTTCACCAGATTGTTCTGATCACCGATGTAGAATGTCACTTCCTTGGTGAATTCTTTATAATTTGCGGTTTCCTCACCATGCGCCGTGACAGCGATGATTGCGTTCTGATTGCCGGCGACAAATCCTGCACCTTGTTTTGTCAGGTATTCTGATGTCGGTAATCCGTTGTAAGTGTAGGTAATCTTGCCGCCGGTAATCAACGTGTCCGGAAGACCTGTTGTGGAGGTTGCACCCAAGGCGACTCTCTGGTCTACGAATTTATTTGTGATACGCGCATCGCCTTTGGTATAGGTGATTTCAAAGGTGTCCTGCATGGCGCGGAAACCTGTGACCGCCGGGGCCGATGCGACAACTCTTGCTTTACCGAAGGACTTGAAGAACAACATCCATACTTGCTGGTTCTTTTGGGTGTTGGAGCATGCGGTCGCTTTGCAGGTGACTTTTTTTACATCGACAATGGTCGGGTCGAGTGCAGTGAGTGTGAACTTGCCGCCTTCACTTGTCTTGTCATCCATGGTGAGCACGTATTCGTTGGTGCTTGCGGTTCCGTCGTAGTCAACTGCTCTGCCGCTCTTTCCTGATGCCAGTTTGCAAGAATTTGTGAAGTTACAGGTCATGTCATCGAGGTTCGTGATGGTCTGTCCGGCAATCTGCTTGATGGTCACGACAGACTGGGAGCCGTCGTTGCCTGTGAAGATGGCGATACCGTAATCGTTGATGACGATGTCGCTACCCGAAGCGGTAGCCACTTTCTCGTTGCTGGAGGTATAGGTACAGCCGCTCTTGAGTGCGCCCGAAATTTTACCGTCAGTTTGTTTTGCGGTTGTCGCCTTGAAGGCGCAGCTGCCAGTGTTCTTGCCCTTGACGAGGGAGTCCGCCCAGGAACGTGCGTTCTTGGTGAGATAGCTCTTGATGAAGTTTCCTGATGTGGTGTAGGTTGCGGCATCGAGGGCTGCTGCCGTGATGAGGGAACGGTCTCCTGCGAAAATGGCCGACTTTTCGCTCTTCTGGTCAACATCGCTGGTCTGCTGGCGCAGGCTCCAGTTGCAGTTCGGGATGTTGTTCTGGTCCATGAACGATGTCCAGTCGCTTGAGGCGCTGGTGTTCGGATCGCCATTGCCATCGGCATTTGTCGTTCCCCATTCACTGATGAATACCGGATAACCGGAGCTAAGTGCGCTGGAGGCGTTTCCACCGTAGCTGCCTCTGGAGTGGGTTGCTGCGTAGAAGTGCAAGACGTATGCAATATTCGTGGAATTAATAGGGTCTCTTGCGCCTTGTTCCGGGTGCTGGGACCAGTTCGGCGTACCGACGATAATCAGGTTTTGCGTGTTGGCTCGGATGGCCGGAACAACGGAATTGGCATAGTTTTTGATGGCGCCCCAGTCACCGCCGCTACCGCTGACCGGTTCGTTATAGATTTCATAAATGACGTTCGGAACATCCTTGTACTTTTCAGAGACGGTCTTGAAGAACTCTTTTGCCAAAGATGTTTCGAGATGTGCTCTGTGGCTGTGCCAGTCGATAATGATATAGACGTCGTTTTCGATGGCCGTCTGGACCATCTTGTCTATCATTTGCATTTGTCCACCCGGTGCACCCTTGTAGGAGTTGCCCGCATCTACAGCGTTCTTGGTACCGCCGTCGCTGTCGTAGTATTCGATAGCCATGGCATAACGGAACACATCAATTTTGAGGTTGTCGACAGCCCATGAAATGACGGTCGGGTTGTAGTAAGACGCACCAGTCGCGTCGGACCAGAAAAGGCTTACGCCGCGGAGCATGACCTGATTATTATTCTTTGCACCGATAATCTTGTTACCGCTAGTGTGGAGCGCCCCGTAATAGGATACAGGGCCTGCCTTCTTTGGAATTGCTGTCGATGCATCGGCTGCGAAGGCGGATATTGCCGCACATGCCAGGATGCTTGTCAGTAGCTTTGTCAATTTCATGAGTGTTTTCCTTTTGTTTTGACAAAAATTATCTTAATAAATCTAAGATAGTAAACATATTAGGCTAATTTTTTGTTTACCATTGAACACAGACGTATTATTCATAATGTAGTTATCTGCGCGGCGAAAGAAAATACTTGAATTGTAATAAAAATATTGCCGCTGTTTCTATTGTGATGTAAAACACAGCATGTTTTGTAACTTTATTTTATCTGTGCTGCGATGTCGATAAAAAAGCGGTTTTTGACCAAAAGGAAGGGCTTTTCGTGGTTGTGTAAATTTTTTTTTCAAAGGCTTGTAGGTATGGCATTTTTTTCAAAAAAAAAATATATTGTTGTGCAAATCACCCAAAATGGGTACAACCATTAAAAAAAGAGAGAGAATTATGAATAAGAAACTCACAATTGCATCGGCACTCCTCATTGGTTCTGCTGCTTTTGCTTTTGAAACCTGGATCGGTGCAGATCTTACCGAGCAGATTAATACTGGTATTGCTAATAATACTGAAACTGCAGGTTACTGGTTCGATTACGATGATAGCGGCGACAAGGGCGCTTCCAAGGTTACATGGCCGGTTAATAAGGGTACTGAATACTCTGAGGGCTCCATGCTTCCGATTATTGAACATTGCGGTGGTATTTGCGGTACGGCCGTTCTCGACAAGGGTTCCTTGACCTATAACCCGTTCGTGGGTATCGGCTTCAACGTTGTCGGTGAAACCTCTGCTAACGACAATACTCCGGCTGCTGGCGACGCCTCCGCTTGGGGTGGCCTCTGCATCACCTATTCTTCCGATGCAGCTCCGTCTCTCGAACTCGGCCTCGGCGACGAAGTCGACCAGTCCATTGGCTATGCCAACCCGGCTGCCTCTCTTCCGAAATCTGCCGCTGGCACCATGAAGGACCTCACATGGGCTGACTTCAAGCAACCGGCTTGGTACAAGGGCGACACGAAGATGTCCGGTGACGCCGCTTCCAAGCAGCTCGTCGCAGTGAAGTTCAAGATCCAGAACACTCCGGGTAGCTATGAATTCAACATCTGCGCTGTTGGTGCCTATAATGGAGGTTGCCCGACTTCTTGTGCTCCTCCTGGTCCTCGTAAAGATGGCATCAAGGCTGTCCGTGGCGCAACTGCCGCCAAGGCTATCCTTTCTGGCCGTACGCTCTCCTTCTCTGGCGTCAAGACCGGTACTGCCGAAGTGGTGGATTTGCAAGGGCAGGTGGTTGCCAAGGGCGACGTTTCCTCTACGCTCAACCTCGCTAATCTCGATGCTGGTATGTATATGGTTCGTGTCGCTGGTAAGTCCGCAAACTTCACCAACAAGATTGTGTTGAAGTAATTTCGGATGAAGCTGCGCTAGTCCTTTTTCCCCCGGCCGAAAGGAGCCGGGGCTTTTGTTTTTGCTCACAAGTAAAATTGATTTTTACTTTCATTTTATCGCAAAAAGCTATATTTATATATATTACTTTGGCGTTTACCAGCCCTACATTTTTGGGGTTGTTTTTGAGAGGCCTTTATGATTTGCAAAAAAATCCTGTTGCCGGTTTTGATGGGCTCGGCTTTTTTCCTGGGCGCCTGTGGCGGCGATGATTCCCCAAGTTCTCCTATCAATAATTCGACTCCGAGTTCAGCGATAATTCCGTTGCCGACCAGTTCGACTGTTCTTCCTGGTCTGTCATCTGCTATCGTTCCGGTTCCGACTTCATCTACTCCGGTTCCTGCAAGTTCCGGTGTTATTCCGGGACCTGTGGCGTATCCTACGCTTGCCGGTTCTGTCAATATGGCTTATGCGATGAACCAGTACGCCGTATGGAAGAGCTACCATTTCGTGAACGAAGAAGATGAAATTGCGACTTACCCCTCCATTGCAGGGGACTATAACGTGGTATTCCCTGCGACGTATGTGCCGGCAGGCCGTGTCATCTGGTCAAGCCAATCCGGGTATTACAGGCAGTCGTGTTCCGTGATGGATGCAACCAATGCCACTATGAAGCTGCGCGCGTGCACGGTGTCCGAAGGTCTCGGCTACGGCATGCTTCTGGCTTATGTCAATAACGATCTTGATGCGTTCAACCGTATGTGGAACTATACCCGTGCATATAGGGCGTACCACAATATCAAATTGATGCCTTGGATTACGTATTCGTTCCACTATACTGAAGTCGATAATTCCAGTGCGACAGATGCCGATGAAGATATTGCTACGGCATTGATTCTCATGTACTATAAGACGGGCCTCCAGGATTACTTGGCTGACGCGCTTACGTTCGTGAACGCAATCTGGGAAAAGGAAGTGAATCCGGCGACGTTGCTCATTTACTCTGGCGATACGGACTTGTGGAAGGGGGCCAACCCGGCTTACAACTTGAGCTATTTCTCCCCGGTGGCGATCCGTCTCTTTGCAATGGTCGATCCGGCGCATAACTGGCAGGGCGTGTTGGATGCGATGTACGCATATATGCAGCTTGTGCAGTCTATGGGTACAGGCGTGTTCCCCGATTGGAGCGATGCGACGGGCAATGCTGTGAATCCGCCTAATGGTGCCGCAGGTTCTGGCGAAGGCAGCTGGACTTGGTTCACCTTCAATAAGGAAGCGGTGCGTATTCCGTGGCGTATAGCGTGGGATTACTATTGGTTCCAGGATATGCGCGCTATGCAAATCTTGAGCAAGTTGAATGAATTTATCGTGGATAAGGCTAAAGGCAATCCGGAAGACAAGGCTTTGTCTGTCAACTACTCTTGGAATTTGGCAGTGGGTGCAGACAACACTAGAAATACGGCAGTGCCGCCTCAGTGGTATGCTGCATGGTGCGCGACGGGCATTGTTGGAAATTCGAATTGGCTTAATGCTTGCACGACCGGTATCAATGCCAAATTGCCCTCTAATTCCACGAGCAGTTACTTCTCCGATATTTTGCTTGTGATGTATTCTAGCTTGCTGAACGGTTTGTTTATACGCCCGTTCTAATACGCTAAAAACGAAATTGATTCCGCCTGTAGAACAACAACTGTTCTGAAAGGCGAAATTTCTCTGAGAGTCATGCCCGCCTTGTGCGGGCATCTCTTTTTATATCTTTTTTTGTATATTCTTAGCCATGAAAAAGAGCGTAGTCAAAAAATCAGTCCAGTCGTTTTTAGATAAAAAAGCCAAGGAAAAGCAAAAGAAAGAGTATGTAGATTCGCTGCTTGCGGTACAGGCGAAAGATTCGTCGAACATACTTGCTGTTGAACCGAACGCGGGCCTTGATAGCGCAGGTCTCGTTAGCGATTCGGCGGGCGGAGAGAGCGTTGCCGAGACTCCACAGCTCCCGACTCCGGAACAACTCGGAATTTCTATAACCACAGCGTACGCTGGCGATACGCTTAGAGTGACCAAGGGTGATACGGTTGATTTCCCGGTAACGGTTTCGTGGAATGCCGGTGACGGCTCGGTTTTAGTTTTGCCGATGAGTACCGCGAACGCAAAGGACGTTATGCAAGTGGCTATGTCGCAAGAGTCTAGCCGCATTGTGAAAGATGGCCATGAAATGGCCCAGATTACTTTCAACTACAAGATTGTAGTGCAAGAGGAGGGGCTTTCGCTTGTCCCGGCGATGCGTTTTGAAATACCGACACAGATGGGGCAATCGCTTTATTTGCGGAGCGAACCAGTTGTTGTGTCGGCAACGAATAGTATCGATACGCTTGTGACGGTTTTGGGCATTGTATTTGCCTTGTTCTGGGTTGTTGTTTTCATTTGGCGCATGCGTCGTCGTTCAAAAGTGAAGATGGTACGGAACAACTTGAAAATTGCCTTGTATGCAATACGCGAACATATGATGATCTTGAAACAACGCGTGAACGTGGCGGATAGCCGCGAATGGCTCCTGGAACTGGAAGGCGTTTGCAAGGAATTCGTGGCTCTTCGTTTGGGCCGGGATGCGTCTAAGGTCAATCTGGATTACCTTGTAAAAGACGGCAAGCTCGAAGGCTGGGAACGTCTCGTCGATGAATTTGCCCATGCCCGATACGGAGGCGGCAAACGCGACGGTTTTGAGAACAAAGAAACGTGGAAACAGGCGATGCAGCTTATGGGATTGAAAGAAGAAGACTAGCCCTGTTGTTTCAAATCGTCAGAAGTAGATACAAAGTCGCTTGAAGAAGCGGCTTTTTTTAATGTATTTTCGTAATTGGGCAACCGTCTAGTGTGATTGCGAAATTTCAGAGAATCTGTTATTCGATGACAAAGGAATTTTGAAGACAAATGTTGGTCGCGAACGTTTTATACTGCATGGCAAGACCGTAAATAAGATTGTATGGGAAAAATAAAAGTTATATTGAATACGTGAAGAAGAGAAAAATTATCAGTTCGCTTGTTGTTATTGTCGCAATCCTTGCCGTTTCTTCTGTAGTAATGGACTGGCTTGCGCTTTTCCGATGCGGTGCCGTTGAACAGTGTCTTTCTGATTGTAGCGGCTATCAACGTATGGCCAAGTTTGCCATAATTGTCGCCATGACGGTAGTTGTCTTTTTGATTGGTGATTGCGAGAATTGCCCAAGAGACCGAAAACTCTTGCAGGCCGGATTTGTCTTTGCCCTTTGCGCAGAATATTGCATGAAGGTCCTGGATGACGCTGCGTTGTTCGGTATTTGCCTTTTTATGGTTGTGCAGACTCTATTCATTTTTCGCCATACGCGTGCGAGCAATTTTGACAGGCATTTTCCACGGATTTTATACATTCCGTTTGGCATGATGATCCTTGTTGCCGTTCTTTTTCTGGTTGAAGTTCTTAAAAGCCCAAAACTTTCGATCGTTGTTGCATACGGGATGTTTGTCATTTGTTCGCTCATTGTTGCTTGCAGAGCCTCCAAGAAAGGCTATTTCCCAACTAGGAATGCAAAGTTCATCAAGTGGGGTATGATTCTATTCTTTTGCTGCGATGTATGCGTGGGTATATCAGGTGTCGTAGCGGAAGACTACAGCGTTCAGAAAATTTTCACGACCGTGGCGCATAATCTTGTATGGATGTTTTACGCTCCGTCGCTCGTCTTGTTGGGCCTGAGCGGATACGATTTTTCAAAAAGTGAGCCTCGGTCGTTACATCCTTTGGTCAAGGATACAACGTCGAATAGTACGTAAAGAGTGGAAAATAAATTCCCGTAGATGACGCCTGCGAATGAATAAAGTATTTTATCGCTAAAGAATATCTAGGGTAGTTTATGAAATTCAAATCTTTATTGATTACGGGAATGTTGATTCCCTGCGTAATGGAGATTGTCGCATGCGGTGATGGTAGCGACTCCAATCCGTTGACGAACGGTTCCAATGGAAATTTTGTTGGTCTCAAGTTCCCGATTGTTTTGGATGAGAGTCTTCATAAATTTTCAATTTCTGAAGAGAGTCGTCATGATGCTTGCGTAGTTGATAGTGGAAAATACACTTTTGAGACGATGACGGATACACATCGTTTTGAAAGAGAATATGGTTTTAGAGGCGATACGCTTGTTATTTTCTATAGCGATGGAGATGTTAGAACGTATGGTCAAATATTTGTTGGTGGTAAAAATGGACAGATTAAGAACAAGTGGAGAATGATAAATTGCGAGTATGTTCAAGAAAGTAATTCTCTTAATTGCAGTAATACAAGCAGATTAAGCAGTAGGTTAAAGAATACAATTACATACTATGATTTTACGCAGGATACTCTTTTCACGTCAACGACCGATTTGAACGGAAATGCGATAGACGTTTATGCCCCGATAGAAGATGAATATGACGATTATACAAGATCATCTTTTATGGAAGAAATCTTTGAAATAATTGTTCATACAAATGAAGGTGTTGGCTTGTCGGGATATGTTGTTTCTCCGTGGACTGCTTTTTGGGAAAGTGAAGGCTTTGATGCATATGTGCAAAAAAGGAATATTGTTATTAACAGTACAGATAAAACGCATGTTTTATTCGTGATTGGTGGGCAGAATTTTGAGATTGAGTTTACCAAGGCGAAACGTTTGCAATATAATCGTGGTAGTTATATAGAAGTCGGTGCAACTTTGAAATCTGGCAATGGAGTTTGCGTTTTGGATTATATGTCTGATTTCAAAATGACCCCAGAAATTTGTAAGGCAGAAAACGCTAATTTGATGAATCTTAGCTATACCTATGATAGCAATGACTCGCTTTTGTATTATGGTTCGGACAACTACCATATTGGTAATACAGCTGAATTTAGGGATTGTATCATCAATTTGGTGAAAAATAAAAATACCGAGTTCTGAATCGTTTTGCGATAATCTTTTGCGCAGTTTAATGGCGAACTGTTTGATGGTGGAAACCGTGTGACAATCCGCAAGAGGATGGTTTATCGTTCCAGCATCGGGTTGTACATCATTATAGCATTGTTTTCTGCGATTAATTCCCTTGTTTCTTCACCATTAGATAAGTTGGTGACGCGTTTCCAAATGCAGTTGTGCCGTGTATAGCCGCCCCACCACTGGAGTTCAAAACGATGGTCGGTTTCAAAGACTTCGTACTTTGAGTAGAGCGGAATGTCGGATGATATGCGTCCGTTCAAATATTCGTCATCGACCCAAAGCTTTATTTGGAATGCGTGATCCGTATTGTTTTGCAGTTGAAGGTCAATGTAGTTATACGATAGCGTGGCCCCGCAGGCGAAAGGAATGGTACGCCCGGCA
>JAEEGK010033072.1_pt1 | contig 10075 bp, 10 predicted proteins | sample 8958771 | NCBI WGS metagenome assembly JAEEGK01 (sample SAMN16246547, study PRJNA631951) | gut metagenome | biome: gut microbiome; feature: rumen; material: SC-attached | host: Bos | place: Iran: Karaj | collected 2018-10 | reverse complement strand
ACAGAGTCCTCGCAGTGCTGTGACAAGACTGTCTGAGAGCCAACGTCCCGTCAGGGACGCGACCTTGCATAACACGGTACAAGAGGACGAAGTCCTCGCAGTGCCGTGACAAGACTGTCTGAGAGCCAGCGTCCCGACAGGAACGCGACTATGCATCCTTCATGAAGAACCGGTTGTCTATAGCCACCTCATTGGCCTCGATAAACCGCCTATACTCCTCAGCAAAAGCCATCTTCTTGTGATGCTCCTTCTGTCCCTTTATATAATTGATGATCTTGTCTCTGTCGTGTATACTGTATGTGAATCCCGCATACTCCTGCGACCATCCAGTGAACTTAGGAAAGTGTGGGGTGGTTTTCATCCATTTACTGGATGACACTTTCAACTCTTTCACAAAAGAGGCCAGAGCCAATGTGGCTGGCAAGGATACCAGCAGATGCACATGGTCGGGCATCCCGCCGATGCGGTACAGTTTGCCGTTATAGCTATTGATGATGCCATTCATATAGGCATACAGTTCATTCTCATGTTCTTCGGCAATAGCCAACTCGCTGCGGTGTGTGCGCAGGACGATATGATACAATGTACTGACATAACTCATGCTCTGATAACGCTTGTTGTGTGCCTTTATTGTGTCGCGTCCCTGTCGGGACGCCCTATAGTCTGTCATGCTGCTATCAAGGCACTGCGCCATAGGCTTGTACCATGTTTTGCATATCGCGTCCCTGACGGGACGTCCTATCGGCTGTCATACTGGCATCATGTCCGCGTCCCGACAGGGACGAGACCTTGCATAACACGGTACAAGAGGACAAAGTCCTCGCAGTGCCGTGACAAGACACCTAAAGAGAATGTGATGGCTCTTCGATCCTTCTTCGGTCTCTCGGCGAGGTCGGTTTATCCGTCGGGCGGATTATGCCTGATATGACCTCAATGGATATGCAGAAAAAAGGAAGTGCCACTTCGGGTTTTCAACGAATAGCCGAAGTGGCACTTCAAGATTTAGCCGTTTTCAGTTTAGTGCGTGTACCATGTGATAAGACTATTATTAAGGCCTGTTCCACTTTGCAATTCGGTCTGTATGGCTGTGGGACAGGTAATGGCACAGGCACCAGATATTGAAGCGAGACCTGTGCACATTTGGTATTTCCCAGTTTGAGTTGTACTTTCTCCCGATGCATAATACACTGTATGACTTGTAAGTCCACTCATATCGAAGTTATAAAGATTGAGACTTGTAAGTCTGCTACAACCACTGAACATGTGCCGCATATCATTCACATTGGATGTGTTGAAGTAGTAAAGATCGATGCTGGTTAGGTTGCTGCAACCAGAAAACATCCAAGACATATCCGTGACATTTGAAGTGTTGAAGCTGGAGAGATTGAGGCTTGCCAGGCTGCTGCAACCATAGAACATCCCTCCCATATCCGTGACATTGGCAGTGTTGAAGTTGGAGAGGTTGAGGCTGGTTAGGCTACTGCAACGCCCGAACATCGAACCCATATCCGTGATATTTGAGGTGTTGAAACTGGAGAGATTGAGGCTGGTCAGGCTGGGACAATTATAGAACATCCCATCCATATACGTGACATTGGATGTGTTGAAGTTGGAGAGATTGAGAATGGTCAAACTGCTGCAATACCCGAACATCCAATTCATATTTGTAACATTGGTAGTGTTGAAACTGGAGAGATTGAGGCTGGTCAGGCTGCTGCAACCATCGAACATAGTAGACATGTCCGTGACATTGGCAGTGTTGAAGTTAGAGAGATTGAGGCTAGTCAGGCTGCTGCAATGCCCGAACATCCCATACATATTTGTAACATTGGAAGTATTGAAATTGGAGAGATTGAGGCTGGTCAGGCTGCTGCAACCATAGAACATTAATTGCATATCTGTGACATTTGAGGTGTTGAAACTGGAAAGGTCGATGCTGGTTAGGCTATAGCAATCACAGAACATAAATCCCATATTCGTGACATTGGAAGTGTTGAAGTTATCTCCAAAATCAATACTTGTGAGTGTTGGTAAATAGGTATCGGTGCTTGGATTATAATCACAGCTAAACATAGCATTACTATTTGAATTGGCATTAATTCTATTAGCTGGAGTAGATACCACCCACGTGGTACCCTCCATATTGCCATAAATCGGATAGGCGGATGAGGCTGTGGAAAGAATTGTGCCCGATGTAATAGAGATGTTGTTGTATTCAAAACGTACAGCTGTTGCATTTTGAGGAATAGCATTACCGAACCATGGACCAATAATAAGTTCGGCAGTGGTTTGGGACAATTCATCTACATTGACGGTGACGGTAGTGATAGTATTGTGAGCCAAAGTGGCATCCTCAATGGTGATAGACTTATAGCCCGTAGGAGTTGTGACGGTAACGGTTACATCGTTTGGGGTGGAGAACTCAGGTACTATCACGTCAAAGTATTCTGTTGCCAAAGGCTCGACAGTTTTCATCGGGGTGTTGTCAGGCCTACAAAAACTAACCGAATGGGAACCTGTTGAAGAAGGTATGACGATGGCATCTGTGCTGTTACCTGTGATAGTGGCGGTGCCTGTACCGCTGAGGTAGGCGCTTTCGGCTGTGAGGGTAATGCTTGTAACGGGTAGTTGGGCATTGATGGCATTGCTGACATACACCCTCACCACTGAGCAAAGGTTGTGAAACTGGAGGGTGCTACCGCTATTGATATAGGCACCCATGGGGACATCTACCCGCTGATGGGTGCCCACCATTTCAAACACCTGTGTTGCAGGCAGGGTAACAGCCACAGAGCTGCTGCTATTGATATTGGCATCGCTATTGGTGAGGATGCTGGCAGGGAAGATGGCACGGTAGCCCGAAGTGCTGTTTGCCACATTGGGTATCTGTGCGGAATTCTCCATTGCCGTCTGCAACGTGTAATCGGCATCATTAATCCTTATCTGGTCACCATTATGCCAATAGGGGGTGTGGTCGTTGATATAGACCTTTGAGTCGTTGTTGACTTTCTGGATGACCGCATTGAGGGTGACGACATCATGGTCTTTTTGGCAGCTGACGGCACTGAGAGCCAACAAGGCTGCAAAGAAAGTGAAAATGATATGTTGCTTCTTCATAGTGTGTATTTTCAATATTTGATTATTTCAATTCGTCAGATTTGTGTAATTCGTGTTCGAAATTAATTATTGGAGGCTATCTTGATAAATTTTTTAATTCCATGCGCCTGTGCCGAAGGCATCAGTTCCCTGAGAGGAACCGTTGTTCCATCCGGCATCGCCGAAATGATTGGCATTTGCATTTGATGTCGGGCCATCCCATGTGTCACTATCGAAGAGGGGTAGGTCGAAGCCAGTCGTACGAACCGACATCTGCAAACCCTCTTCCACCACAAAGGAAACCGTTGTGACCTTGGGCGGGTCGTAATTGAGTTTGTATTTCTTTTCCATAGGCAGGATTATTATTGTTTATCGTATTGTACAGGCATAAAAAAAACGTGGAACTTTGCTTAAGCCCACTTAGGTGTTCCACGACCTGCCTGACAATTAAGTAAAGCCCACGATTCCTCGTGAGCGTTTACCGCTTTAGTTTGTCAGGCTTGTTTGTGGAACTTCAAGTGAGCAGTTAGAGCGAAAACGCTTTATAATATGTTATTTATCTTCTATTTTCTTGTTTCGATATGTTGTGTTTTTAGTTGTTATTTCGGTTGCAAAGATACGGAATATTATTTGAATGACATAATACTATTGCTTTTCTTATTAGAAATAATCGTCGCTATTGTTATTTCATCAAATACTATCTTGTTTGATTTATGTTCCAGGAACGACCTGTCTCTCGGCTAATACAAGTTTCTTTGTTTTCTCAACAGGAATAAAAACAACGTACTCGTCATCATTATTCTTCAATACTTTCTCTGGCCCCACTTTACAATCATCTTCGTTATTGTATAGTCCAAAAGTACCAGCCACAAAGGATTCATATAAAAATGCTTTAAATAATTCAGCAAGTTGGTCCTCTTTAAGACAATCCAATGCTTTTTCAGCAAATGGTCTTTTTACACCGCCACCATTTTTATGTTGTTTCATTTTGGTTATTTTTAGATTGAAAATATTGCTGGAACTATCAAAGCAATATTCTATTTTATATCGAGAAGATATTTCAATAGAAGCACTATCCTTGTCAAAATTATCATTTAGATTCGTTATGCTTTTTTTCAAGGAAATAAACAAAGAATCTATAGCAGATAGGTATTTTTCATCTGCAATAATATCATGCCATTTACGAAATTCAAATATAGTCATAAGTGGCAGATGTTTTAACAAGTTGAAATGATTCACGTATTGTTGCATCTTTTTCCCATTATCAGTCATACAATTATAACGCAGCATAGCTAACTCACTATTACTCAATTGACCGCGGATGCACTTTGCATATACCACACGATTGTGATCGTCAATATCTGACTCTGCAATCAAATTGACAAGTAAATAGAGAACACGGAAATGTACCGAACATTCTATTCGATTTTCTGCATAAAAGTCTTCAAAAAGGGATACTGCAGCTTTTGAGCGTCTGTTGTATTCGAGTCCATTATTAAACTGTTGGTCTAAGAAGACGCTAACTTTCTTCTCGAAAGCTTTCCTTCCAATTAAATCATTATTCTCATATTCATATGAATAATTGTTAATTGCATTTAGGTATTGCTTGTAAAGTGTTTGAAATTGGTTGTCAAACAATTGAAGGCTGTTTAATTCTAATAATCTAGTATTTGAGGATATAACACTTTTATTGGATTTCCTAGTTTCAACATTAGAATCTATTTGGCCACGAAGTGTCCTGACAAGAAAATAGACAGAGAAGATTGCTACTATTGTACCTAATAACCCTCCTACAAAATCTCCAAATGTACCAAATCCCTCATTGTCTATCGAATCTTTTATTTCAAACAAAGGTTGTCTCCATAAGAAAAAAATAAGGGAAATAATACAAAAGAGTAAACAAATAACAATTAATAGTTTCCACATATTTCCTGCACTTTTCTTTTCTTGCAGTGCATTCAAATCTTCTTCTGTTTTATTTATTTTGAAATCTGCCATGATTGTTCCAAATCAACATTCATATTGCCATTAGAAGAAACAATACTTGTAAAATTAGGATAATTATCAGACTTGGCGACATTATTACGCCAGTGCATAGGAATAAGGTTGCCAGGTTCATCAGAACCTCCCCTGCTTTTTGGTACAATATGATCTATTTCCCATCCAAATTCCGAACGTATACCAAATTGACTACGTTGAATCCATGCTCCAGCAAAATCTTTTCTCCATTTGTTGGGTTCATAATTCTCTACTTTGGTGGCTTTTTGCCATATTATTTCCACAAGATTATCGTTCATTGTTTATAATTGTGTGTTTGATAATATACAACAATAGGTTGAAGTAGACCAGCTGCTGTCTTTATGTGTCAGAAATACATTTTATTTATCTTGTTCTACATCAACACCGGACTTGAATTATTTATTCATTTTCACACTGCAAAGATACGAATAAAATCCGAATCAACGAAATCTTATTCCGAAATTAGAAGTCCGTGCGATTCTCCCACAGTTGGCGGGCTGCCTCCAAGCCTTTATGTATCTGCCGTTGCAGCAGCTCCTTGGACGGCAACTCAGTCATCTTAATTCTTGTACGGTGTTATGAAAAGTCTCACCTCTCCAAGGTGATTTATAGAAGTTTTCTTAATATAAGCTGCCGCTCATAGTTCATAACGGCTTGCCAGCTCTTGTTTGTAGTCGAAGTCCTCAGGTGCAGTCGCTATGCCGCGGAGACGTTGCCAACGACCTTTCATCAACTCATACAAATATGCCGGACTTTGTACGTATAATTCGTTTTCTTCATCTTGCAGGGCTTCCATCAGCGGGGATTTATAGACTTTCTCCATTGCCTGCTCGATGCCGCAACCGGTGTCTTCCATTACATATTTCACCAGCTCGCTCAGGACATAATCAGTCAAGTACGTTGCTATCTGATGATGGTTAGGCTGGTTCATACTGTTTCGGCATTAATCTTATGAAGGTAAACGAGGGCTTTCTCCGTCCCAAAATAATACTGCTGGTCAAGATATTTGTCTTGCAACAACTGGGCAGCTTGTTCTGGGGAATATATGCCTTCATGATAATTGGTCAACTGCAGCACAACACCGTCGTTGGCTATGGGTCCTATTACAATATCGTATTTGTGTATAGGTGCAGAGTTTTTTCGGTCTCGGTTTGCGTCAACAAATAAGAACCATTCTACCGAAGCTTTCTCTGGAAATCGTTTAATCTTCAAATCAGAGCGAAATGCTAACTCATCTAGTTCATAGGTGATAAGTGTAGCTGTTCCACCGAAAAGCCTTGCACGTTTTTGTGCCATACGAACGGCAGTAACTCTGTCAGGGGTTGCATAGAAACCTTTGCCAAAATCTTTGTATCGTAATCCTTGGCTAAGGTCAATCGTTTCAATATCGATATTTGTGCCGTGATATAGTTTCATGCGAGCGTACCTCCATTCTTTTGACAATATACAATCAGGTCGTCGATGGTCTCGTCCATCGACTGCAAGTGTTCCACATCGTAGAACTCTATCAGGAACGCCAACCCCTTATACTCGTGCAGATAATTCGTTTCTTCGCAACAGACGTTTTCTCGCCACGCCAAAGCTCAAGCAAGCTTGGCTTTGGTCGTTTGGCTTATCGAAAACGTTGAACGCCGCCTGTCGCGTCATCGCGAAACGCTCCCCAAAAGCATGCACCGCAGCTGTAAGGAATGGTATCTCATGCTTGCTCCTATCTTGACCTTTTTCGATTTGCAGAAATATGACATTTTTCTGATACAGCCATATTCTATGGATTCTGTCTCATCATTGTCCTGTTATTTCGCTGTGGGCAATGTCGAAGGAAATCTTGATACTGTGGCTTTCTTTGGCCTTGGGGTAGCGCTCTTCGGTCATGATGGGGAGAGTAATAGTGAAATGCTGGCCTTCGTTTATGGTAAAATAAGGCTTTTCGTCCGGGCCAAAGAATATGTTGTCACGAATGGAATACAGGGAGTAAATGTCGCTGTCAAGGATTCTCAGTTCGACCATGTCGTCACTCCCAACGATTTGGACATGCAAGAATTCCGGCTTCCCGCCGACATACGATAAACCTCCTGTGTTCAGGGTGATGCTCTTGCCCATGGGGACGGTATCCTCGAGAATGATAAAGGTGTTCTTTACCGGCTTGCCATCCGCATCGAGCAGGTTTTCGGATTCCTGCTGCACGACCTTCACGGTGCCATAATTGCTCGTTGCCGTCACCTGTATGGTGCTGTCGTGGTCAGCGGTGAAGCATGCCGTGTAGTCAACGGCGTATCCTATTTTGTCCTGATTGTCCCAGTCGAACGATTCTTCGAGGTGCTGTCTGCACCCGACCACTGCCAGCAGTGTTGCCAATGTGATGAATATGATGCTGTTTTTCATTCTTTTTTGTTATTTGAAAGCAAATGCAAAAATACAAATAATTCACAATATGGCATAATATTTTTCTCAATCCAAAGAGGAGGGTACGCCGCGCCACCAGCGTTCGCTCTGTGACGGTGAACCAACATTTACGCGTTGGGTAACTCGCTTGCCCTTTGTACAATTCTTAATTCGTCATTCTTAATCATATAAAATGCTTTGTGTATTAAAAAAAATGTGTATCTTTGCAGATTGAATTATTTGTATTGTTTCACCTTATAGAAAGAACCCGACTATGAAGAATATCGAGAATCTGAACATCGATGCTTCGGCAAAAGAGAACGTTAAGACTTGGTTGAACGGCCAGTACGACGAGGAGACAAAGCAGGCTATCCGCGACATGATGGACAACCCGAACGAGCTGAACGAGAGTTTCTACCGCAATCTGGAGTTCGGTACCGGCGGCTTGCGCGGCATTATGGGCGTAGGCACCAACCGCATGAACAAGTACACTGTGGCCATGGCTACCCAAGGCTTGGCCAATTATGTGAAGAAGTGTTTCCCCAACGCCACCCCTATCAAGGCTGCTGTGAGCCACGACAGCCGCAACCATAGCCGTGAGTTTGCCGAGATTACCGCCAATGTGTTGGCGGCAAACGGCTTCCACGTATACCTGTTTGAGGCTCTGCGTCCCACTCCCGAGCTTTCGTTTGCCGTGCGCCATTTTGGCTGCCAGACGGGCGTGATGGTGACGGCCAGCCACAACCCCAAAGAGTACAACGGCTACAAGGCCTATTGGGACGACGGTTGCCAGTTGGTTGCCCCGCACGATACCAATGTGATTGACGAGGTGCTGAAAATCAAGGGTCTTGAAGACGTGAAGATGAGCGGCGGCGAAGCCAACATCGAGATAATCGGGGAGAATGTCGACAGCGTCTACCTGAACCGCATTGAGCAGAACTCCCTGCATCCCGAACTGATAAAGAAACACCACGACCTGAAGATTGTCTATACTCCGCTGCACGGCACGGGCATCACCCTCATTCCGCGCATGTTAGAGAAACTGGGCTTCACCAACGTGAATGTGGTGAAGGAGCAGGCCACACCCGACGGCAATTTCCCCACCACCCCGAGCCCCAACCCTGAGGAGAAGGCTGCCATGAAGATGGCTGTTGACCTGGCCAAGGAGATTGATGCGGACATCGTTTTTGCCAGTGACCCCGATGCCGACCGCGTGGGTGTGGCTGTGAAACGTCCCGACGGCGAGTGGATGCTGCTCAACGGCAACCAAACTATGAGTGTGCTGATTTACTACCTGCTGAAAGAATGGAAAGAGACCGGCCGCCTGACGGGCAAGGAGTTTATCGTCAAGACCATCGTCACTAGCGAGCTGCCCGCCGACATTGCCAAGCGCGTGGGTGTGAAGGTCTATGATGTGCTGACGGGCTTCAAGTTCATCGGCGACAAAATCCGCGAGCTGGAAGGCAAGGAGGTCTTCATCGGCGGCGGCGAGGAGAGCTATGGCTACATGATTGGCGACTTTGTGCGCGACAAGGACGCTGTGGCCGCCTGCTCGATGATAGCCGAGATAGCCGCTTGGGCTGCCGAGCAGGGCAAGACCTTCTTCGACGTGCTGGTGGACCTCTACACCGAGTATGGTTTCTATAAAGAGGGTCTGCTGAGTGTGGTGCGCAAGGGCAAGAGCGGCGCTGAGGAAATCCAGCAGATGATGAAGGACTACCGCGAGAACCCGCCCAAGGAGATTGACGGCGAGAAGGTAGTCTGCATCAAGGACTACAAGCTGCACGAGAGCACCGACACCGTGACTGGCAAGAAAGAGACCATCAATCTGCCCGCCAGCAATGTGCTGCAGTATTTCACCGAAAAGGGCAACAAGGTGACTGTGCGCCCCAGCGGCACGGAACCCAAGATCAAGTTCTACTTCGGCGTGAAAGGCGAGCTTCCCAACAAGGAGGGCTTCGACAAGACCAATGCCGCACTCGATGCCAAGATTGAGGAAATCAAGAAATCGATGAATCTGGGTTAATAGCCAGGTAACACAATGACAATAACCCGCACTGGAAATATACCCCAGTGCGGGTTATATCAATAACCATGAACATAGAGGAGTATCGTGACTTCTGCCTGTCGCTGGGCGACGATGTGGAGGAGAAGATGCCTTTCGGAGCGTTCAACCATGCTTCGGGCGTCTTGGTGTTCTACGTGAACGGCCACATGTTCTCATTCTTCGATACCGACAACTTCGGTGTGGTGACACTGAAATGCAGACCTGAGCATATAGAGGAACTGAAGGAACGGCATAGCGAGATAGGCAAGCCCCATAACCTTTCGCCCAAACACTGGATAGGCGTAGATGCACGACTGGCTGACGCCCATCTCTTGCAGACATTGACACGCGAGTCATACGAAATTGTGAAGACAAAGTACAGCAAAAAGAAATAGCCTATGGACATTAACTTGGAAACAGTTCTCTTGGTATTGCTTATCATACTCCCAGTAGCCTATTTTCTGTGGAGGAACAGACGTTTAGAACCTCAGGTGCAACAGTCTTTGGATGAACGCCGCGAGGAGTATGTGC
>JAEEGK010033067.1_pt1 | contig 10077 bp, 6 predicted proteins | sample 8958771 | NCBI WGS metagenome assembly JAEEGK01 (sample SAMN16246547, study PRJNA631951) | gut metagenome | biome: gut microbiome; feature: rumen; material: SC-attached | host: Bos | place: Iran: Karaj | collected 2018-10 | reverse complement strand
CTTTTCATCGTAACCCACCAACCGTCCGATTTTACCGTTAAAGAAAGCCTTTTCAGAGGTGGGGTCGTTTTTGACAAACATCACCTGCGCTCCAATCTTCAGCTCGAGTTCTTCCTTGGTAGGGTAGGTGTTTTCGGGGAAGGTGCCATGGATTTCCGCCTTGAAAACCAGCGACTTCTCCTTGATTGCATCAAGTTTCGACTCGTTGATTTGGTCGGCTTGGTAGTTGTGGGTGGTCAGGGTGATGTAGCCTTCTTCGTCATTGGGCACGAAGCCCGGTTTGAAGCGACTATTGAGCACCCGCACGCAATCGGCATCCATTTGGTTGTTGCGTACCTTGTTCAACAATGAGATGAAGTCGTCATCGTGTTGGCGGTAGATATGCTCTAGCTCCACACAGACGTATGGTGCTTTTTTCAACACTTGGCTACCGAAGAAGTAGGGGGTGTCGTAATAGGGGGAAAGCACTTCCCATTCCTCGGGCTTGGCCACGGGTGCCAATTGGTGTACATCGCCAATCATCAGCAGTTGCAGACCACCGAAGGGTTTCTGCGAACGGCGTACACGGCGCAATACGGCATCGATGGCATCCAAGACATCGGCGCGCACCATACTGATCTCATCGATGATGAGCAGGTCGAGGCTGCGCATCAGGTTGATTTTCTTCTTGTTGAGTTTTTGGTATTGTGCGGTCAACGATTTTGCATTGTAGCCTTTGCCTAATGCGTTTTCAGGCAGTTGCGGCCCAAAAGGCAGCTGGAAGAACGAGTGGATGGTCTGTCCGCCCGCATTGATGGCAGCCACGCCCGTGGGAGCCACTACGACCATGCGTTTGTAGGTTTTCAGTGGAAGGTTCTTCAGGAAGGTGGTCTTACCTGTGCCCGCTCTTCCTGTGAGGAATATGTGGGCGTCGGTGTAGAGCACCAGCTCTTCGACGAAGTCAAGTTTCTGGTTAGTAAAGGTTTGTTGTGCCATGTTTTGGATCGCGTTCATAGTGCTAAAATAGGTATTATTTTTCATCTTTGTGGCGGAATTTGATTATTTGTTGTATTTTTGCAGGCAGTTGGTCGCGGAAAACGGAATGAAAAACAAATGAATTATCAAGACGTGAGGGACGGGCCAAGAAGCACGACACCCCCCGCGATAACAAGCTAAGCCTCCCGGCAAAGGGAGGCTTTTCTTATTGTTCTTTTATAAAGTGTTTGAAAAGCGAGACTTTTGTTTCTTCCGATACGGATTTCTTCAACATAAACATAAAGATTGCCAACGGTTTTCCGATAAACAATAGTTTTCAATCCATGTAATTTGGTTTTCTTGTTGGAGAACTCCACCTTGTCACGATATTTGATAATGTAAGGAATAAGGAGGTAGTCTTCGATGGTCAGTGGATTTCTGTCATTGCTTTTGTTTCCATGCCGTGATTCAGAATGTCTCACTCCTGAAGTCTCAATCACATGTTTATACCCCGACAAATCAATGCCTTCCTTTCGAGCCATGGCCATAAGTTCTTCATCAACCTCATTATCGATGATGGCAAACTTATAGTCACACTTTTGGTTAATGAGATTGACCAATTCCTCAAAAGGTATTTTGGATTGATGCTCTTTATCAAATGCTTTCTTGTCTGTCATATCTATTTCGTTTTCTCGCTGCAAAGAAAAACCATTCGGCAATACTAAGCCGTTGATTAAACGTTTGTAGTCGACTGTAGTCGTTTGCTGTCGTTTGCTGTCGGATATATTGTTGGTTTTTATCATCTTATAGTTTTTTCTAAACTATGGCCGTTGACTATGACTATGAGCTTTTCATCGAAGTTGAAGCGGTCATAGTCATTGTCATAAGCCATAGTCAAAAAACAATTATGCAAATCAGCTCTTCCTAAAGAAACATTTTACTATCTTTGTAGCCCCATTTTGTAATCATCAATTAATCTAATATCCTATGAAAAAAGTATTCACTGCAATCCTGGCTTTGGCTCTCGTTTTCTGCTTCGGGAAGGCCAATGCTTGCACTAACTTCTTGATTACCAAAGGCGCTTCGACCGACGGCTCCTGCATGATCAGCTACGCTGCCGATAGCCACCAGCTCTATGGCGAACTCTATCACTATCCTGCCCAAGACTGGCCGGCTGGTGCCATGCTCGATGTCTATGACTGGGACGGCGGCATGTTCCGTGGACAGATTCCACAGGTGGCACACACCTACAACGTGGTTGGCAATATGAACGAATGGCAACTCGCTATCGGTGAAACGACCTACGGCGGCATCGAGAGCCTCTGGGAAGGCCCCGGCATCATTGACTACGGCAGCCTGATTTACATCACGCTGCAGCGTGCCAAGACCGCCCGCGAAGCCATCAAATGTATGGGCGAACTGGTAGCCAACTATGGCTACGTCAGCGAGGGTGAGTCATTCTCCATCTCCGACACCGAAGAGTGCTGGATCCTCGAGATGATTGGCAAAGGTAAACACAACAAAGGTGCTGTTTGGGTGGCCCGCCGTATCCCCGATGGCTATGTGAGCGGTCACGCCAACCAAGCGCGTATCACCACCTTCCCCTTGGCCTCACGCAAATGTAAGACCAGCATCACCTTCAAGAACATTGACAAGCTGTTCAAAGACACCAACATAGATTGTGTCTATGCCGACGATGTCATCAGCTTTGCCAAGCAAGCCAAGCTCTATGATGGTCCAGACGACAAATTCTCCTTCTCTGATGTCTACAATCCTGTCACTTTCGATGGTGCCCGTTTCTGCGACCTGCGCGTGTGGGCTATGTTCAACAAAGTAACCGACAACATGAAGGACTATTGGGGTTATGCCACGGGTCGCGACATCAAGCGCGCCCAGCCCTACAAGGCTGGCATGTGCCAGACCCCCGACAACTTCCCGACTAACCGCATGCCTCTTTGGGTGAAGCCCAACAAGAAGGTGAGCGTGCTCGACATGATGGACTTCATGCGCGACCACCTCGAAGGCACTGACCTCGACATGTCGCAAGACGTGGGCGCTGGTCCATTCCATTGCCCTTATCGCTGGCGTCCCATGGACTGGGAAGTCGACGGCGTGACATACGTGCACGAGCGTACCACTGCCACTCAGCAGACGGGCTTCAGCTTCGTGGCCCAAAGCCGTGGCTATCTGGAATGGCCCATCGGCGGCATCATTTGGTTTGGTGTCGACGACACCGACAACTGCGTCTACTGCCCGATGTACACTTGCATGACCGAGATTCCCGAGTGCTTCCGCGAAGGCAATGGCTCGATGAGCGAGTGGTCGGAGACCTCCGCCTTCTGGACCTTCAACCAGATGAGCAACTGGGCCTATACCAAATACAACTATATCCATCCCGAGATTCGTGAGCGTCAGCATCAGTTGGAGACCAGCTGGGTGGAAAAGGAAATCCCTGCCTTGGATGAACGTGTCAACACCATCAAAGGCAGAGAGGCTCAAGTGAAGGAATTGACCGAGTTCTCCTGCAACCAGGCCAGCAAGCTGACCCAGATGTGGAAACAGTTCTATCATGAGCTGTTTATGAAATATGTGGACGGTAACCTGAACACGGCCCAGCCCGAAAAACCCGGACAGAAGTACACGCCCATCAAGAGCGAGCACCCGAAATATAGCGAAGAGTACTATCGCATCCTCATCGAGAAGACGGGTGACAAGTATAAAGCATATTAATTTTTCAAATCATAATAAATTATCATCAATCAATGAAAAAAGTATTAGGAATCATTGCAATGGCCATCCTCGTTTCGGTTGGCCGCGTGTATGCCGATGAAGGCATGTGGCTCCCGATGTTCGTCGAGCGCCTGAATTATGTTGACATGCAGAAGATGGGTCTTCAACTGACCCCTGAAGAGCTTTACAGCATCAACCACAGCAGTCTGAAAGACGCCATCGTGGGTCTTGGTAGCGAAGCCCAACCGCGTGGCTTCTTCTGCACAGGTGAAATCGTGAGCGAACACGGTTTGCTCTTCACCAACCACCACTGTGGCTATGGCGCCATCCAAAAACTCAGCTCCGATCAACATGACTATCTCCGCGACGGCTTCTGGGCCAAGAACTACGGCGAGGAACTGCCCGCCCCCGAAATGACCGCCAGCTTCCTCATCCGCATGGAAGATGTCACCAAGGACATCCTCGGTGTGGTGACCGACGATATGGACTATCAGGATCAGCAGGCTGCCATCCGTAAGAAAATCAAGGAGTTGGAAACTGCTGCTTCGGAAGATGGCAAGTACAACCCCGTCATCAAGGGTTTCTTTGAGGGCAACGAGTACTACATGTTTGTCTATCAAGTGTTCCCGGATGTGCGTCTCGTTGGCGTGGCCAACTCTTCGATTGGTAAGTTCGGTGGCGACACCGACAACTGGATGTGGCCTCGTCACACTGGCGACTTCAGCATCTTCCGCGTCTATGCTGGCAAGGACGGTCAACCTGCCGCCTACAGCAAGGACAATGTGCCGTTGACGCCCAAGCACCACCTGCCCATCAGCCTCGATGGCGTGCAGAAGGACGACTTCACCATGATTTGGGGCTTCCCTGGCAGCACCGAGCGTTACATGTCGAGCTACGGTATCGACTACAATGTAGACACTTTCTATCCCACCATCATCGACATCTTCGGTAAGGAACTCGAAGTGATGGAAGAATACATGAAGGTCGACGAGCACATCAACCTGATGTATGCCGACAACCACGCTGGCTTGGCCAACACTTGGAAGAACTTCATCGGCCAGTGCAAGATGCTTCGTAAGAACAAGGTGAGCGAGACTAAGGTCGCTTTGGAGAAGGACTTCACCAAGTGGGTGAACGCCAACAACAAGACCGAATACAAGAACGCCCTCCCGAACTTGAAGGCAGCTTATAAGAACATGGACAATGTGGCCAAGTACATTTATTATCCCAACTTCGTGGCCAACATCGGTGCTGCCGGCATTGCTGGCCAGATTGGTGCCTATTACGAAGCTTATCAAGAGAAGGACAAGGATGGTCAAGAAATGGCTTTGATGATGCTCCAGCAGATGGATGTAGATGGCCTCTTTGCCGAGACCGACCCGCAGGTGGAGAAGAAGACTTTCGCCGAAATGCTGAAGACCTACAAGAATGCCTTCAAGGCTGATGAACTTCCTGAGATATACACCATTATCGACAAGAAGTTCAAGGGTGACATCGATGCTTTCACTGAGGAAGTCTACACCAACTCCATCTTCGCCACGCCTGAGAGCATCAAGGCTTTCTTGGCCAAGCCCAACCCCAAGAAGATTGGTAAGGACTACGCTTACATCATGAACACCTCGATGATGGAAGTCATCATGAACAATGTCCCTGCTTATCGTGAAGCCATGCAAACCATCAGCGAGAACGACCATATCTACGTGAAGGGCCTGCGTGAGTACTATGCCGCTACCCAGCCTGGCAAGAGCCTCTATCCCGATGCCAACTCGACCATGCGTATGAGCTACGGCTCGGTGCAGGACTACATGCCTGCCGATGCCGTGCACTACGACTACATCTGCACCGCCAACGGTATCCTTGAGAAGTATGTCCCTGGCGACTATGAGTTTGACGCTCCTAAGCGCCTCATCGATCTCATCGAGAAGAAGGACTTCGGCGCCTACGCTGACGACAACGGCGAACTTGTGGTTTGCTTCCTGTCGACCAACGACATCACTGGCGGTAACTCCGGCAGCCCCATCATGAACGGTAAGGGCGAACTCATCGGCCTGGCCTTTGACGGCAACTGGGAAGCCATGAGCGGTGACGTCAACTTCGAGCCCAAGCTGCAACGCACCATCAATGTGGACATCCGCTACGTGCTCTTCATCATCGACAAGTACGCCGGTGCCACCAACCTGATTGACGAACTCGACATCCGCCGTGGCGAACCCAAGCCATTGCGCGTCGAGGAAGAAGAAAAAATCTAATCGGTAATTTTTCTTGGAATCAATTGTAGAGACGTGGCGCGCCGCGTCTCTACAATTTTTTTGTATTTTTGCACGATAATATTCCATAATGAAAAGATGTCTTTGGCTCATAGGGTTTGTTTTTGTCGCCTCGTTTTTCGCGAAAGCCCAAAACGACACGGTCTTCTTTTCGTCCCAAGGCGGCTTCTACGACAATGTGTTTGCCTTGCAGCTTAGTAACCTTGACCCTCAGAACCATATCCGCTACACTACCAACGGCAATTGTCCTACGGCACAGTCGCCCCGCTATAATGGCTCTTTGACATTGGATGCCTCTATGTTTTCAAAGTCGAACATTTATACCATCGTCAATACGATTCCGTCCACGTTTTATCTTCCCGACGATGTGAAACGCGGTATTGTCATCCGAGCAGCAGCGTTTGACGTCAACGACAGTTGTGTGAGTCAGGTTGTCAGTAACTCCTATTTCATCCGTGCGTTAGATTGTGACTTGCATGATCTGCCTGTGTTGTCGATTCTGGCCGATTCCTTGTCGCTTTTCGATTATGAGACAGGCATTTTCATCCCGGGCATCAACTATGATCCTGCGGATTCAACGCATACAGGCAATTACAAACAGAAAGGAAGGGAATGGGAGCGGCAAATCAACATGGAGTTTTACGAGCCCGACAACAGAGGCATCAACCAGGTTTGTGGCTTGAGGATGCATGGAGGAGCTTCGCGATGGTTCCAACAAAAAGGCATGAAACTCTATGCCCGTGAAGAGTATGGCAAAAAACACTTCTTTCACCGGTTCTTCCCCGGCTCACCCATCGTCAAGTTCAAGCATCTGTGTCTGCATCCTTTCCGTTGCAGCAACTGGTTGCAAACAGGTGGTCAGGAGTACCTTTCCCAGACTGTTGCCGGAAATCTCGACATCGAGGCGATGGCGGTGCGTGAGGTTGTGCTCTTTATCAACGGGGAATACTGGGGTATCTATACCTTTGAGGAGTCGTCGGATGAGCGGTATCTGGAGGATCACTTCAATGCCGACCTAGAGAAGTTGGCCATGGTCAAGTATTGGGGTGTGCCTTATTACGGTGACCTGACGGATTGGCGCTCGCTCTATAATTGGATGAAGGATGAGGCCGACTTGACCTAGCCTGAGGATTCGGCCCGTGCCTTTGCCCATGTCGATATGTCGAATTTTATAGATTACATGGTTTTCGAGACTTTTTCCGCCAATCTGGACTGGCCAGGCAACAACGTGAAGATATGGCAGCCCGAGGCCGACAAGCCTTTCAGATGGATTTTCTATGACGGCGACGGATGCTTTTCCTGGCCTGACCACAATGCCATCGATTTTGCCCAACATCAAAGCGGAAATAGCGTGTTTTTTAACCGTTTTCGCGAAAACGAATGGTTTGTGAGAACCTTCCGCAGCCGTTATTATCAGCTGCGTGAGTCGTATTACAGCTATGACTATATGAAGTCGGTGCTTGATGAATACGAGCATCTCGTCGAAGGCGAGATAGAGGCGCAAGCCCAACGCTTTCGCTTCCCTTGGAATGTGAACAAGTGGCATCAGGATATGGAGCGAGCCGATGCCTTTCTCAAGCAGCGCCATCAGTATTACAAGGATGAACTCATGTACTATCTTGACATGGAAGAGAAGGATGCAGAGGTCGTGTCGTGCTATCCCAATCCTTTTGATGACGAGATACGTTTGAATTACCCCTCCGACGATGTCAAGGCCCAAGAGGTGGCTATCTACGATGTTTTGGGAAGGAAGGTGTTTTCGGAGCCATTTGAAGCGGGCAGTGGTGATGAAATCACAATTAATCCTCAACTGCCTGCAGGTGTATATGTGCTGAAAGTTGGGACCTATTCGCGGCGCATCGTCAGGTATTAGGGGAAAACAGAAGAAGTTGTAATTTTTTTGTATTTTTGCAGCGCATTATCCGCAATATGTTCAGATGCTTTGGCTTCATATTGTTTATGTTGTTTGCCGTTGTTTTCGTCAAAGCCCAAAACGACACGGTGCTCTTTTCGGCCTCGGGTGGGTTCTATGACGAGGTGTTTGCCTTGCAGCTCTCCAACACCAATCCGCAAAATTATATCCGTTACACCACCAACGGCAACCGTCCGACGGCACAGTCGCCGCTTTATGAAGAGACCTTGGTTTTGGATGAACAACTTTATTCAAAATCAAATATTTACACTATAATTGATTGCCTTGAGCAGGACTTTTATCTTCCTGATTTCATCCAGCATTGTATCGTGATTCGAGCGGCAGTGTTCGACGAAAATGACAGTTGTGTCAGTCAAGTGATGACCAACAGCTATTTCATTCAAGCCTTGGGCTGTGACACCCATGGACTGCCTGTTGTCTCTATCTGTGCCGACTCGTTGGATTTGTTTGATTACGAGACTGGCATTATGGTTCCAGGAATAATGTTTGATACAATTGACCCCGAACAAACAGGAAATTATTACATGCACGGGAGGGAATGGGAACGTGAAAGCAATGTGGAGTATTGGGAAGTGACTGACAATAGCGGCATTAATCAAATATGTGGGCTGCGTACCCACGGCAACCGTGCACGTCGACAACCGCAAAAAGGACTGAAAATATATGCCCGTGAAGAGTATGGTAAAAAACGTTTTAAACACCAGTTTTTTGAAAACAGTTTGCATGACAGTTTCAAACATCTAGTCATCAAACCTTATTCAACAATATATCCCTTTACAAGCGTTCAAGATTACATTTGTAGTCAAGCAGCTATTGATATGGGCTTAGAGTCAGGACAATCGCGGCCAGTCGTTCTTTATCTTAATGGGGAGTATTGGGGAATCTATTTTTTGCAGGAAAAGATGGACGAACGTTATTTGGAGGACCATTTCAATATTGATAAAGAGAATAGTATGATTGTGGGCAATTGGAATGGTTTGGCAGAACATGGCGGGCTGGTTAATGTTCATGGCGATAATATTGAATTTGTGGATATGATGGATTGGCTTGAGACCGCTGATTTGTCACAAGAAGAAAACTACCAACACCTTTGCACACTCATTGATGTGGATGACTTTATGGATTATATCATTTTGGAAACATTCGTTGCCAATAATGATTGGCCAGCCAACAATATGCGGTGCTGGAAGATGAATGGGGGCAAATGGAGGTGGATGTTCTTTGACGGTGATGCGGCACTCAATGATTATAGCTTGGACCCCTTTGCTAATCCTATTCCCCTTGATGTGTTTGCAAATGCCACATATTCGGGTGATTATTTATGGCCTTCCAATAAGCAATCTACGCTGATGTTTAGAAAATGCCTTGAAAATAAAGGATTTGTGGATGGCTTTGAAAACAGAATATTTGAATTGTGCCATGATGTATTGAATTACGAAAAAATGTTTCAGCATTATCAACGGGTCAGGGAACAGATGTATCCAGAAATAGAGATGCAGTCGTTCAGGTTTGGCAATCCTGTTCATCTTGGCTATTGGGATTGGGCTTGCACCCTTACAGATGATTTCCTTTCGACACGCGTGGATTCTTATTATGCTGAATGGATGAATTTTGTTGGTTTGGAGGAACAAACATCTATGGCTTCGATTTTCTGCTATCCCAATCCTTCTACTGGGGCGATACATGTCTTTTTTAAGGCCGAGGTTGCAGGCTCTTGTGAGATCAGCATGTATGATATCATGGGACGGCAAGTCTTTACGCAGTCTTGTCTATTGGACTATGGCAACAATGACTTAATGATTCAGCCCAATTTGCCTGCGGGCGTCTATGTGCTTAAAGTGGGTAGTCACTCTCAGCGCATCGTGAGATATTAAGGCGTTGGAATAATTGACACACTTTGTTTCGTCGAATCCTTGGATTTTGTATTTTTGCGGTCACTAATACTTGAAGAGTTATGGTATTCAGCAGCAACGTATTCTTGCTCTATTTTTTGCCCCTGTTCCTGATCTGCTATTTCGTTTGTCCGAGAAAGTTCAGGAATTATGTCATTCTCTTGTTCTCCATCGTGTTTTACGGGTATGGGGCTCCCGACTTCATCCTTTGGCTGCTTGGTTCGACAATCGCCAATTTCTTCTTGGTCAGGCAGATGCACAAGACGGAGAAACCCAAACTGAAAAAACTGTTTTGCGGCTT
>JAEEGK010033063.1_pt1 | contig 10078 bp, 9 predicted proteins | sample 8958771 | NCBI WGS metagenome assembly JAEEGK01 (sample SAMN16246547, study PRJNA631951) | gut metagenome | biome: gut microbiome; feature: rumen; material: SC-attached | host: Bos | place: Iran: Karaj | collected 2018-10 | reverse complement strand
CCTTGGCCTTCTTGTCCTCGACCTTCTTAACTTTCATCTCAACCCGGATCTTCTTGGGCCAGATCTGCCATGAAGTGATGAACAATAGCAGCATCACTATTCCGAAACTTACAAAATGAGCCACTTCGTAAAGAGGAAGCGACATTGCCCAGAAAATCGAAGCTGCTGCAACTACATAATATGAAACTGCTGAAGGGATCTTTTTTTCTTTCATTTCCATTCTCTTCTTTTTTTGATAAATACCTAAAGATAATAATACTTCCTACTTAATTTACAGTCAAGAAAACCCGGGTACCAAAAAGGCGCTCGGGCTCTTAAATTTTTATAAAGAAACTGCGGTTTCTTCGTCCTTTATTCCCTTAACATACAGGTACGAATACGTGATATAGATCATCGTATTTATAACTGCGAGAAAAGTAAGATTTCTCGGAACGTACATAAGATACCAGGCATACGTCACAAGAGAAACGACCTGTATCGCAAGACAGGGCAGCTTCGCTTTTTTGTTGTAGAAAAGATATATGATCGCAAGCACTTCGTAAATGTAACCGTAGCGTTCATGCATTACAGGTAAAAAGAAAACGGTCGTAAACGTCAACAGTAACGCCAGTCCCAGAAAGTTTTTCGCATTGAGCGTGACCTTTTTCTTTATCGTAAAGATCATCCACGCTGCAAGCATCATAAACGTAACGAGCAATGCGATCGGGTACAGATAATCGAAATACTCGTATTTCTCAACAAAAGTCTCGTAGGAAGTGAACATCCAAAATCCCGGATAGTTCATCTCCATTCGGTAGTATTCCGCTTTTTGTATGAAGTAAACTTCCACTCCTTCCAGTATCCCGCGGCCGGCGATGATGCCCGGAAGCGTGCTTATAAAGAAAACAGCCGGAACTATCAAAAAGTAAAGGACCGAAAATCTCCTTTTATAAAAGTAGTAAAACAAAAAGAACGGTAATACAAAAATCGTTTGAAGCTTAAATGAAAATGCGAGGCCCAAAAACACCATCGCGGTCACATCTTTTTCTTTGTACAGATAGTACAAAGAAAGGATCACGAAAAACGTATATATCGAATCGCACTGTGTCCACATGGCAGAGTTCATGGCAATTACGGGCGATACCCATACGAACGCAAATGCCGCTGCCGCGCCGTTTAAACCATACTCAGTATTTTTGTAGACGATCCTTGCGACTAAAACGGCGAGCAGCATGTCAAAAAGTATGCTGAACGCTTTGATCGCATAGAGCGGTATCATCGGAAGATAAGTAAGCGCAGCCAGCATAAACTGGTAAAGTATCGTGTAATCGCAATCTCCGACCTGCTGACCCAAAGCCTTAAATCCGCCCAGACTTTTGAAATCGTCGTACCATGGCAGATAATACTCAAGCGTATCTCCGCTTAAGAAATATCGCATGGAAAAACGAAGATACGCTCCGAGTAAAAATGCGAAAGCAATGATAAATACGCTTAAATGTTTCTCTATATAAGCTATTACTTTCTTTTCTACTAAAGTCATTTTATAAACCTTATTTGATCTTGATAAGATGTCCCGAAACCTTCATGGATTCGATGATGGCGTCAACGTGCTTCTCACACTCTTCGTTGCTGCCCGCTTCGGACATAACTCTGAGTACCGGTTCCGTTCCGGACTTTCTTAATAAAACTCGACCGTTATCGCCAAGTTCTGCGGTTGCTGCTTCAACGGCAAGTTTAACGGCGGGATCTTCAAGTGTAGCGTCTTTGTCATCAACGACAACATTTTTAAGAACCTGAGGATACATCGTAACTTCGCTTGCAAGTACGGAAAGCGGAAGCTGAGTCTCCACCAGAACACTCAGTAACATGATAGCGGTAAGTATGCCGTCACCGGTACGGGCATATTTTCTGAAGATAACGTGCCCGGACTGCTCGCCGCCGATCATGTGGTTAAACTCTTTCATGTTCTCGTAAACATATCTGTCGCCGACTGCTGTTTTTTCGTAACTGATGCCGATCCTGTCGAGTGCTTTGTAAAGACCGAAGTTACTCATTACCGTCGTAACAACTTTGTTGCTGGGAAGCTGTCCGATGCTCTTTAAATATTTACCGCAGATGTACATTATCTTATCGCCGTTAACGATCTCTCCGTTCTCGTCGACCGCAAGACATCTGTCTGCGTCACCGTCAAAAGCGAATCCGCAGTCAAGCTGGTTTGCCTTAACATATTCGCAAAGTCCCTCGATATGAGTTGAACCGCAACCGAAGTTGATGTTCGATCCGTCGGGAGAATTGTTGATAACATAAGTCTTCGATCCGAGCGCATTGAAAACTGCCGGAGCGATCATCCAGGAAGAGCCGTTTGCGCAGTCAAGAGCAACCTTTCTGTCCTCGAAAGACTTGGTGGCAACATTTGTAAGATATCCGATGTATCTGTTTCTTCCCGAATAGAAGTCAACGGTACATCCTACCTGATCTCCGGTAGCAAAAGGGATCTCGTCGATAAGACCGTCGATATATCTTTCGATCTCATCCTGAAGAGCATCATCCATCTTTTCACCGTCGCAGTTCATAAGCTTGATACCGTTGTCGGTGAAAGGATTGTGACTTGCGGAGATCATAACACCGCAGTCAAACATCTCTGTTCTGGTGATGTATGAAACACAGGGCGTTGTAGTAACGTGCAAAAGATATGCGTCCGATCCGGAAGATGTGATACCTGCGGCAAGTGCGTTCTCATACATATAAGAAGAACGTCTTGTGTCCTTTCCGATGACTATCTTTGCATGATGGTCTTTTCCGTAATACCATCCGAGATATCTTCCGATCTTGAATGCATGCTCGGCTGTAAGTACTACGCCTGCTTCACCTCTGAAACCGTCGGTTCCGAAATATTTTCCCATAATAAACTCGCTTTCTAGCCGTTGTAAGCCGCTTCGTCGCAGACTAAAACAACGTCCTTATGAAGATTTAAAAATGATGCGGGACACTGTGTGGTGCAAGTACCTTTGAGCATCTGCTTAACGGCATTGTGCTTTCCTGCGCCCGTAGCAATAATTATTATTTTCTTTGCGGAAAGAATGGTTCCCATTCCCATGGTGAGCGCCTTGGTGGGAACGTCGGCGGGACTTGCGAAAAATCTTGCATTTGCATCGATCGTGTCTTCCGTAAGACTTGTTACGTGGGTCACGGGAACAAGCTCATCATCGGGCTCGTTGAATGCGATGTGTCCGTTTCTTCCTATACCAAGTACCTGAATGTCAGCGCCACCGAGTGACTGTACGTAAGCTTCGTATCTTTTTGCCTCTTCGTCTCCGTCGGGAGCTGCACCGTTGGGAACATTGGTACGCGCTTTGTCTATATTTACATGATCAAAAAGGTTTTTGTTCATGAAATATCTGTAGCTTTGATCGTTCTCGGGACTGATGGGATAATACTCATCAAGATTGACTGTCGTAACGTCCTTAAAATCGATCTCTCCCGCCTTGTTCATCTTAACAAGCTCGGCATACATCCCTTCGGGAGTTGAACCCGTAGCAAGACCAAGTATTGCGTTGGGTTTTTTCTTCAGTACATCGGCAACGATCTTAGCCGATTCTACAGATGCTTCTTCATAGTTTTTACATACTATAACCTTCATTAATGTCTCCTTTACATATACCCATTTGTCTTTGTAAACAATAAATATTTACTGCTAAATTTTACTACGTGGGGCAATATGTGTGCAATAAAAAGATTTCACTTCGCGCGTCAGGCGAAGTGAAATCCGAAAATATGTATTCAACTTTTTCTTACAACGTTGTTAAAGTATCTTCTTTCTGTTCTTAAGTGAAATCGGTGAATGATATTGAATCACTCACGGAATTGTCTGAATAAGAAACGCTCATGAAACCTCCTCCTTTCTTCGTAATATATTATTAATTAATAATATTTTTCATTTCTTTACCCACTTGAATGACTTTATGGATAAAACTATAAACAATAAAGAACAGATTATTGTTGATCCGCAATATAAGCCCATTTTCCCATTACGTTCGAGCCATATGTTTTGTAGCAACCTCACCATGTGTGTAAACGGAATATATGCGGTTACTTCCTGAAATCCTTTCGGAAGAATTTCCAAAGGAACGGAACATCCGCTTAAAAATAGCAATGCAAAGTATATCAACAGGCTTACCGATAACGCGGATTGAAACCCTTTTACTACATTTGCGATTATTAAACCGAAACTGCAAATTCCTACGGATATAAACACAAATGTAATTACAAAAAGCAAAATACTACTGATCCTTGTAGGAACAGAAACGTCATACTTGATTAGCGCAATACTGAACAGAACCAAAAGAGATAATAATGAGGCGATAATATTGCCAAGTATTATTCCCAGCAGAAATTCATGCTTTTTTATCGGAGTATAGGCATATCTTCTTATTACTCCCGTTTCAATATTCTTAGCCATAGTCTGTGGTAACGATGACAGACCGGTAACCAAAATGATCAAAAATGAATATGCCGGTAACATGTAATCTATGGTTCCTATTCCGTTAAATAGCGAAGACGGATCATTTCCATACATTAGACCGTTCATTATTATCCAAAAACCGGGGAAAACCACAGCAAATACGATAACCATCGGCTGTCTGAAGTATTTAATCAATTCTATTCTTGCTATAGCAGATATCCTTCCGATTACATTTGATTTCATAACTAAATGTGCTCTTCCTCCCGTTCTTCTTTTCCTATATTGTTAAGAATCGCTTCTTTAACACTCGAATAATCATTTCCGAGTTCTTTAAGATGATTTATTGTATGTTCCCCGTTTTCTTTCAAGATCAATACTTTATCTGCCAGTTTATAAATCTCTTCAAAATAGTGACTGACTATTATTATTGTTTTTCCTCTTTCTTTTTGCTTCTCAAGGAAATCCAATATATTATTTCTGGATATTGCATCCAAACCGGTAGTGACTTCATCAAAAAACATAATATCCGGATTGTGCATACCTGCCAGCAAAATGTTCAATTTTTGCCTTTCACCTCCGGATAGCTTAGAAATTGCATTTCCTCCTACCTTCCCGAGTTCATGCTTTATCAAAAGTTCTTTGACATCCTTCTTTTTTATCGAGTATAGATTCATATACAGTTTTACTATTTCGTTAACCTTTAGCATCGGATCGAAATATCCATCCTGCATTTGAATACCTATCTTATAAGGAAGATCTTTTTCATCAAATGAATAGGTCACCGTTCCTTCTGAGGCTTTTAACATTTTGGTCATAATGTTTATTAAAGTCGTTTTTCCGGTACCATTCCTTCCGACTATCCCCAGACATTCTCCATTATTCAGAGAAAAATCCACCTCGGAAAAAAGTATTCTTTTTCCAAATGCTTTTTTTAATCGATCAACTCGTATTAATTCATCTGACATCATTTATCGCTCCCTGTTTTTGTTTAAAAACAAATATGCATAACTGCCATGCATTATCATTGACGGTATAACCGAATCAGTAGCTATGATCAACATTATTGAAACAGTAGATATCGAAATACCTGCAATCGCTTTAACAAATCTGGCTCTGTTTGATTCAACATAAAACATCTGCAGCACAATAAACAAAAGACTTGTTATAGATAAAGCTACAATAAATAAGTTTGTATCCTTATTTTCTATATACAGCAATTTCGGAATCAAATATCTTAGGAAAAATTCTTCCGACAAAGCTGCCATTATTCCAAAAATCAATCCTATTTTCCTGACCTGCTTCATCCACCTGACTTCATTCATGGCGGAATACTCATATCCGAACAGATAATGAAACAGATCAAGTACTATCGTTGTAAGGGTTATCGATGCAAAAAAACCCATTATTCCCAATAGGAGAAGATGAAAAATGTTCACTCTGACGCTGAACAATTCCTTTAACTGATATTTGTTCAAAAACAACAAAATCACCAACGGAAAAAAATCATACCATGACGAAACCAGACGAGCCCACTTTTTTTCTTCGTAATCATTAAAATGCTTTCTTAAAAACAGTTTGATCTTTGATTTAATCTTTTCGCACTTATTTAAAATGCTGTATATACTTATCCATATCAGCAGTAAAACTATAGCTATTGTTATATTCATCCCATCACCTTTTTTCCGTTATCTTTTCCGAATAGCCCGGAATTACATGATTAATGAAGAAGTTATACAGATAATGTAAAAGAATAGAGAAAAGCAGCCCTCCTTTTAAAGCAATCAAACTCAAAAGCAATCCCAGCAATAGCCTTGATGCAAACCAATAGAGTTTTATTTTTGTTTTGAATATAATGCTTAGATGATTAAGTGCATACAAAACCGCCGAAACACAACAAGCTATCGGAATGTTCTCAAATATTCGTACTCCTGCATCCAGTATAAACAGACGATACGAGATTTCTTCACATATCACTATTATCATTATGAATAACTTATTCTCCTGATAACTGTTGATTCTATTTATATTTTTCTTTCTGGACAGATAAAACAAAAGTGATGTGTCAAATAATATCTGTATAAAAACACATAAAACGAACCATATTAAAGATTCTTTAATATCTGCCAATCTAAATAAGTTAATATTTTCAAACAGAGTTAAGAATAAATTATTGCCATAAAGGAAATAATAGCTATGAACCGAGTAAAATAATATCATTATAAAGAAACCTAAATATGTTACTTCAAATGATTTGTTCTTATTGCTGACATCTTTCTCTTTATTAGCCGCAAAACCCGCTATTCCGCTAGTATATGAATGGATAATCATATTAAGGAAGTGGATGGGGATAGTACTCAATTTTTACTCCTTCTTTCTTATATGAACTGTTTTGTACATAAGGAAAACCGGGGAAAGACATTTGCATTAATTCCGGAATAAAACAGCGGATCACTCTCATAGTAGGATCGTCTATTTCCGGAGTCAGATCCAAATAACACCCATATTTGCTTATTTTATTGATTTCCTTTATCAGGTCTTTTAATATTTCCTTTTCAGAATACTGATTATTATTTTTAATAAAAGCATCAAATTCAGACAAGTATTCTTCATAGGACAATTCTTTGCAAATATGCTGAGTTATATGATTTCGACTCTCTTCTTCATTCTTTCCAATCGAATAATAAGCAACATTTGAATCTAAATCAAAAAACTCATTATTATCATCTCTGGCCTTTTTTATGATCTGAGGATTATTTATCGGAGTATATGTTGACATTTCCAAAACAGCCAAAGCTTCCTGCGTTCCCCTGTACAATGTTGTGTCCATATCTGTTCCGGCCTGAACCCCAAATGCAATCCTCGGATAAACATCCTCGTCTTTGGCCATTACAAAAACACCAACGATTGGTATTTTAACTTTTGCAACATCGCTATAGTCTACATACAAGAGTTCATATTTCTCTGCATTATCACCCAAACTGACATATATTGCGTCCTTAAGGTGCCCGGGAAATGATTCAAAAGAAATTTTCCGTTTTTTGTAATTTGAATACCAATGAATCATAAAGGCATCAATCTGAACATACTCTATGATTGCATTAATAAACGCTTTATATATGTTTTCATGACATGCTGTTCCTGTGGTAAATGCCGGCATTTCTATCTGTTCCTGCATAAAACCAACAAAGAATAAAGACGCCGGTACATATATATCTTTATTGGGATCATTCATAGAAAAGGCTTTGACCCATGATATTTCTTCATCTTCTTTTATCCAGTCTGTTCTGTACATCGGATTGTTATCATGCATTTTCTTCAATTGCTTCAAACTGAGATTATGCATTAACTCTAAAGGCATAACAGTTTTTCCCTTTGCCGTTAATTCATTGTAACTGGCTTTTTCAATACGATATTTTGAATATTCGTGTCCAACAATACCGGCATATCGTTCGACACTTTCTCCCAAAAATCTTATATACGCCTCTTCATAAAAATTTCCATATCCGGATATGTGATAACTCATGTCATGATCTTCGGCGATGGTTAGTTTTGTGTAGTTAGGCATTCCACCCGTAATGATGTTTAATCCGCCCAAACCACTTATTCCTTTGTTATATACGCAAAAATCCCTTATAATACCTGAATACATACCCGAAATAGCATGAAACTTCTTATCCAGATAATTTGCCCTATCACAAAACAGCATTGTTAACCCTCATTCTTCATTAATTCATTTATGGCATTTCTGGTTGTTATATTGTAATCTGTTGATTCTCTTACAGATATATGTCCGCATGTAGTACATAAAGGAGTCCTTAACAAACGTTCAACATGAACTTCAAAAGTCGGAAGATAAATTGAAAATACTTTTCCTTCCAAAGCCGACGAAACATTGAAGTAATTGATCTTATTTATCAGATTTGCAAACGAACAAATATAATCAAATGACTCTTTTGAAGCATTCAAATATTTATAATTCTTTTCATTCTTTAAATACGTAAGATAATTCGATAACCCCTGTATTCTTGCAGAACTGCTTTTCTCCAAACATTCAAAACAACCTGTATAATTACTGTTAAAAGCAGTTACAACTATGAAATTTCCATCTAACAGACCTAAAACATATGGTATTTCCTTTTCCACACAGAATCTGTTTAGTTTTTTGATTACTGAAATTTTCGGACAGGTACATATGATAACCAACCGATCATACTGTAATTTATTTGATATCTTTTCCAAATTATCTTCATATTTCAGGTAATCGACCTTGGTAAGAAGAACGTCGTCCATCATAATCTCTATTTCGGAGACGGTTATGATATCACCTGCAAAGAATTTGGTTGCATTACTTTTAAATACATCATCAACGATGTATCCTACTTTTTCTTTTTTGCCGTTTAACTCAATTTCATTGATCTTTCCCAACACTCGAAATCCGATCAACTGATCCTTGATTCCTTTGATATATTCATCTTTACAGAAGGCCTGCTCTTCTATACCCTCCTCTTGAAAAGTTCCTTCCAAAGTATCAATAAAATAATCGTAATCTGAGTTATTCTTTTCGAATTCTTTTCTGGTAAACAATAATTCTATATGATTCCATACTCCAATTCTAATAATGAATTCATCTGCATATTTAGCTATGGATACATTTTCACTGGTTAATTTGATCTTTGACACTTCCATATCTCCATTCAATATTTATATTTCTATTCCTGCTACAAAAGAACCTATAACATGCGTATCTAAACCATCTATTTTGATTTCTTTCTCAATGTTTCTTTTTTCTATACCTCCAAGATCGCAAAACCCTATACCTAAATGATATCCGACCAGTTCCATCGTCTGTGCAGCCATTCCTGCTTCAAAAATACCCATGGTAATTCCCAAATCACCGTATTTCATTGCATTCCTGCGTCTTTCATACACCCAAAAACCTATAAAATGAACATTATCTTCATCTATTCCTTTGAGGTTTACCAGTTCATTTTTTTCCTTGGTTCTTTTTCCTACATACTTAATGCTATTGCTGTATGGTTGATACTTATAATATCCGGAGTCTATTCCCTCCATATTTTCTATATAAAAATATAGATAAATGGGATAAAAACCACCTCCTGAAGGATAAGATCTCGGAAATATCCTTTCAGGTTCTCCTTCTCCTTTTACCCCCAAAGCATAGTAAAGAAGACTTGATAAATCTTGAAAGTTCATTCCTCCGGAGCTGTATCTCCGAACTGATTTTCTCCCCAACAAGGCTGTTTCCAATAAACCTTTCAGTTTTTTTGGTTTTACTAATTTGATGGCGTCATCATCGTCCTCTTTATTGGATACGCGCATAGAACAAATAGCATTTTCGCTTGAATACATGCTTATGCTATTAGCAAAATCCGGCATATTATTGTTACATTTATAATTTAAAAGATATGTTTCAGATATTAGATCCGAATAGAATCGGCCCTGATAATTCAACATATTACTTCCGATTATTGTAGAATTTGAAGCAGACGAAATAATTAAAGAATTATCCTTAAATCTTCTTGCATTTCGTATTTCGGTTATTTTTTTTTCTATTTCCTTTTTACTCATTTTTTTCCCTTCAATCCAGATTTTTGGTATACGATAATGTAGAACAAC
>JAEEGK010033062.1_pt1 | contig 10079 bp, 1 predicted proteins | sample 8958771 | NCBI WGS metagenome assembly JAEEGK01 (sample SAMN16246547, study PRJNA631951) | gut metagenome | biome: gut microbiome; feature: rumen; material: SC-attached | host: Bos | place: Iran: Karaj | collected 2018-10 | reverse complement strand
GGGTGAGGATGCCATGTTTGGCGAAAACTATACGGCAAAATGGGCTGGTGGTTTATTGCCTTCGGACGGCGACAGTGTTACATTCTATGTGGCCGACGACGAGTATGGCGCCACGATGAACCTGAATCTTTCATCTGCCACGACTCTTGGATACGTGTATGCGACGGGACTGGGACAGTTGACGATTTCAGGAACTTCGTCCGAAACGCTGACGGCGAATGTCCTCAAGAACGACATCCAGGTGGAGATCAACTCGTCGAAGTTTAAGGTCGGCAAGGCAATCCCCTCCGCCAACATCGTGATCGACAGCGGAAGCTGTCTCGATTGCGAAATCGACCAGTCGCGGTCGGACTACATTAAGAAGGTCTCAGGCGGCTATGTCTCAGCCCTGACCGATTCCTCGCTCTGGAATGGGACGGTTGTGTTCGCTAACTATACGGCCGCAGGGCAGAGCCCGAGCGACTACGGCAATGCAGAATCGACTGTGCGTCTGAACGGCGTAGCAGGTTGGCTTGCAAATAACACAACTTTCACCCCTGCTGTTGAGCTGGTGGACGACGGCACCACGCCAGCACTTAACTGGAACAATGGTTCCACCGGTGCAAAGGAGACATTCAAGAAGCTAAAAGGCAGCGGAACATTCAAGACGAGCGGTTCTGGCGGCGCGGCTGAAAGAGTTGTCATAAACGACATCGACGATTTCACAGGTTCGTTCGACTTGAGTCTCAAGCGCATTGCGATTGGCGAGAGCGATCCCACCACGTCAAACAACGGCAGCATTTCGGTCAATTCCGGCAAGAGCGTCACTGTTCATGGCGGAAGCACTTGGAAAGCCTCTGGCGGATTCTACTTTGGCGGATCGCAGACAATCGCGGTGAACGGTACGCTCAACGGCGCAATTGCGGCTAACGGTACCGGCACGGTGCTTTCGCTTGCGCCGACTGCAACTGTGACGGCGGCAAGTCTTTCGTTTGCAGACAACACAATTCGCCTTGCGATGACGGCTGAAGCATCGCCGACTTTCGCCGTAACGGGCGCGGCGATTTTGACAAATGCAACAATCGAAGTCGTGCTTGCGGACGGCATGTCCGCTGGCGACTCAATTGCCCTTATGTCCGCCGGTTCCTTCGAAGGCGTTGATTCTGCAACGCTTGAAGGGCTTGACGGCTACAGTCTCGAAGTTTCCGGCGGGACGCTCTATGCAACTAAAGATATTCCGCCCACCCCTGCGACGTCTTTGGAAGAGTCTGAAGGTTTTGTGACGAGCGAGAGTCAACTGGCGTTTAAGGATGCTACATTGGCAATGTTGACCAGCGAGGCGCTGGGAGGGAAGTTTGGCGGTGCTTGGGCAGGAACGGCTGATGGCGCAGAAGTAGTTTTCAATAACTTCGACCGCAGCGCAGAAGCTTCCGGCACCATCACTTGCCAGGCGCAGGTCGCGAACGACGGCTATGTGAAGGGTGTGCTGCTGACATTCACGCAGAGTGGAGGCAATGTGTATGTTTTCATGACCGGAGCAAAGTACATTCAGGGCGCCTCAATCGGAGACTCCATAGCTGGTGGCAGTGATGCCAGTCTGGGTGGTGAATGGAAATATGCAGTTAGCGCACTCTCCCTGAAATATCTTGGCCCTGCGCCAATGGCGGTCTGGGTTGCTGGCGAGTTCGACGACGACAGAAGCGCACATGGCGGGCTTGAGATTTCGCTGAACGGCAACGTGACAAATGCATTGGGGCAAATCGTGATCGGAAACTCCACCACGCTCGGCGCGACGATTTCGCTCCCCGCCGAGACGTATCAGAAGGTGACGATGCTTGTGAAATATTCGATTCCGTCTGGTGGAGCGCCGGTGACAAATTCCGTTCCCGCGTCAATGTTCTCGACGTATGATTTGGGCGCACGCGCAGTGCAGGGCTCTTCTGCACTTGACGGTTATTGGCTCAATGGGTCGACTGTCACGACAGGTTATGCTTTCTCCAATACTGCCCCGACCATTCTGGAGGAGGGCTATATCCTCATCTCCACCTATGCAAACAAAGACGGGGCACATGGCACAGCTGTTTACACTGGTGAGACGATTGTGACACTTGCTGGCGGCGAGAAGTCAGGGCTGAGATTCACTGGTGATGACCACTTCATAACATCCGTCGGTATTGGCGGCCCAACTGTTGCTGGTGCCGTGCCATGGGCGGGCATGGTTATCAAGAGCGTCGCGATTTTTGACGAATGGGTTATGCCCACGGACCTTGCGACCTATAGGTTCCCCGGGCAGGGCGCGGTGTTGCCGGAAGATTCCGACCTCTATGCGATTGAACCGGTTGCGAAGTGGGTCAACGACTTCAAGACGACTGAGAAGAATGGCTGCACGCTTTCCGTCAGCGGCACGACTGCCGCCAAGGACGATTCGTTTGGCGGCGTTCTCGCAGTTGGCGATGCGGCTGCGGTGATTGATACTACAGCAGCGGCAACCAGTAATATGACTGTGCTTATCAAGTACCGGGCTGCGTCAAACGTCACGAATGCGCCTGTTGTTGCATTTGGAGCCCCGGCAACTTATGGGCTTGATGTCGGTGTCTACACGAAGTTGGACAAGACCCTGGCTGTTTACAGGAATTTCAGCACAGACAATGGCAAGCCATATAATTTCAGTGCAGATCCTGTTTTGTCGGCAACGGGCGGATACGTGCTGTGCGCAAGGGATAGCGGACAGAAGTGCATGGCTTATGTGGGCGATTCGCTAGATGCGATGACCGGCGGCACGGTTTCAAGTGACAATATAAAGTTCTCGAATCTGCAACTGAAATCTCTAGGCATCGGAGGCAGCTCCTCATTCCCAGCCAATGCAAATGACATGGTTCCGTTTACGGGATTTGAGATAGAGAAGATTGTCATATTCAGCGGATACTACACGCCGGATCAGATCCGCTACGTGCCGAATCCCGAAGACGGGGACACGCTTTCAATAGCCGATGGCAAGACCTGGAATTTTGCCGCGGGCACGACGCGGACCTACACGAACATTGGAACGCTCAGCACTGGCGGCACGATTGCAGTGACGAACGCTTCCGAACTTTCGGAAGGTTCTTACATGCTCGCGACGTGGACCACGCCGCAGAAGCTGATTTCAAGTTATGGGCATGTCGGTTCCCTCGACGTTTCCGGATTGCCGGAAGGCCTTTCCGCAGAGCTTGTCTATGGCGCAAGGGCGATATACTTGCGCGTTTGGAGCGAGGCGACGCAGGCGGCGAAGGGCACCATCAAGCTTTGGCCCTATGGCGATTCTATTACCGAGGGCTACAACATGGGAAGCACAAAGGCCAACTATCGCGTGCTTCTCGCGCAGAAACTTTCGTTGCTCGGCTTCAACGTCGAAATGGTCGGGTGCTATGACAAGATAAACCAGCAAGATGGAATCGACCCTGCAGGACAGGCGATTCCCGATGCTTGGAAATGGCATTCCGCCAAGCATGGCGGCACCGCCGGCCCGACGTCCGCGACAGGGCGCAACAATCAGTTGGAAAACGTCGATACGCTCTGCCCGCAGGCCGGGAGCCCCGATGCCGTCTTGCTGCACATCGGAGTTAACGACCTTGCGGCGAGCGGACAAACCCCGGCCCTGACGTTTACTTCGTGGACAAATGTAATCTGGCGGCTTGTAAACAATCTGCCAAACTCGAAGATCGTCGCAACGACGCTTCTCTACGGCAATGTCGCCTATCAGGCCCGCGCCAACCAGGCTCCGAACATCACGACGTTCAACGGCCTGGTTAGGACGTTCATGGCCGATATGCCGTCCGAATGGGTGGGCCATGTAATCTTTCTCGACATGAACACCAAGGTCGGCTCGTACGCGGACAAGGCGGCGGACGACGGCATTATTTACAATTCCGGCAGTGACTGGCTGCATCCCGACTGGTGGGGGCACGACCAGATGGCGGAAGGGTGGCTCTCGGTAATCACCAATCAGTTTACGGCAACCCAAACGTTCCCGTCTGCGACCATTCCTGCCGCGCCTACATCCGCGGAGCTTGGCGCTGCGGCGAAGAGCGAGCTGGCCGATTATCGCCAGGGCTTCAAGCTGGCGCGTAGGATCGACTCTACGAGCAACCTCAGCACATCAACTCCATACGCTGCCACTGGCGATGGTGCGACGAATAATATTGAAAAGGTCGCCTACTTCGTTGAATATGTTCGTGCCGACAACAATGCCCACAAGTGGGTGTGGGTTGACATGGACGCTTTCGGTACGACGATTGATGACGTCGGTTTGCCGACAGCCAACCATCAGCAGGTGGTGACGAAGCTTCATGTAAAGTCCAACCACAACGGCATTGACGATGTTGCGGCGAATGACGATTCGGTCACTGGCTTTATTGAGTTTTCTCCATACGATTACAACGGCAATGTCTCTGACGTGTCTGGGGCGCCAGCAGGCAATGCTTCATGTTGCGACTGGAACGACACGCTTTCCACATCCGGCTCGTATGGCTGCATGCAGGTGCATCGCATCTCGCCGCCGTCGGGACGTGGCGGGCAGGTGCTGTTTGCCTACAACAACTGGCAGTCCAGCTCGTCGACGGCCGAATTCGGCATCGGCAACTTCTCGTCGCACTTCTATCGCGGTGCAAATGACGCGCAGACGATAGATTACACTTACACTGCCAGTGCGACGAAGATGAACGCCGCTGCCTATTCGGTCAAACGTATCGAGATCTGGACGAAGGAAAAGGCGACAGATACAGACTTCCCGACGCCGTATTCGTGGATAGATATGTATTTCCCAGGGCTTGTGAGTGGATGGGGTTCGACTCAGTACAACGATTTCGCCACGAACAAGAACCATAGCAGCGTCAAGAATGGCTATGCTCCTTGGCAAAGTTATGTGCTTGGTCTTGACCCCACTAATGAGATGAGCAAGTTCTTGGCGACGATTCGCATGGATGGCACGACGCCAATTGTCGGCTATTCGCCGACGAACGAGGCGTTGAGGGCGAGCGGCGCAATCGAATATGTCCTTCAGGGCAAGCCGACGCTCACGAACGGATGGCAGGATGTCGAGTTCGACGAACCGGGAGACACCAACCGATTCTTCCGCGTCATAGTGACTTGGTGAGGGCTATATAAGAGACATTTAGCATGAAACTCTCCAATAGAATGGTTCGCAAGATTCCGATGTTCGCGTTGCTCGCGACATCGGTGTTTGCGGGGCCACTTGCGCGCGGTGCGTGGATAGACGAAAGCGCCGCGATGCAGGCGTCATCGTCGTTCCTGGGAACGGCGACTGGACGCAGCGTTCTGCCGGATCGCATGGTTGAATCAATAATAGTGCGCGGAAGCCTGCGGGTGGCCGTGCTTTCGCCGTCGGGGCATATACTGGTTAGCGGCAGCGACAGGGCTACGCCAATTGTCGGCTTTTCCGAAAACGACTTCTCGGAAGGAGAGGAAGATTCGCCCGAACGCGCCTCTATAGATGCGGCAGATGCCGCCGTAGCCGCCGCTGAAGCGGATGAGACAAAAGGGCGCCATGCTCGGTGGGAAAAGATAATGGGGAATGGGGAATGGGGAACGGGGAATGGGGAACGTATCCCCCGAGCGGAGCGAGTCGCCGAAGGCGATGCCCTAGCAGGGGTGGCGACTGGGAACGGGGTGCGCCGTCTCCGGCTTTTGGCGAGTTCAGGCGCAGGTGTAAATATCGAACCATTCATCACTTCGCGCTACAACCAGTGCCAGCCATGGAACGACCTGACGCCGGTCGTGAGCAAAGATACTGACGCCTACTATCGCGGTCGCAGTCTTGCGGGTTGCGTTTCGGTTGCCGATGCCGCGCTTTTCAGAGCCGTGCGCTGGCCAGTGTATCCCGCGAGGACCGATACCGTCACGCACTCGTTCCGCGGCGGCACGTTCGATATCCGATTCGACGGTTCCGCGCCGTTCAAGTGGGATTTGATGGAAGATACATACCCTGTCGCGGGTGACCTTCGCGGGCGGCTTGCCGAGGACGTTCGTTATGAAATCGGACATTTCATGATGTGGCTCAACCACTCGGCGAGAATGACCTACAATGCAGGCGAGTCGACCTCCACGAAATATAACGCTGCGCACGGCGGCGAGCGCGACTGGTACACGATTGGCCGGAACATGGTGCCGACGGCAGAAGGCGTGGAAGATATTGTTACGACAACGCTTGCCGCAGGCATCCCCGTGTTCGTCGGTGTTGGCGGCCATGCCGTCGTTGCTGACGGCTGGAAAACGGAAGATGACGAAGCGTATGTCGATCTTGTCTATGGCTGGGGCGGCGCAGGTACCTGGTATAGCGTTGAATCGGGGCCAGTAAAGTACTTCTGGGTCGAGCATTATCCGCGCGCCAAGCCACAGCTTGATCCAATCCCCCGCGTAATCGGCGAGTCCGTGACCCTCTCATGGCACTTCCCTGACTGCTACACGAATAGTCTCTACATGTTCTATGTCACTGGCAAGCGCCGCACCTCTGCTGTACCTAAGACATGGACGGCTGATTTTTCAGATGCGTCCACCGGCAGCGGGTATCCGGATGGCGTATGGACCACATATGACTTTGGAGATGGATCGGTCGCGCTGGACGCTATGGATTTGACTTATGGTTTCTATCAGTTTTCCACGCCGCTCACGATTACCGAGAATTCCGTCCTTTCGCACAATATCCGAGGCGGCGGCTACAATAGCGGCGATGCCAATAGTGGCAATGTCGTAATCGAGATATGCGGAGACGACGGCAACTGGCGCGAACTCTTCGTCCCAGAATGCAATTGGAGTTTCTGGCCGGGGTCGTGGAAGCCGAATTCATGCAGTCTTGCTGCATACGCGGGGCAGACCGTGCAGCTGCGTATCTACAAACGGCATACTACATACAATGGTCGCGTGGACATCGGCGACTTCAAGGTCACCAATGTGATCCCGTTAGAGGGCGACACTATTGCCAAGATGACCGCTGCAGCCGACCGCAGCATCACGCTGGAAAATCTTCAGCCGGGATCTGATTATTCGTTTACGGTCATGCCGTACCTTTACGGTGCGCTTGTGCCAGGCGAGACTTCCGACGCCAAGATAGCGTCAGTTGCGGCGACATCATTGGGGATGCCTGAGTTTACTTCGATTCAGTATGCGGCAAACGGGAATTCCGCACAAGACTTGACCGACGGCTATCTCGCCGACGGGTCAATCGGAAGCTCGACTCTTTATGTCGCCTGCTCCGGAGCTGTCACCAATCTTACGGCAACGCCAAGCCACCTGACGCTTGTATCGAACGAAACGGTTCATGTTTCGCAAGTGAACGACGGGCGCTGGAAAATCGCCTTTGATCCGTCCATTCCTGAAAACCGCAACCGCCAGCGAATGATTCTCACGCTCCACGCAACAGACTCGAATGGCACTACAGTCCACAGGGACATCGTGATGCGCATGACGGCAGACTCCGGGATCGAAGGGGGCGCGGAAGAGGATGATGATATTATCTTGTACACGCCAAAAGCTCGCCCAATCGCCGTGTGGAATGGCGACTTCAACGGTGCGACTACACGCGGCGCGGTTACGCTTAACCTAAACGGCAATATAACGACGAATGATGGCGCGGCAGTAGTTAAGACCGCAGGCAAGAACGGCATCGACTTTGCGATTGCTGGCGGCGGTACTTCCATTCTCGGCATCGCGGGCATTTCCGATTTTGCCCTCACATCAGAAAAGACGGCGACGCTGATGACGGTTTCGACAGCAGGAACAGCCGAAGATGCGGGTATTGGCATCAGTTGCGAGAATGGCAGCCAATACAAGTATCGTGGTCTACTCAATTCTAACTCAGGCCAGTGGTATACAGGATCAAATACATATCCGTCGGATGGAAATCTCCACTCGCTTGCGTTCAAGGCGACGACGGAAAAGATTGAATGCTGGCTTGATGCGAGCGCAAGTTCGGAGAACAGTGAGTCAGTTTACTCCTCAACAAGTGTCAAACTTGAAAACAATGCAACGACAGACCTTGTGCTTGGCGGATGGAAATCTGCGACCGCCTTTGGCGCGACTGGCACCTGGTTCAACCATGTTGCCGTGTTTACGAACAACAATGTCGGCGTTGAAGACATGTACAACTGGAATCTTAAGAATATGACTGGTGCGACGACGGTTCCTGCATCCGGCGGAGCGCTAACCTCGCTTGATACGGGGCGCAACCTCGGCATCAACCTCAATGGCGGGCACGTGGCGCTTGACGAGCCAGTATATGCCGCAGCGATCTTTGTGCAGGACAACACGACGCTTGAAGTCCCAATGGGATTCGGCATCTCCGGCTCTCGCGTCCTCTATGTCGCGCGGGGCAAGACGCTGACGGTCGATGTAGTCTGCGACGGGACGGCGCTCTCGAACGCCGTCTCGGCGGCTGGTGGCGTCTACACCTCTCGTATCCTCCAAGGCGCGAACTACGGCGACATCGTTGCTGGCTCTCTGCCTGACATCGGCTTGAGATACACGGTCGAGCTTGAGCAGGTCGATACTGAAGGTGTCTACTTCCGAGTGACCGATACAGGTGCGCTCGACATATACAACGACGACGGTTCAGGCATTCCCGTGGGTTATGTCCAGACAGGCGGCAAGTCGTGCATCATAACAAACGCAACTGGCTTGATAACAATACCGGCTATGATAGAACAGGTCAACATCTACGCCAAGGACAACACGCTCAATTTCTTGGTCGCTGCCGGCTCCTCGCCTAGCTTTGTGATATATGCAAGCAATGCCGCGGGGGAATTGGAATTCGGTAGCGGCTGGGGAATCAATTTGACGCCGTTGTTCGCGCAGCTGGAATCTGGTGACGATACGATAATCTCTCTCGCTCTCAATCCCGAGGCGGTGTACAACGGCGTGAAGGTACGTCCCGAGTTTGACGCGACGGCTGGAGACCTCCTGTCTTTCAGCGGCACAGGCGAGGGTAGGAGGATTAGTCTTCCAATCAAGGTAATCCCTGGTCTTTGGTATTGCGTCGACTATGCGGACAACGTAAGATTCACAAACTCTACTGCGACCGATCCTGTAAGCGTGACCACGACGGGCACAACAAACGCAACACTGTCTGCACCGGCAGTGGACGCGAGCTCCTTCTATCGTGTGCGTGCCGGTGCATCGAAAGCTGCCGTGTCCACGCAATAGTAATTCACTTGGTAAACATGACATTCATACTTTCACTCTTGCCTATTGCGGTTCTTGTCACGGCGCTTGTCGTCGTGAAGGCGCCTGCATGGAAGGCAGCGCTCGCCGCGCTTGCGGTTGGTGCCGCAGAGGCGCTTCTTTGGCGAGGGATGTCTGCGGGTGAATTTGCCGGCTGTGTGGTGCAGGGTGTCTCGACGGGCCTCTTCCCGATAGGGCTTGTCATCTTTGCCGCGCTTTTTACGTACGCGATAACGGAAACCTCGGGAGCAATCGCAGACATAAAAGGCGGGCTTTGTTCCTTGTCCTCGGATAGTCGTTTTCTCGCTCTTCTCGTCGCATGGGGCTTCGGGAACTTTATGGAGGGAATGGCCGGCTTCGGCACTGCCGTCGCGATTCCATGCGCGATTCTCGTTGGTGTTGGCTTTGATCCAGGAAGGGCTGTCCTCTGTTGCCTTGTTGCAAATACGACGCCTACCGCCTTTGGTTCCGTTGGTGTGCCGACGAGCGTTCTTGCAAGTGAGACTGGACTTGATGTCGGAGTGCTGACTTCGGCCATTGTGTTGCTACAGCTTGCAGTGACGGCGGTTCTGCCGTTCTTTGTTCTCATCGCGGCGGACGGTTGGCGTGGGCTTCGCGAATGTTGGAAGCTTGCGCTCGGCGCTTCGGTCGCATTTGTAGTGCCGTGGTATTTCGCGGCGCGGTTCACGGGATGCGAACTTCCCGACATCGTGGGCGGAATCGCTGTCATGGCGCTTTTCGCCTTTCTTGGCAAGCGCGGCGAAACGAATGTGCGCCGACAGCTTTGGGCGTGGATGCCGTTTGCCTTTGTCGTCGTTGCGCTTGGCGCCGTTTCCGTGGTGCCGCCGGAATGGAAGCCGTCGCCCGGGATTGTCGTTCTCTCGGCC
>JAEEGK010033058.1_pt1 | contig 10079 bp, 6 predicted proteins | sample 8958771 | NCBI WGS metagenome assembly JAEEGK01 (sample SAMN16246547, study PRJNA631951) | gut metagenome | biome: gut microbiome; feature: rumen; material: SC-attached | host: Bos | place: Iran: Karaj | collected 2018-10 | reverse complement strand
TTAATATACTTTTCTAACCCATCTAAACCAATTACAATAACACTTAAATTATCAGAACTTAATTTATCCATAGCATTTTTAATAATCATATTGCACATATCAAGAGAAATTAAATTAATATCATATTTCCTTTCAGAAGCACAATTATCAATAGCAAACCAAGCACAATCAACAATATCTTCATTACTTAAATTATCATAAATTCCATCACAACCAATAACAATAAAATCCATATTAGAATTAATTTCATAAGTATAAATATCAGGAGTAGATATAATTGCTCCATTTAAACCACCATAATATTTATCTTTAGCTTTAATATCTCCAATTGTTCTTGCAACTGCTAAATGACAAGGATAAATTCTAAAGATAATTCCATCTGAAAGGTAATCATCAAAATCACTTTCTTTTTCAATTACTTTTAATTTTTCAATATCTCTATCTGAATCTTCTTCTGGTTCAACATAAACTTTTCCTCCTACTTTTATTACTCTATCAAATTCTCTTGGATTATTTGGTTTATGATCTATTGTTAAAGGTTGAATTTTAGTTCCTGTATTAAGAGACATTATTGCTCTTGAATCACCTATATTTACAACATACATTTTATTTTCAACTATTAATACTATACATACACATGAACCACTAAAATCTATATTATTATTTAACATATCTACATATTTTCTATTAAATTCTTTTTCTGCTTTTTCTACTGCATTTAAAATAGCTTCTCTTATATCTAATGGAAAACTTTTATCTTCTATTATAAAATTAACAAAATTATGTTTTAAAAAAGAAGAACATGTTTCACCTCCATGACCATCAAAAACTCCGAAAAAAGATATTCTTGGCCATTGTTGCATTTTTTTATTATGAGGTTTTTTTATTAAAGTACTTACACACACTCTATCTTCATTTTCTTCTTTTACTAATCCATGATATGAATTAAAAGCAAATGATTTTATTTGTCCTATTTTTCCTTTTGAAGTTTCTCCAGGTGGATATTTTTCATATTCTTTTAATAAAATATTCATTGAAAGATTTTCATCTATTATTGGTTCTATAAAAGTATTTGGATTTTGAATTGAACTTAAACGACGAAATTTTGTGTCTTTTACATTAGGAGAATTCTTTGATATTATTTGATTGGTGAAACATTCTGAATTTTTTGAGCCTTTAATTAAATTGTAATTTTTTCCTTGCATTAAAGGACTATTTAATATATTGGAAAATTTTCCAATTTTTGAATCACTATTCCTTGCTTTTGATGTTTTTGATTTAACTGTTGTTCTTACTTTGTCTATCATTTTTATATAATTTATTATGGATTTTATTATTAAGTATTATTTATATTATTAATTTTATTCTTTAATATTAAATATTATAAATAAAAAAAATTATAAAGAATATTTAAAATAATTTTATCATATTTCATATCTTTTTTAGGTTTTATATTTTTAAAAGAATTAAAATTTATATTTGTTAATTTTCATAATTTAGTCATTATCTTTTTTTATTAAAATCCATTTACAAAAACAAAAAAAAATAATAAAATGGAATATTTAATTCTAAATAAAATCAGAAGTAAATTTAATAAAAAATCAATGATATTAATATTTGAAAATGGAGATTATTTTGGATAGTCTTTAATTAATTAAGATTTTCATAATTCATTTCATTAAAAAAAATTTAATTAAATATTTACTTATTCTTAAACGTTTTATATTAATTCACTCAATTATAATTCTCCAAAATAAAAATAAAGTTTTGATTAGATTAAAAGAGAAAAAGGGATGAAAATTCAATAAATAATAATTAATGATAAACACCATAAAAAAATGATATTTTAATTAAATTTTTAATTAATTTCAATAATTTCAAATTTATCTCACAATTAAAATTAATTAATTTAATTTTTTATTCTTAATTACAAAGTTTAAGAAAAAATAATGAAAGAATTAGAAGATAGAGTAAAAGTACTCCAAATTAAATATAAGAAATTAAGGGAAGAAAAAGAAAAATTAGAATTAATAATTGAACAATATACTATTGATATTGAAGATTTTAAAAAAAAAATTAAAGAAAAAGATGAGGAAAATAATTTATTAAAAGAAAATTATAATAAAGAAGTGAAAGAAGCTCATGATTTAGAAATTAATTTATTAAAAGAAAATTTTAATAAAGAAGTGAAAAAACAGAAAGATGCTCATGATTTAGAAATTAATTTATTAAAAGAAAATTTTAATAAAGAAGTGAAAAAACTGAAAGATGATCATGATTTAGAAATGAAACAATTAAAAAATAGACTAATTAACTCACAATATAAATATTTAGATTCTGTAAATGAATGTATGGAGTTAAAAAAAGAAAATAGTGAATTGAAAGAAAAAATGAATTTATAAAACTTTACTTCTAAATTATTAAAATACAAATGATTTAAATTATTTTTTTAAATTATATAATACAATATAATTTCTAATAATATTAAATCGTTTTTCTTTGATAATGATTTATTTTTTTTTGTTTTTACTCTTGATTTAATTAAAAAATAAATTATTCATAATTCTTTGAAAAATTAATCAATAAATTACTGTTTTCATAATATATTTTCCCTTTAAATTCTCTCTTTAAAGATTAAACAAATTCAATGATATCAAATCTAAAAAGACAAAAAAATTAAAAATAAAAAGCATATAATTAAAACTAATATATATATTATTAAATTTTTTAGGTTTTTGAAGGTAGATTTATTGATTAAGAAAAAAGATAATGAAATAATTGAAAAAAATAGTTTTTATTTTCAAAAGATTAAAGAATAAACTAAGTTTCCTGTTATTATTTTCTTTTATTTTTGAATAGATTATTATAAACTTTGAAGTTAAACCTTCAATTTTTTCTTAATTTTTTATTCAATTAAAAAATATCAATTATTTACTTAAAAATGAGCTCAAAGAAAAAAACATAATATATTTTTACATATTATCTTAAATTCAGAAAAAGAATAAAAAAAATAATAATTTAATTATTGATTAATAAAGAAAGAAAAAAAAGAATTATCTTTAATTCTTACAGAAAAAAAAAATTAAAAAACAAAAGAAGTTATAAAGCTAGAAAATTTAATAGTAGCTCATTAGAAATTCAGATGTTATATAATCTATTTAATCACAACTTTCAAAAAGCAATTTAACCTATTTGAAAGTGAGATATAAATTATATTTACTTTAAATATTGGTTCAAAATCCTTCAAAAAATTATATATTAAAGACATAAAAATTCATTACTTTACATGAAAAACTAATTTTTACCTTATTTTTTACATAAAGTTTTTTTTCAAATTATTTTTGTTTCTTATGATAAAGAATTAAATAAAATAAACCTTTAAATCTATAAATCAATATTTAAATAAATTATGGTTTTTGGTAAATTTTTTTAGGTTTTTTTGAGGAGATATAAGAATTAATCTTAATATAAAACATATTTGAAACATATAATAGTATATAAAGGAAAGAACATAAAAATTAATATTAGTTTTTATCCTTCTTTACTAAAAATTGATTTTCATTTAAATTCCCTTTTTTGTTTGATATATGTTTTAAGTTAAAAATATTTCATAAATATGAACTAGTAATAATATTCTTAATTGAAAAGTTTATTGATATAAAACTTTTTGAAAAAATGTGTTAATTATTATAAATCAACATAATAAATAAATCCTTATAAATAGTTTTTTCAATAAAAAATTTAAAAATATTTAATTTATTAACTTTAATTCCAAAAATTATTTTTTTTCTTAAAATTAAATACTTATTAAAAATTAAATACATTAAATATTTTTAAATATAATTCCCAAAAAAAAATCAATTTGTATAATCTAAATTCCATAATAATAATTGATTTAAATATAAAATCAATAAAAAAAAATATTAAAAATAAATAATAATTAATTAATTTAAAGGTAACTTTCCCTTTAACCCTCTATCAAAATTTCCAGGAATATTATAAGACCCAGGTCCAGGAAATCCATTTCTAGGATAAAGAGGTTGTCTATCTCCAAATCCAAAGCTAATACCTCTGAATCTATTTCTTTGAACTAAATCCATCTTAGGATAATATTTTTGCATACTAACAGTAGCTTCTTTTTGTTTAATATCATCATCATAAAAAAATCTTTGTCTGCTTTTAACAGAAATAGGAATTCTACTTGTACTCAATTTCCAATCAAGATCAGGATAATAAGTACCAGGTCCAGGATTTAATTTAGCATCATTATCATTAACATAATTTCTTCCTAAAATACTTAATCCACCTTTTCTTTTTTTAGTTGATTCATAGAAAGTATCAGCTCTATAAGCATTAGGCGCTGGATCACCTTTTCCAGGAATAATAGGAAAAAAATGCTTAGGACCTAATCCCATTATTGTTGTTCTACTCATTCTCATTGATGGTAAATTATATATATTCCCACCTTCCATTAATTTACCATCACTACCTGTTCCACTTGTATGAAAACGCTTACTTCCTCCTATTGTCCAACAATATGATGAATTTTGAAGAGTGCTTTCACTTATAAATTCACTAAATCCAGGATATCGAGGATTCTTACAATTGTCATCCATTATATGAAGGCTTTTTAATCCCCATTTTTTTATTTTTAAAGGAAATGAATCTTTTTTCTTTAATTTCTTCCTTTTTTCGGTATTATGATATTTCTTACTTTTTGATTTTTTTTTCTTTTTTGTTTTATTTAATTCTTCTTCTTCTTCCATTTTTCTAATTGCTTCTTCATATTTTTTCTCTTCTTCTCTTTTTTTCTTCTCCTCTTCTTCTAATCTTAATCTTTCTTCTTCTTCTTCTTCTTCTCTTCTTTTCTTTTCTTCTTCTTCTAATCTTAATCTCTCTTCTTCTTCTTCTTCTTCTCTTCTTTTCTTCTCCTCTTCTTCTAATCTTAATCTCTCTTCTTCTTCTTCTTCTTCTCTTCTTTTCTTTTCTTCTTCTTCTAATCTTAATTTCTCTTCTTCTTCTTCTAATTCATTTTCTTTTTTATCTTCTTCCATAATTTCTACATTTTCTCCTTCTTCTTTTACTTCATTTTCATCATCTTCTTCTTTGTTAACATTTTCATTATTTTCTACATCATTTTCTTTCTTTTCTTCTTCCATAATTTCTACATTGTCTCCTTCTTCTTTTCCTTCATTTTCATCTTCTTCTTTGTTAACATTTTCATTATTTTCTACTTTTTCTACATTCTCAACATCTTCTTCTCCTCCTTCTTCTTTATAATTATCATTATTATCTTCTATTCTTTCATTTTTGTCTGATAATTCTCTTTGTTCATTTAATTCTTCTTCATTAACTTTATTATCGAATTCTCTATAATCTTGAGAATCTCTATCTTCTTCTAATTCTGACATTTATTATATATTTTATATGTTATTTATAATTATTTATATTCTAATTTTTAATTTTATTTTTTAAATATTTGATATTTCAAACATTTTATCCAAATGAAAATAACAGTAATTCTACAATATTGATTTAAAAACAATAATTTTCAGAAAATCTTTTCATTCTAAAAAATGTAAATTTTTCAATAATATTTTTTTCAATTATTAATAAATAAACTAAAATATAAATGGATGATTATAATTTTCAAAAAAATCAAAATACATTTGAAAACTATCCTAAACCATATATTCCTCCAAAAGGAAAAGCTCTTCCTTTAGTAATTTACGAAGATGGATTATTTCAAGTACCAAAAGAAGCTGAGAATTTACTAACAAATCAAAATTTAAAAAATATAGGAATAATGAGTTTAGTGGGAAAATACAGAACAGGAAAATCCTTTTTATTAAATAAAATCCTTTTAAATAACAATGATAAAAATAGTCTTAATGGATTTAATGTTGGTCCAACAATAAAACCTTGTACAAAAGGAATTTGGATTTGGTCAGATCCAATTATAATAAATAATAAAAATTTTAATGAATCTTTCCCTTGTTTTATTATTGATACAGAAGGTTTAAATGCTTATGATGAAGAAATCAATCAAGATACAAAAATTTATTTAATTGCTATTTTAATAAGTTCACTTTTTATTTATAATTCTTTTGGTCCTATTGATGAACCTGCTTTAGAAACTTTAAGTTTTATTATTAATTTAGGGAAAAATATAAAATTAAGAAATAATGAAATTGATGGTAATAATAGTAATAAAGAAAATGAATTAATAGAATATTTCCCATCTTTATTTTGGTTATTAAGGGATTTTTCTTTGAAGTTAGAAGATAAAAATGGAAATACAATAACTTCAAAACAATATTTAGAAATTGCTTTAGAAAATTTAAAAGGAAATACTGAAATGATAGAACAGAAAAATATTATAAGAAACTTAATAAAAAATTATTTCCCTGAAAGAGATTGCTTTACAATGGTAAGACCTGTTGAAAATGAAAAAGATTTACAAAATTTAAGTAATTTAGAAAATAGATATTTTAGAAAAGAATTCTTAGAACAAAGTGAAATGTTCAGAAAAAAAGTTTTATTTAAATGTAGGCCTAAAATATTTCATAAAAATACTTTAACTGGAGCAATGTTAATTGAATTAATTCATAGTATTTTAGATGAAATAAATAGAGGTTGTATTCCTGTTATTGAGAATAGTTGGAAATATATTATAAGAAATGAATGCATTAAAAGTAGTAATTTTTATGTTGATAAATTCAATGAAGAAATTAATAATTTTAGAAATCAAAATAAAAATGATATTAATTTTGTTAATAAAGTAGAAGAATTTACTAAGAAATTAAAAAATGAATATGTTAATAATTTTTTAAAGAATAAATTATTTGATGATGAAAGTAAAAGGGAATTTCAAGAAAAATTAAATGAAAAATTAAATGATGAAGTTGATAAATTTAATAGAGAAAATTTAGGAATTTTTAGAAATAATTTTCAAAAAAATATTGATAATGAAGCTAATAAATTTTTAGAAGATATTCAAGGAGTTAATAAAGAAAAATATGTAAAAAGTTATTATAAATTTTTCCAAGATTTAGATGAATTTAAAGAAAAAATTGAAAAATCAAGTCCTGATTTTTCAGGAAAAAATGAAATAATATATGATAAAATAATGGAATTAAATAAAAAATTCTTTGAAATTAATTATATAGGAAATAAAGAAGAAGTAGAAGAAGAAATTAAAAATTATAAAAATGAAATTAATTTATTAAATAATAAACTTAATCAATCTAATGAAGAATTATATAAATTAAAACAAAATAATGGAGATCAATTAAATAAGTTAAATACTGATCTTATATCTGAAAGAATGAAGAATAAAAATTTAGAAGAAAAAATAAATGTTTTATTAAATGAAAAAAAAATAATTGAAGATAATTATGGAAAGCAAATGGATAAAATGAAAAAAGATTATGAAAAACAAATTTCAGATATTGTGAATTTAAAGAATCAAAATGAAACTAATTTACATTTAAAAGAAAAAGAAATTGTTGTTTTAAAATTAAACAATGAAAAAATTACTAATCTTCACGAACAAAAATTTAAAAATTTCGAAAAAGAAATTGTTAATTGGAAAGATAAGTTTAATAATTTATCAAAGGAAAAACAAAATAAAGAAGAAACTTTAAAAGAAGAAAATGAAAAATTAAAATCAAAGATTCAAAATTTAAAAAATGAAAAAAAATACTTAGAAAAAAATAATAATGATTTAATTAATCAAGATATGAAAAATTTATTAAAAAATTTTAAAGATAATATAAAAACTCAAAGTGAAGAAAATCGAAATTTAATTAATTCAATTTTAGAAAATCAAAAAGAAAATAATAAAAAGACTAATATAGAAATAATGAAAAATTTAAAAGAATCATCAGAAAAGAATTTAGAATTAAATAATCTTTTAAATAAAAAAGAAAATACAATATCAAATTTAGAAAATGAAATAAATAATTTAAATGTATATAAATCAATAACAGAAAATATAAATCAAGTTCGATGTAAGAATTGTGGTGAATTATTTAACTTAGAAGATTTTAAAGAACATTATCAAAACTGTACAAATGAAAATAAAAGTAAATTATATAAAAGCATAAATATAGATGTTAATAATAATATAAATTTCAATCCTGAAAAATTAAAATTAAAAATATTAAAAGGAAAAATTGAACAAGATGAAATTGGAAAAATATATTTAAATTATATAATAGATATTAAATACAATGATCAAAATTGGAGATTAAGTAAACAATTTTATCAATTTGCAACTTTATATAAATCAATAAAGAATTTATTTCAAAATGTAACAGAAATTCCTGAATCAGGGAATATATTCTTAAATGTTAATAATCTTACTTTTAATAATTTTCATGAAAATAAAATTCAACAATTAGAAAAATTTTTAAATGATTTAATTGAGATTGAACCAATTAATGTATCAAAACCTTTTTTAAAATTCTTAGAATTTGATAAAAATTATGATAAGGATACAGAAACTTATTTAACAACTAATCAATCAATTTTTAATAATCAAGATAATAGTTATATTTATAATATTCGAAAATCAAATGTGAAAAATGAATTTAATACAAGTTATGAAAATAACTATAATAATATTAATGATAATGATAATAATACTAACTTAAATAATCAACCTAACCCATTTTCAGTTAATAAATATAAAAATGATTTTCAATAAAAATTACTTTTATAAATGTTTCATTTAATTCATTTGATTTTTTAATTTTTATTTAAGACTTAATACTAAATAAAAATCATTTAAATTTAAAAACATATTTAATTATTATTTTATAAATTTAAATTTTATGTCAAAATATCAAATATTTACTTGTAATAATTGCAATAATATTTTAACAACATCAAAAAATGCTAATTTTTTCCTTGATAGATATGAAGATGAGGATATTCCTAATAAAATTAAATCAAAAAGTATAAACCTTCAATTAATTATTTTTACTGTTGAAGAAGATGAATTAAAAAATTTTATTTTAAATCCCAAAAAATATGAATATTTAATCAGAAAAGATGATAATTCAATATTATGTAAAAAATGTGAAAAAATAATAGGAGAAATAAAAAAAATAAATTTTGAAGAAGAAGACTTAGATTTATGTTTTGGTATTTTAGATAAAGAAAAAATAAAAGTGTTTGAAGAAGAAGAAGAAAGTTTAACTCAAAATATAAAAATTTACAATCAAAATGAATTTGAAACTTTAGATAATTTAAAAGAAGTAAAATGTGTTGTTGAGCAAATTAAAGAAATGACAAAAAAAATAATTTCTGAAAATATTGTTGATGGAAAAAAAGAGTTGTTAGAAATTGATAGAATATTAAAAGAAAGTAAATTAGAAAATTTTATTGAAGAATTTAATAAATAAATTAAATAATAAATTTATAAAATTTTAAAAAATTATGGAAGAAACTTTAAATAAAAAAACAATTTTAATCTTATTTATTATTTCTTTAGGAATTTTTTTATTTGTTTATAAAGGACTTTTTACAAGTGGAGATATTTATAGATTTGAATATGAAAATTTTAGATTAAGCTTATCTTCTCATAATAATACTTCTTTAAAAAAAGGAAAAGGAAATTATAATAATAATAATAATCAAAATGCAAAAAATAAAAATAAAATTCCTATTGAATATTCTATTATTGATAATGGATTAATGAATATAAAATCTGTGATTCAAAATTCAATTCATAAAAACGAAAATATTATTAAAGATTTAAATTTAATAATTGAAAATAATAAAGATGAAAATATAACAATAAAACATATTCAAAAATTTATGAAAGAAATTAAGAAGATTAAACACAATATAGAAGAAATAAAATCTTTAAAAGATAAATTAACGGCTTTAGATTTAAAAGTTGATGAAGTTTTAATTAATTTTGAAAAAATTCGTAATATAACTTTAAATTTATAAATATCTATATATTTTATTTTTTCAATTGTTTTCAAATTAAAAGATATATACTTTATTTTTTATTTATTTATATCTGGTATATATTTTATTATATTATTATTTACAAAATTCAGATA
>JAEEGK010033057.1_pt1 | contig 10079 bp, 4 predicted proteins | sample 8958771 | NCBI WGS metagenome assembly JAEEGK01 (sample SAMN16246547, study PRJNA631951) | gut metagenome | biome: gut microbiome; feature: rumen; material: SC-attached | host: Bos | place: Iran: Karaj | collected 2018-10 | reverse complement strand
TAATGAATGAATAATTTAATAATTTTTAATAAAAATTAATTTTAAAATCAATAAAAATAAACAAAATAAATTTAATAATTTTATTTATTTATTTTTAATTTACGTAATTATATTAAAAAATACAATGAATAATAATATGAATATGAACAATAATAATATTAATTATAATAATAGAATGAGTATGATGAATCAACAACAACAAATAAATAATATGAATAACATGAATAATATTCAAATGAATCAAAGAAATAATAATATGATGATTAATCAACAACAAATGATAAAAAATTCTCAAATGTTAACTCCTCAACAACAACAAATGTTATTAATGCAACAAAGACAACAACAACAAAATTTTAATAATAAAATGATTAATAATAATATGAATAATATGAACAATAATATGAATAATAATAATAATAGCATGCAATTAAATCAAATACAAAACAATAATATGAATCCATCAACAAATCAATCTCATCAACAATTCAATTACCAAAAAGTAAATCAATCAATCTCAATAAATCAAATAAAAAACGCTCAAAGTCAACAACAACAAAATCAAATAAACAATAATAACAACAACATTAAAAAACGTTTAATTCTTCAAATGACTCCAGAAGAACGAGGCACATATTCAACATATTTTTCAATGGCAAATCCTGAAAATACTCAAACAATTTCCGGAGCAAATGCCGCTTCATTTATGAGAAAATCAGGATTAGACAAAGCAACATTAAAAAAAATATGGTTAATTTCTGCACAAACTAGTAATAAATATTTAGAAAGAGAAGAATTTTATATTGCAATGAGATTAATAGCTTTAGCTCAAAATAATGTTAATTTTAGTAGAATAAATATTGAAAATAATTCACCAATTCCGCCTTTGCCTAATTTTAATTTAAAAAATGAAGATGATGAAAATAGTCCTTTTTTTAATTTAAATGAAGAAAATAAATTAAAATATAAAAAATATTTTGATAGTAATAAAGAATCTTCAGATAATATAAGTTTAGAAAAAAGTATTTTAATGTGGAAAAATACTTATACAAATGAAGAAACTATTAAAAAAATTTTAGGTTTAGTTAGAATGTTTTTAAAAGACACAAGTAAATTAAATTTAAAAGAATTTCAAGTTTGTACGCATTTAGTTTTTGCTAGTAAAAATGTAAGTTTGCCTAGTAAAATTCCTCCAGTGCTTGAAAATTATTTAAAAGGAATGGGAGATGGTAATAATAATAATAATGTTAAAAAAAAAGATGCTTTGGATTTAAATGATTTGAATGCTGCTTTGTTAGCTCCAAAAAAAAATGAAATGAATAATAATAATAATGTAAATCTAAGTAATAATAATGTAAATTTAAATAATAATAATAATGTAATGATGAATCAAAATGAAAATATTATAAATAATAATATGACTTCTCAAAATAATAATAATAATATGAATTTTCAGCCTAATAATAATATGATTTTAAATAATAATAATAATAATATTCAATCTCAACAAATTATGAATAATAATAATAATTTTAATGTATCAAATGATGAAAAAAATTTAATTAATTCTTTATTAGAAGAAATTAATAATCAATTAAAAAATTTAAATGAAAAAATAAAAATTAATAGTGGAATTGAATTAGAAATTAAAGAATTAAGAAATAAATCTAATAATTCAATTAAAAATGATATTATTAAATATACACAAATGTTAAATGAAAAAAATGAAGAAATATTAAAAAATATTGAAGAATATGAAAAAATAAAAAATGATTATGGAAATGTTTTAAAAAGAAAAGAAGAATTAAATAAATTAAAATTAGAAAAAATGAATAATAATAATGCTAATATTATGAATAATAATCAAGAAAATCAAAGTTTTGAAAGTATTAAAAATAATAATAATTTTAATAATGATAATACAAATAATAATAATTTCAATAATTATAATAATGCATATAATAATAATAATAATTTCGAAAATTTAAATAATAATCAAAATAATTTTAATAATAATTTTGATAATAATAAACAAGAAATTAATAATAATAATTTAGAAAATAATCAAGAAAATAATAACAATAATTTTGAAATTCAAAATAATTTAAATATTAATAATCATATTAATAATAATAATAATGTTAATGATTTGAATCAAAATGATAATAATAATAATAATTTTAATGATTTAAATCAAAATGATAATAATAATAATAATTTGAATCAAAATGATAATAATAATAATAATTTTAATGATGAACAATTTAAAATAAGTAATAATGATTTTTATAATAATAATAATTTAGCAAATCAAGAAAATAATTTTACTATTGAAAATAATAATGATAATAATAATAATAATAATAACAAATTTGATTTTGATGATTTTGATAATAAAAATAATTTTAGTAATAATAATAATAATGAAAATAAATTTGATTTTGGAATGAATGATCAAAAAGTAGAAAATCCATATGAAATAGGAGGTGAAAATAATAATAATAACAATAATAATTTTGATTTCAATAATAATAATAATAATAATAACAATTTTGATTTTAATAATAATAATAATAATAACAATAATAATTTTGATTTTAATAATAATAATAATAATGATAATAATAATTTTGATTTCAATAATAATAATAACAACAATAATAATTTTGATTATAATAATAATAATAATAATAACAATATTGAATATAATAATAATTTAAATGATAATTTTAAAAATGATTTACCAACACAATCATCAATAATAAAAAATAACAACAATAACAATTTAGATGGTTTTGAAAATCCTTTTAAACTCGAATCAAAGGATACTATAAATTTTGATCCAAATAATAATAATAATGATAATTTAAATTCAGATATAGGCAAATTTACTCAAAGTAAATTATCAAGTAATGATGATTGGGATTTTTAATAATATTTAATTTATTATTATTATTTTTATTATATTAAAAAAATTTATAAATTATTACAATTTAAATTTAAATATTATTTTATTTATATTAATTGATTAAATAAACAATCTAAATTTGTAATTGTATTATTATTCATATCATCAATTGTTAAATAAGGATTATTAATAATATTTTCATTATCATAAAAATTATTAAAATCAGAATTAAAATTATTATTATTATTTATAATATTTTTATTATTATTATTATTAATAATTTTAATATTATTATTCATAAAATTTACATAATCTTCATGAAACATAACAGAATTTAATTTAATATCTTTAATAATTCCTTTTTTTAAATTATTATAATCATTTAAAATTTTAATATCAAAAATTTCATTTTTATCTTTTTCAATTTTTTTTAAATCGTTTTTATAATTAAAAATTTCACAATAGTCTTTATAAATATTATTTTTTTGTTCAATTGGTAATCCATATTTATTTAAAACAATAGTTTTTAAACCAGGAAGAATTCCAATTGAAAATGCGTTTAATTTTTTTAATTTTAAAATTATGTAAAAAATTTCTTTTGCAATTTCAATTTTTTTGTTATTAAATAAATTTTTAATTAAATTATTAATTTCTATTAAGAATTCTAATGTAATATTTATTTGATAAAATGTGTTAAAATTTTGGGTTAAATATAAAGAAAATAAAAGATAAATTGAAAAAATTTTATTTAAAAATGTGAATTTTTTAAGAAAAAAAATGTTTTGAATTTCGCCAAATAAAGTTTCATAAAATTCTTTTGCGTTTTCTTCTTTGCTACGTGAAAAATGAAGCATTGAAATTTTATTATTTTTATAGAAAATTTTAAAGGTTTTGAAATTAAATAAATAATTTAATTCTAAATCTTTTGTTATAATATTTTCTTTAATTGATAAATTTTCTAATATATTATTAAAAAAATTCATTAAATCATCGTAAAAAACTATATTACGATCGGGATGTAAACATTTTGGAGTGAATAATTTTTTAGGAATCATAAATAATTTTTTAATAATATTTTTAAAAAATATTATTATTTTTATTATTATTTGTTAATATTTATATTATTATTATTTTATTATTAAATAAATAACTTAATTAAAAATGGATCAAAATGAAAACGAAGAATATTATGAAGAAAAAGAAGAAATTGATGATAAAAAAGGAGAAGATTTCAAATCTATTTTTTTTAAAACAAGAAACAACAATATTATAAAAGTTTTAGAATTTTTAAATATTTACGATTTATTTAAATTGAAATCATTAAATTCGAATTTAAATTCGATTTTAAACGATCTTGATATTTATAAAAAATATTTAAAATTTCGTAGAAGTGATTTAATAACATACGAAGAAAAAGAAGAAGTGATTACATTCAATAAAAAATTAAAACAAATAAAATCGCCTTTAAATAATTTATACATTAATAATAATTTAAATAGAGAAAAAAAAATCGAAATTAAAGAAAAATTAAATAAAAATAAAATAAATTTACGAAGTTTTTTTTTTAACGACGGCGAAAAATTAAAAAAATTAAAAAAAAAACATAATTTAACTTCTCAAGAAGAAAAATACATTTTTTATGGTTTGAGTGAATATTTAATTTTAGAAGAAATTAATAAAAATTTTCAATTAATTTTAAATAATTGTAATATTAATAATACTTCAAATTATTTATCAAATCCGTTTGTAAATTCAAATAAATGTCAATTAAATACATTAATATTAACTAATAATAAATTTGGCGAAAAAATTTCGAATATGAAAAAAATTTCACAAATTATTGAAAATAATGTTGAAACATTAGAAATTATTAATTTAAGTAATAATAATTTAAATGATTCAAGTATAAAAATATTTTTTAATTGCATTAAAGATTCAATTGTTATTAAACATTTAAATTTATCTTTTAATAAATTTTCTTCAGAAGGAATTTTTTTTTCAGGGAAATTTTTTAAGAAAAATAATTCTTTAAAAACATTAAAATTAAATAATAATTTATTAGGCTCAAAAGGAATTTTATTTTTATCGAATTTTTTTGATGAAAATATTGATATTAATATTGAAGAAATTGATTTATCTTTTAATGCTATTCAAAAAGATGGAGCGAAATTTTTATGTAAAATGTTAGTTAATTTTAATAAATTAAAGAATTTAAATATTGGAGGAAATTTAATTGAAGATGAAGGAATTGAAAATATTTTTAATTTTTATCAAAATTTTTATTATGAAAATGAAGAAGAAGATTTGAATGAAAATAAAGAAATTAGAAATGAAGATGAAGATGAAAATGAAAACGAAAATAATGAAAATAATAAAAAAAATAATAAAACAATTTTAAATTTAGAAAAAATTTATTTACATAATAATAATTTAACTGAAAAATCAATAGAAAATCTTTGTGAAATAATAAAAAATATTTCATATGTGAATTTGAAGACGAATTTTTTAGGAAATGAAATAAAAAAATTATTTGAAAAACCAGATTTAAATATTCGAGTTTTAAATTTAGGAAATAATAATATTTCATTTGAAGGAATTTACAATATTTCAATGTTTTATAATAATAATAATAATTGTTCCATTGAGGAAATTTATTTAGATGATAATAAATTAAATAAAGAATCTTGCGTTTATTTTAAAGAAATTTTAGAAAATAAAAATTGCAATTTAAAAGTTTTGTCTTTGAATAATTGCAATATAAAAAAAAATTTATTTCAAATTTTTCAAGGTTTGAATAAAAATAAAAGTTTGGAAAAATTATTTTTAGATAATAATAATTTATTTGATGTTGATATTAAAAAATTAAATGAAAATTTTAAAAAAAATAAAAATTTAAAAGAAATTACTTTGAATAAAAATAATTTAACTAGTCAAAGTGTGATTAATTTAAAATTATTTTTTAGTAAATTTAAAATGATTGAAAAAGTAGATTTAAATGATAATAATTTAAAAGAAATTGATGCAAAAATTATTGAAGATGAAATTAGAAAAATAAAAGAAAATAGAAATGAAAATGAAGAAGAAAATGAAGAAGAAGAAGAAAAAGAAAATGAAGAAAAAGAAGAAGAAGAATTTAAAGAAGGTGATGAAGGAGAAGAAAATAAAAATATTAGTAATAATAATATTAATATTTCTAATAATAAAAATGTTAAAAATGAAAGTTTTAGTAATAATAATAATGAAAATAATAATTATGATGATAATAATGAAATTAATAATGATAATTATAATAATAATGATGATTATAATAATAATAATAATGAAAATAATGAGAATAATAATGAAGAAAAAAAAGATGAAAATGATGTTTATTTTGATAATGAAGAAAAAGAAGAAAGTAAAGTTGAATAATAATTTTTATATAAATAATTTATAATTATTATTATTTATTTTTATTTGATATAAGAATTTTTATTAAATATAATTTAATTATTAAATTTTTTATAAAAAAATATTAAATTAATAATAATATACAATAGAAATATTATAATAATTGTATAAAATTATTAAATAAGAAATAATAAATATTCTTTATTTACCATTTATAAATTCTAAAATAATATCATTTGACAAATTTAAATTTTATATTATATATCTGGAGATTATTATAATTTTAATAAATTAGGTAAATCTACAAAGAAAGGAGAAATCATATTTTATAACAATGGGAATAAAACTATATGTAATTATTCTTATCCATTTACTAAGTATTTTAATGTTAAATTTCTTGAAAAAGAGTATTGTTTTTTAAGATCACTAGTAAACAAAGATTTATGGAATATTAGTTTAAATGGTACAAAAATTGGAGAAATGAAATCACAATTTTTAAAATTAGGATATTTTAATTTTAATATAACGATATATAATAGTATATTCAGTTAAATTCGATGCTATTAATGGATACTTATATATTCAAATAGCAGATAAAGATATAAATTTCTTGCAACATGTAATGATTTAGCTGAAACATCAATAATCTCAAGAACATTAAAATTTAATGAAGCTGTTACTATTTTTTTAGGATTACTTCCTATTATTAGTTCATAAAAATTTTTCAACTTTAAAAGAATGTTTTGTAAAATAATTCTTTTTTTTAATTTAATTTATTAATAATTTTTATATCAAAAAATTTTTTTAATTATTTAAAATATTCATTATTTTTATAATATAAATTTAATTATTTTGATATTCATTTTTATTTTTAATTAATTATCTTTCAATTTTTATCAATTATTATTTTTTATTTTATTATATATAAAAATGTTTTTTCAATACAGTTTTTTTAATTTAATAAAAAATAAATTTAATTATTGATTCAATTACAAAAAATTTAAATAATGGAACAAATATGAAAAAAATAATTTTGGGATATTATTAAATGTATTATTTTATGGGAGAATTTTATTAAAAAATACATATGATGAATTAGTGTAAAATAAAAAAATTTATTATTACATGTCATTTTTAAAAACTTTTGAATTTTTTATATTAATATTATAAAATTCAATCATAAAAAGAAAAAATATAATATAAAATTATAGAATTTTATAAATTTATTTTTTTTATTTAAAATAAATTAATATTAAAGATTATAAATATATTTAAATTCAATAAATAATTAAATTCATATTAAAATATTAAAAAAAAATAAATATTATTATAATTAGCGATTTAAAATAATAATAATAATGATATCATTATTATTTATTAGTTATTATTAATTAATTCAATAGGAATTGTATTTACACTTTTACTATTTGTAGTATCATTATTACTATTATAATTATTATTATTAGTATTTTTAATATTTTTTTTATTCAAAGAAATAAAAAGAATTTTTTTACTTTTTTTAGGAATAATATCAGAATTTAATTTGAAATCATTTTCATTATAATTATTATTATTATTATTATTAACATTAGGTTTATTCATTTTAATTCTAACATAATTAGATCTATTATTATTAATACTATTATAAATATTATCATTATTAAATAAAATATTATTATTATTATTATCATTATATTTTTTTTGAACATCAAATGTCGAATTTTGTTTTTGATTTTGAATTGGAGGCAAAAAAATTTTATTTTTAATTTTTTTAATTTTTTTATCATTAATAAAATTTTTTGGTATAAATTGCTCACATAAAATTCGTAAATCATAAACAATTTCATTTAAAATATTTTCATATGGAACATCATTTTTATATTTCATAATTTTTTTAATAATACAATTTCTATTATCATTCATAAATTTTTTAATCATTTCATTATTTTCTTTATTATATTTTTGATTAAATTTTTTTTCTTCTTCCAAACGATTTAAACATTCATTAACAAAATTATCATAAGCTTGTTGCTTTGGATTGATTGTGATTAAACTTTTTTTTTTTCTGATAATTTTAATTTTATCTTTATTAATTTTATTATTTTCAATTTCAGTTTGAAAAAAATTATTATTATTATCATTTTCATTTAAAATTAATTTTATTTTTTTTTGCATTTGTTGTTTTTCATTTTGTTCTTCTTCTTCTTCTTTTATTTGTTTTTGAATTTTTTTTTCTTCTTCGAAAATTAATTTTTTTTTCATATTTATTATTCTACATTTAACTACATGTTTTCGAGCGTTTATTAATAAATTATTTGTTGGTTTCATATTTTTTATTTGACTTAAAGAATTAATATTATTTAAATTAATTCCTTCATCAATAATTTCATTTGAATTCTTTTCATTTTCAATTTCAATGCTTTTTTTTAATAATTCAAATGCTTTTAAACCTTCAATATCATTTTCCATTTTTAGTGATAAATTTTTATTATAATTAAATAATTGTTATAATTTTTTTACAATTATTTATTTAAATAATATAAATTAAATAATATAAACTAATAATTATAAATTAATATTATTATTATTTTATTAATAAAATATTTGAATATTTGTGTTTTTATTATTTATTCCAATTATACAATCTAAATTTGGTGAAATGCTAAATGAATCTATTTCAAAATTAAAAGAAATTTTTTTAAATTTATTTATATTTTTATCATAAATATTTTCTTCATTATTTTTATTATCTTTTCCAATTTCAGTTAAAAAAGGTGTATTAAAAATTTTAATTTCTTTATTATCTTGTCCCAAACAAACTAAATAATTATTAAAATCATATTCATTTAAAATAATTTTTGGCTGTTTTAATCCGTAAATAAAATTTTTATATAATTCAATTCCTTCTAATGTTTTAAATTTTAAAACGTTTTCATTTGTATAAATTAAAATTCCAACAATTGGACTTGAAATTAAAAAACAAAATTTAATAGAAAAAATTTCTTTAAAAACATTTAAAATTTTACAATTTGGAAAATTAAATATATTAATAATATTATTTTCATCAACTGAACAAAATAAATTTAATTTAATATTATAATTAATAAAAATAATTTGAGAAGTGTGAAAATTTAAAATTTTTATTGCTTTTAAATTTTTATTATTTTTAATTAAATTTTCATCTTCGATTTTGAATATGTGAATTAAACCAATTTCATCTCCGATTAATAAAAATTTTGATTTATAATTAAAATCTACAAATTCAAAAAATGTTATTTCATATTTTATTTTTGGAATGTTTAATATAAAATCTTCGGGAACATTTTTATTTTTTAATTGAAATCGATTTACATTAAGAAAATTTAAATAATTTATTAAACAATTTTTATTATAAAAATTTATGCTCAAATTATTTTTTCTTATGTTTAAAAGACCACAATTAAAATAATAAATATTTTTTTCATCAAAATAATTAATATTAAATTTAAAAAAACTATTGTTATTTATTAATACAAATTCTTTTTTTGATAAAGATAAAATTTGTGTATTTTCATTAAAAATTATACTAAAATTATTATTACTTTTACATATATAATTATTTTTTATATTAAAAATATTTTTTATTTCTTTTGTTTCAAGATTTTTTGGAAAAGAATTAATTAAAATTTTATTTGGCATTAAACCAAATTCAATTAAATATTTTATTAAATCATTGTTATTTGAATTTTCTATGTATTTCATTTTATTAAATCTATTTCCTATTGTATAATATTGATTTCCA
>JAEEGK010033054.1_pt1 | contig 10080 bp, 9 predicted proteins | sample 8958771 | NCBI WGS metagenome assembly JAEEGK01 (sample SAMN16246547, study PRJNA631951) | gut metagenome | biome: gut microbiome; feature: rumen; material: SC-attached | host: Bos | place: Iran: Karaj | collected 2018-10 | reverse complement strand
AAGGTAATTTCTCTCCTTGCTGACTTTCTTGCCGTTTCTCACCGAATACACCTTCTCGGTCGGGATCAAAACCTGTGAAATCAGATTCTGTAATGCAGCGTTGCGTGACAACTCGGCATCGAGATACTCTTTAACTTTTTTCTCTTTGCCGCTTATCGCGCGAATCACATACCATTTCTTTTCGTTCTGCTCACTCATCTTATCTGTGATTTAATAAAGTAGTTGAATGATGATTTTTTAGATCAAACATTTCTTCGTTAGAAAACGCGATAAAACGCCTCCAACAAAGTTTCAAAAGTCTTATCCATCAAGTACACCACTAAAGCGATGATAAGGGAAGCAATGGATACGACGACAGCACTACTTTGGAGTTCTTTCCAAGTTGGCCAAGTTACTTTGTTGACCAACTCGTTGTAACATTCTTTAACGTAGTTTATAAACTTTTTCATTTCGTTTGAACTGTTTTACTTTAGCACAGGCGGAAGGGCTCGAACCCTCAACCTATGGTTTTGGAGACCACCACTCTACCAATTGAGCTACGCCTGTGTGTCAGAGTGCTCGTGTTAGGAGCACTCTGGAGTTATTCTTAGTCGTCGATGATTTCTGTGACCTGGCCTGAACCGACTGTTCTACCACCCTCACGGATAGCGAAGCGGAGACCTTTGTCCATAGCGATCTCAGAGATCAAGTTCACCTCGATAGTGACGTGGTCGCCTGGCATAACCATTTCCATTCCTTCTGGAAGGGTGATTTCACCGGTAACGTCAGTTGTTCTGAAGTAGAACTGTGGACGATATTTGTTTCTGAATGGGGTGTGACGACCGCCTTCTTCTTTTGAAAGGACGTAAACCTCACCTTTGAAGTGTTTGTGTGGTTTGATTGAACCTGGTTTTGCAATAACCATACCACGGCGGATTTCGTCTTTGTCGATACCACGGAGGAGCAGACCTGCGTTATCGCCAGCCTCACCCTCGTCGAGGATCTTACGGAACATTTCAACACCTGTAACGGTTGATTTAAGTTTCTCAGCACCCATACCGATGATATCAACTGGGTCACCAACTTTGATGACACCTGTCTCAATACGGCCTGTAGCAACTGTACCACGACCTGTGATTGAGAACACGTCCTCGATAGGCATCAAGAATGGTTTATCAACTGCTCTTTCTGGCTCTGGAATCCATGTGTCGCAAGCCTCCATGAGTTCGTCGATCTTTGCTTCCCACTGTGGCTCACCATTCAATGCGCCAAGAGCTGAACCGCGGATGATAGGTGTGTTGTCACCATCGAATTCATATTTGCTGAGGAGGTCGCGGACTTCCATTTCAACTAATTCAAGAAGTTCCTCATCGTCAACGAGGTCGCACTTGTTCAAGAACACAACGAGGCGTGGCACACCAACCTGACGGGCGAGCAAGATGTGCTCACGGGTCTGTGGCATAGGACCGTCTGTTGCAGCGACAACGATGATAGCACCGTCCATCTGAGCAGCACCTGTAACCATGTTCTTAACATAGTCAGCGTGGCCAGGGCAGTCGACGTGAGCGTAGTGACGCTTCTCTGTCTGGTACTCAACGTGAGCTGTGTTGATGGTGATACCTCTTTCTTTCTCTTCTGGGGCTGAGTCGATAGCATCAAATGTCTTGATTTCCGACAAACCCTTCTTTGACAGGTGGAGTGTGATAGCAGCTGTCAAAGTTGTCTTACCGTGGTCAACGTGGCCGATAGTACCAATGTTAACATGCGGTTTAGATCTTTCGAATTTTTCTTTTGCCATACTATTTTTTGTTTACTTAAGGTTAATATTCTATTTAATTTCCTTGTTTAACTTCATGTCAAATGAGCCAGCGACGAGAGTTGAACTCGTGACCCCTTCCTTACCAAGGAAGTGCTCTACCACTGAGCTACGCCGGCTTTGCGAGCGGAAGACGGGGCTCGAACCCGCTACCTAAAGCTTGGAAGGCTTTCGCTCTGCCAAATGAGCTACTTCCGCAACTCGTGGGGGAGGGTGGACTCGAACCACCGAACTCATCCGAGGACAGATTTACAGTCTGTTGCAATTGCCGCTATGCGACTCCCCCTTCTTACCTTGACACTTAACTCTATTCTTGAGCCGGCAGAGGGATTTGGACCCCCGACCCCGAGATTACAAATCACGTGCTCTACCGCTGAGCTATGCCGGCAATCGTGTCAAGATTCCGTGAGCCGGCAGAGGGATTTGGACCCCCGACCCCGAGATTACAAATCACGTGCTCTACCGCTGAGCTATGCCGGCTTGTATTTCAATGAACTACGCTTAAAAAAAGCACACCATTTTTTCTCGCAAAATGGTGTGCAAAATTACAACTTTTTTATTTACCGACAACCTTTTTTTATAAATTTTTTGAAAAATTTTTGTAAAAGGCCGTCAAATCATTGTGTATCAACACTTAAAGCCTATTTATCGAAGCGGTTTTTGTGCTTTTCAACCTGGTTTTTCAACGCGTCAATGGCCTTGTCAGTGGCCTCCTCAAACGTCTTGCACTGCTTGCTGGAATATAAATCGTTGCCTTTTAACATGATTCTGATGTCGGCAATCTTGTTCTCTGGCGCATCGGTGTTGTCCAACTTCAGATTCACCTCCACTCCCTGGACATCGTCCATCTTGCCGCAAAGTTTCTCGATCTTGTTGTTGATGAATTCCTCTAATTTGCTGTCTGCCTTGAAATGGACCGAGTTAATCGTAACTTTCATAATAACCTCCTATTTAAAAGATTTATAAAATTATATTTTTTATCATTCGTCACCCAACGGATGGGCGGTCTGATATATCTCCTTCAGCTGCTCGATGGTGTTGTGCGTGTATATCTGCGTCGAGCTGAGGCTGCTGTGCCCCAAGATCTTCTGTATCGCACGGATGTCGGCACCTTCGTTGAGCAGATGCGTGGCGAAAGTGTGCCTCAGCACATGCGGACTCTTCTGCTCGAGCGTCGTAACACCCTCAAGGATGCGGTGCACCACACGGTAAACGAAAGTCGGACTCATCGCCTCTCCCCTATCGTTGACTACCAATATAACGTTGCCGCGCTCCGGAAATTGTTCGTCACGCACTTTTTTATAGTTGTCGACCATCTCCAACAACTGCCTGCTTATCGGAATGATGCGTTCTTTGTTTCTCTTGCCGAGCACCTTGATCTGCATGGCAACTGAGTCCACGTCGTTGTCTTTCAGCCCTCTCAGCTCCGCCTGACGCATCCCCGTCTGATACAACATCTCAAACAAAAGCTCGTCACGAACCACTTTGAAGTCGCCTGCATCGTCGAACCTTACCTTCTCCATGTCATGCTCCGGCACAAACTTCGCCAGCTCCTTCGGCTGCTTGAGCGATTTTATGCCCTGCATCGGCGATATCTCGATGGCTTCCTCGCGCAGGCAGAACTTGTAGAACGACCTAAGCGACGACATTTTACGGTTGATGGAACGATTTTCCTCCCCTTTTTCCTTCAAGGAGACAATGTACGAACGCACCATTTGCGTCGTGGCCTTTAAAATGTCGTGAAGCTCGTATATATTAATAAGGTATGCCCCAAACTGCTCCAGGTCGCGCTTATACGCTGACACTGTGAGACTTGAGTATCTTTTTTCCGTTTGGATATACCTTAAAAACCTCTCTACCATCATTCCGAACTTTTCGACTTCAAAGATACGACATTATTTTTAAAAATGCAAGAGTTTTTTAACAAAAAAAATCGCCACGGTTTCCCGAAGCGACTTTTTCTTTGATTCTATTCTTGCTATAAGCGTGAATCGATTAGGCGTTCTCTTCTGCCTGACGGAGTTTCTGAACGTAGATAGCCTTCTGCAAAGCTTCACGTTTGATAACTGACGGTTTTGTGAACTTCTGGCGGTTGCGCAATTCTTTCACAACACCTGTTTTCTCGTACTTTCTCTTGTAGCGTTTAAGAGCGCGGTCGATGCTTTCGCCTTCTTTTACAGGAATAATAATCATTTTTAATACTCTCTCTTTCTTTTAATTGTTAAACTAAAAAACTTTACAAAATGGACCGCAAAATTACAACTTATTTTGATAGCTCCAACAAAAATTTTCATTTTTTCTTTTCAACCTCCCCCACGTCATTTCGACTGGAGCGGAGCGGAATGGAGAAATCACCGGCATTTGAACTTTAATGCGCTTTTAATTCAGATGGCGGTGATTTATTCACCAAAGGTGAATGCTTTCGCAAAGCTCAGGTCTCGACTTCGCTCGAAATGACAGAGCTTATTCTCCGAGCAAGTGTTCGAACAAGAAGTTATCAATCTTCGTGAACAGATGCATTCTGCATTCGCCATCTCCGTATTCCTCATAGCCACCGTAGATGCCGTGGTTTTTGTTAGGATATATCATCAGGTCGAACTGCACACCGTTGGCAATCATCGACTTTATGAGCTCCATTGCATTCTGGTAATGCACGTTATCGTCGCCCGAACCATGGCAAAGCAGATAGTTGCCCTTAATCATTGCGGTGTTGCTCACCGGCGAGTTGTCGTCGTAACCGCTAGGGTTTTCCTGCGGAGTACGCATGTAACGCTCAGTGTAGATATTGTCGTAGTATCTCCAGTTTGTAACAGGTGCGACAGAGACAGCCGTGCTGATATAGTCGGCTCCCTTGGTGATGCCGTTAGCAGCCATGAATCCGCCGTAACTCCAGCCATAGATGGCGATTTTCTCAGCATCAACGTATGGTTTCGCAGCCATGTATTTCGCAACCGTTATCATGTCTTCGGTCTCATATTTGCCGAGTTCGAGGTAAGTCATCTTCTTGAACATTTCACCCTGAGCGCCGCTACCTCTATTATTAATCGATATTGAGATGATTCCGTGCTGTGCGAGCAGCTGCATCCAATCCCAGTCGCTGTGATCCCACTGGTTCAAAACGGTCTGATGGCCCGGGCCGCCGTAAACGTAGATCAACACTGGGTATTTCTTGTTAGGGTCGAAGTCGGGAGGAAGGATCTGCCATCCGTCGACGTCGACAGTAGTGCCGTCAGGCATCACAAAGGCAGGATCGCTGATCTTTATCATCTGCTTCTCGCTAAGATTGTACTCTTTAAGGCTCTCAACAAGCTCGTGATTGTCTTCCAAAACCCTAATCTGCTTTCCCTTATTATTATATAAGGTGTATTCGTAAGGTTTTGTCACCGTCGAGTTGATGTTGATGAAATATTTGAAGGTCTTGCTGAAGCGCGCGTTGTTAACTCCTTCACTGCCAACTATTTCACGCATCTTGCCTTTCAAATTGACAGTATAAATCTGACGCTCCACCGGTGATTTTTTGGCTGCCTGGAAATAAATCTCAGTGCCGTCGAAACCGTAAATCCTGGTTACGTCCCAATTGCCTGAAGTCAAGGCCTTGCTGCTTGTGCCGTCAAGTTTGCAGAGGTAGATATGGTTGTAGCCAGACTTCTCGCTTGTCATGAGGAACGATTTTCCGTCGTCGAGGAAAGTCCAGTCGTCAGTGATGTCGATGTAATACTGGTTTTCCTCATCGTAAAACACCGTAGTCTCGCCCGTCGTCGCGTTGGCGGCAAGAATCTCGAGGTGGTTCTGATGGCGGTTAAGTCGTTGAATAGCAAGGATATTGTCATTCTTAGTCCATTTAATTCTTGGCAGATAGATGTCGGTTTCCTCGCCTGTGTCCATCTTCTTTGTTGAATTGTCCTCGAGGTTATAAACATAGACCTCGACCACCGAGTTATCCTCGCCGGCCTTTGGATATTTGAAGCTGTACCATTCAGGATAGAGACCGTAGAACTCCTCCATCTGGAACTCTTTCACCTTGGATTCGTCGAATTTGTAGAAAGCGATTTTTTTGCTGTCGGGCGACCAGAAGAAGCCTTGCGAGAAGCTGAATTCCTCCTCGTAGACCCAGTCTGGGGCACCATTTATAATATTGTTGTACAGTCCGTCGAATGTAAACTGTGTCTCTTTATTATTATCTAAATCTTTGATAAACAAGTTGTTATCACGCATAAACGCCACTTTTGTGCCATCGGGCGAGAATGATGCGAGACGCTGGCTGCCATTGTTTGAAAGTGGCACGAGTTTCTTCGTAGCGATATCGTAGACATAGTAATCGGCTGTGAACGAGTGGCGGTAGATGTAGTTGACGTTGGTCAGGAACAGCGCTTTTTTCTCGTCATCGCTGAGGATGTAGTTATACGCGCGGATCGGGAGCGAGTCACCTTTCGGGACGAGTTCCATAAAATTGAACAGCGTGTTTAGTTTCTTACCTGTTTTATAGTTATAGATGTTGAATTCTCCGTGTTCGATGGTGCCATAAGTCTCGCCGTCGCGCATCGGATTCATGCCTCTGACGCCCTTTGTTTGGAATGTCGGACGCTCATAGAGGTCTTCGAGAGTGAGATTTTTCTTCTCTTGTGCTAATGAGTTTGCGTTGAGCAAAAAAGCTAACGCGATGATTAACAAATACTTAACTTTTTTCATTTTGATATAGATTTGAAAATTCAAAGGTATAAAAATTTTTTTTACAAAAAAAGTTTGTTGGTATAAAAATTTGTTGTACTTTTGCACCCGCAAATGGGACGGTAGCTCAGTTGGTTTAGAGCGCATGCTTGACAGGCATGAGGTCACAAGTTCGATCCTTGTTCGCCCCACTGATAGAGACGCACGACCGTGCGTCTTTACAAATAAAAGGAGGGTCGTTAGCCCAGTTGGTTTAGAGCGCTGCCTTCACACGGCAGAGGTCACTGGTTCGAGTCCAGTACGACCCACAAAAAGAGAGCGGAAGCTCTCTTTTTTAGTTTCTAGTCGCTAGTCTTTAGTAGCATTTCTAAAAAGTAACGGCAAAAACTAAAGACTGGCGACTAAAGACTAGTGACTAAAGACTAAAGACTAAAATATTTTCTTTTTTCCTTGATATTTCAAATAAATCTTAATATCTTTGCAGTCTGAATATCAAATTGCTAATTCATTAAAAATCAAAGATATTATCATGAAAAACAACGTAATTCCAGTAGAAGTAGCGAAAAAAGTGTTCAAGGACAGCAATCTTCCGTGCATCGGCAGAGCCGGTATCCGTGAGATCAACAAGCTGGCTTTTGACCTTGAGGCAGCGAGCGGTGTGAAGTTTATCCACATGGAGCTTGGCAATCCGGGTCTTCCAGCAGCACAGGCAGGCATCGACGCACAGGTTGAAGCGGTGAAACGCGGCGTGGCAGCGACATATCCGCCGATTGACGGCGTGCCGGCACTCAAGAAAGAGGCATCACGTTTCATCAAGAACTTCCTTGACCTTGACGTCGACGCAGCCAACTGCATCCCTACAGTAGGCTCAATGCAAGGCGCATTTGCGAGCTTCATGATCACAGGACATATTAATAAGGAGAAGAACACCATGCTCTTTATCGACCCAGGATTCCCGGTTCACAAGTTCCAGTGCAAGGTTTTGGGCATCCCGATGGAGCAGTTCGACATCTACAACTACCGTGGCGAGAAGCTGCGCGAGAAACTCGAGGAGATACTCTCGAAAGGCAACATCCACAGCATGTTGTACTCGAATCCTAACAACCCGACATGGGTGTGCCTGACCGACGAAGAGCTCCGCATCATCGGTGAGTTGGCAAACAAATACGACGTCATCGTGCTCGAGGACCTCGCCTACTTTGGCATGGATTTCCGCAAGGATTACAGCCATCCTGGCAAAGCGCCATACCAGCCGACAGTTGGCAAATATGCCGACAACTACATGTTGATGATATCAAGCTCAAAGGCATTCAGCTTCGCCGGCGAGCGTTGCGCCATCCTCGGCATCAGCAACAAGTTGGCATTGCGCCACTATCCTGACTTGAAGGCATTCTGCGGACAGGAGATCTTCCTGCGTGGCATCCTCTTCGGTGCCTTGCACCCGCTGACATCAGGTGTGTCGCACTCGGCACAATACGCTCTGCAAGGCGTTCTGAAAGCTGTCAACGACGGCATCTACAACTACCGTGACGACGTTCTCGAGTACGGCAGAAAAGCCAAGCTCATGAAGGAAGCATTCCTCGCAGCAGGTTTCTATATCACATACGACGAAGACCTCGGAGAGCCTATCGCCGACGGATTCTATTTCACTTACTGCTATCCAGGATTCAAGGGCGCCGACCTCGTCGAGGAGATGATGTACTACGGCATCTCGGCCATCTCATTGGACACCTGCGGCAGCGACAAGCAAGGCATCCGCGCATGCACCTCACTCATCAAACGCGATGAGATTCCGGTGCTCGCCGAGAGACTGCAGATGTTCGCAAAAGATCATCCGGTGAAGTAAGAGTCATTAGCTATTAGCTATTAGACATTAGCTATTAGACATTAGCAAAAAGGATTTCAAAGCAATTCGGAATCCTTTTTTCATTTTTCCTTGCTTAATGCAAAATTTTCATTTACCTTTGCGGAAAATTAATTCTTATGAAAAAACAACTCGCAATAGTATTGTTATTGATTTCTTTAGCGTTTTCTGCATCTTCCCAAAACAAAGGCAAGAAGCTGCATGGTGTTATCATCGATGAATATGAAACCAAAATCAGTGAAGCATGCATCAGCGACGACAATGGCGTGTTACTCGCCATCACCAACTACGACGGAGGCTTCCAAATTCCACTGACTAGAGAATACAACATCACAATCTCACATCCAAGATTCAAAAAAGTGACAGTCCCTGTTGACCCGACAGATTTCGAGCTCATTGACGGAAAATACTATGCCATTTTTATGTTGAATGAAAAAACCATCGACTCCATTGATTATCAAGATACCACAGCAAAAAAAGAATATGTCGTCGATTATAAAGTAAGCAAGTATGGCATTTTCATGATAAAAACCGACGGAATTCATTCAAAACTGCAGCAAATCAGCTATCGAAACAAGGTTTTAGCGAGCCTGTCGATAGACTTCAAACTTGACCGTGTTTTTATAGATGCGCTTGACGGAATACATGTTTATGGTAACGACTCGTCGTATCATGTCTATTCTGATGGGACGAATTTGGTCTTAGCGGAAGGCCAGGACTTCTATCATTTCAAGTCCCACATCATGTCTTTGGCAGCCGTTACCGACAGCATTGCTGTTTCATATCTGAAATACTATTACGGGCAGTCGATTGATTATATTCGCACCAATTTAAATACAAAATATCAAGACATTTTATGCACAATTGACAGTGAGACAGCGAAATATGAAGATAATAGCGCCATCGGCGAGCTTACGGAAGCCAGACAATCTTGGCGCATGTTCGGCTACGAATTCTATTCCACCAGAACTTCAAAAGTTGACGACATAAAAAAGAGGCTTAGATACAAAGATATTTTAACTGCAAAAGAGGTTTACGCCCCAATAATCAACATTGACAACAATTTGTATGTTTTTGATTTTCCTAATGATTTTATTGTCAATTATAACCTTTGTGGATCATTTATCGGCAACACTGAAATAGTTTTTCATCTTAGTCATGGACGCGCCAGCAAATTCTATGACAATCCTTTTGACAACAATATTCTATTTGACCCTGTCAAAAAAGAGTGTTGGGCGCAATTCCGTGAAAACGGCAAGGTCACTTTGAAGAAAATTGATATCAAAAAAGGCGATGTCATCGGCGAATATACCATCGAGAAGCATGACAATCCGCTTAACATACAGATTTACAATGGGATAGTTTATTATCTGTATTTTGATAATGATGGTGGGGAGTTTGAAAAACGATATTTTTACGCAGAAATGATAAAGTGAAAATTAATTTTCTTTTTTCCTTGTTTGTCAGAAAAAAGTTGTGTAATTTTGTACGTTTTTTAATTGGCAGATTAGAAAGAGAATAATTCAACATAAATCTAACTAAAAAATTAAAATTATGGCAAGTTTCAAAGGAGCTATTTCTGTTGATACTGAACGTTGTAAGGGTTGCGGCGTGTGCGTCGTAAACTGCCCAATGGGTGTCATCAGTCTGGCAAAAGAAGTTAATGGAAAAGGTTACAACTACGCTTACATGGCGGAACCTGACAAATGCATTGGCTGCGCAAGCTGCGGCATCGTATGTCCTGATGGAGTCA
>JAEEGK010033053.1_pt1 | contig 10080 bp, 5 predicted proteins | sample 8958771 | NCBI WGS metagenome assembly JAEEGK01 (sample SAMN16246547, study PRJNA631951) | gut metagenome | biome: gut microbiome; feature: rumen; material: SC-attached | host: Bos | place: Iran: Karaj | collected 2018-10 | reverse complement strand
CCGGAACCGCCCTGGCTGCCGCCGGAGCCGCCCTGGCCGCCACCGCCGCCGCCGGCGCCGCCGTCGTCCTTCTTCGGGGCAAAGCGCTCGTCCCCGAAGCCTCTGTCCTTATCGTACCAGTTCCGGACGTAGTCCCAGTTATACATCAGGCGGTTGTAGATATCCATTCGCTCCTGGATCTGGTCCATGGTCAGCTTATCGCAGACGATGCCGGGGACATCCTTGAGGAACTTGAAGAAGGGGCTGGCCGGATTTAAGTCTACGCCGCCCGTAAGAGCGCCTGCGAGATCGGCGATGTCCTGGAAGTTCTTCATCATCTCCATCGCAAGCTTGGCGTCCATGTACGGCAGCTTCCCGTCGAGGTTCTTCAGGGCCTCGATGTCCTTTTTGATCTGATCCATCCGGTCTCCAATGGTGGGCGTGTCGTCATCGTAGGGGGTGGACCGGAACGCGCTGTAGGGATTGAATCTGTCATAATAATCCTTTGCGTTCTGCAGTTCCTTCCATTCATTGGAGTTTTCGATGTTGTACGCGTCTATCCTGGCGCCCAGGGCCTGCTTCTCGGCGTCCGAGGTGGTATTAATGTACTCCGAGCCGGCATCGTAGATGTTATGGTAGATCTCCACGGGGTTGGGGGGGCCCTGCTCGAACAGCTTTTGTATGCCGCCGCCTTCCACATACTTCATGAGCGCCTTCTCGGTGGTGGAGACGTTCTCGTCGGAGTTATTATAGCCCCAGTACCGCATCAGCGTGGCGTTCCCCATCCCGCTGCCGTAGGCCGCGGTCAGGGTCGCGGTGTTGTTGGGAAGGGCTGCGGCGTAATGCTGGAAGGAGCTGTCCAGGGCCAGGGAGGCGACGATGGCATAGAGCCCCCGGCCCGTGTCGCAGAAGGTGTTGAACTCCGCGATGTAAGTCCCCTCGTTGGTGAGGATCAGGTCTGCGTCGTATTTCCGGTCGGTGAAGATGAACTGGCCGCCGGTGACGCTGGAATTGCTGTTCTCCAGGGCGGACTGCCAGGTGGCGTAAGCCTTGAGCTGGGCCAGCTGGGCGTCATAGTCGGCCTTGCCGGCATAGACCACGGACTTGTTGAACATGCCGACGCTGTTCGCTTCCGGACTGCCGGCGGTCCACTCCGCCGCGGAGTCGTTCATCCATTTGAGGAAGCCGGTCTCGTCGTCTTTTTTCACGGCGAGGGCCTGGACCTCCAAGCCGGTCCCCTGATAGGCCGCGTTGACGTTCGTCAGATTCTGCGGGCTGGCGGTGTAGGTCAGGTCTACCATGTCGCCGTCCAGCATCGCGGTCTTCATGGCGTCCAGACTGCCCGCGTACTCGTCCAGGTCCGCCGCGGTGAGGGCATAGGTGGCGACGCCGTCCACCGTCGCCGTGGGCTGGCTGTTCAGGATGGGATCGTAGAGTACCTCGGCGGCGGTCACGGAGGAGTAGAGGGTGCTGGGCAGCGTGGCGGTGAAGACGCCGCCGCCCTTGTCCGAGCCGTAGACCGTGGCGATGGTGCCGTTGGTCAGGTAGTAGACGAAGGCCACCTTGCTCGTCTCGTTGGCGTCGCCGTAAATGGTCGCCCGCAGCTTTTCGGGGTTCTTGAAGACGGCGGTGAAGGTCACCTGCTCCATTTTCCCGTGGAAGACGTAGCCGTCGCCCATGTTGATGCCGTACGGGCTCCCGTTTTCCTTCCAGCTCATCCGGAAGCTGGTCAGCTCCGGGCCGTTGGGGTCGTGGAAGACGTAGAGGTCCTCGGACTGCGCCTTGTCGGTGCGGGAGGTGAGGATGTGGGTGGAGGCATAGGCGCTGTCGGTGTTCGCCAGCGGGACCTTGGCGCCCCAGAGGCCCTTGCCGTCCGTGGTGGCGGCGCCCACCAGGGTCTCGCCGTCATAGATGCTCACGGTCTCGTTGGGCCTGGCGGTGCCGTTCACATAGACCTGGTCGGAGCAGACGTAGCTGGACAGCGTGGTGATGGAGGCGCCGGGCTTTTTCACCGTGGCGGAGCCCACCAGCTGGCTGCCCTCGCTGCCGCCGTTGAACGTAACGCTCACGTTCATGTTTATCTGCATATCCCAGTCCAGGCTGCCGGGCTTGCAGTAGAGGGTGTAGGTGCAGGGCAGCTCGGCGTCGACATAGAAGTAATAGTACCCTATGGACGCCATGTGGCCCTGGTCCGGGGTGTACAGCTTCCCGTCGATCACCATGTATTGCAGGACGGCGGAGTTGCTCCAGCTGACATTATCCGTCACGTTCGTGGGATAGATGGTCACATAGGTCAGCTTGCCGCCGCTGAGGTCGTCGTCCAGGCCGATGGCGCCGGTGAAGCGCACCAGGTCGCCGGTGGTGGCGAAGCTCTCCCGGTCGGCGGTCATGGTGGAGTTGGGCTTGGTGACGTACAGAGCGTTTTCGGAGGCGGCCTGGGTCACCGTGCCGCTCACGGCCTTGATCTCATGGGCCGCCAGGGTCACGGTCCAGGTCAGGATCTTCTCCGATTCGGGGATGCTGGCCAGCGTCGAGCGGGGGGTCGTCATCTTGTAACGCCCGCTGGACAGCAGCACCAGGGTGTAGCTGCCGGAATCGCCGGGGCAGGGCGCCAGGACCGTCTTTGTGCCGTTCGTGAGGGGGGTGTACTGGGAACTCTGGTAGGCCCCGGCGCTGTCGAACCAGGCCAGGTAGAAGGAACCGTAGGCCGGGGCGGTGATGGAGGCCAGCACCGCGGCGCGGGGCTGCAGCTTCACGGCGGCGCTGCCGAAGCCGTTCGCCAGCTGGATGTCGCCGGCAGCGGTCTTGAAATAGTCGTTGGCGATCTCGTAATGGATGGTGCTGGTCGGGGATGCGGCGTTGGCATAGCAGTACTGGGCGCTGCTCGGCCACACCGTGCCGCTGCCCTTGTCAATGCCGCCCTCGGTGAAGGCGATGTTGAGGCGCGTCCCGTTCAGCTCCTGCTGCACGGTGCTGCGCTGGGCGGCGTTCAGATCGGCGGCGGAGCCGCCGAGGTCCACCTCCGTCGTGATGTACAGCGGCGCTTTGGTCACGGCGATGTCCTTCACCGCGTTCGCGGCGATGTTAAAACCCGATTCGTAATACAGCGACTGGCCGGCGGAGAGGACCTGGACCGTGGCGTTGACGTTCTCCAGCAGCCCTTCGACGGTGTACTTGCCGTCAGAGCCGGTGACGGCGATGCGGTTCCGGTCCTGGCCGTATACATACTGGTGGACCTGGACCTGGACCCCCGCCATGGGCTGGCCGCCGAAGGTGACGGCGCCGCTGATGGAGACGCCGTCGGGCACCGGCGCCGGGGTGACGCTGAGGGTGGAGCCGTTCAGCGTGGCGTCATAGGTCGTCCACTGGTACTTGTCGTAGTTGGCGGAGGAGGAGACGCCGGACAGTCCGACCTTGTAGGTGACGTTGCCGCGGGTCAGGAAGGGCAGACTGACGTAGCGGCCGCCGGCGTAGATGCTCCCCACGGTGAAATCCGTGGTCTCCGTCAGGTTCCCCGCCGCCACCGTAGTCACCGCCGTCAGGCCATCGAGACCGCCCTCGGTGGTCAGGGTCACGGAGGCCGTGCCGTCGGCGATGGGAGTCGTGGCTGCGTTATAGGAGGCCACCTTGGTATAGGCGCCGTCCACATAGGTATACAGGCCGATCTCCGTGTAATTGCGGTTCAGATTATAGGCCGCGATCTCCATCTGCGGCATATAGCGCGTACGGCTGTAGGCGGAATCCAGCGTGACCGTGGCGGTGTAATTATTATTATTGTAGGTATAGGTCCCGACCAGGTAGGCGTTGCCCAGGAGCTGCGGCCCGTTGTAGACCACCGCGGTGGGGGCCTTTTCCTTCCATCTGGCGTAGATGTACAGGTTGCGGGTGAGGGTCACGGTGGCGCCGGGCTGGTAGAGCTCGCCGCCTGTGTACCAGGCCTCGAAGTCATAGCCGGTCTTCGTCGGCGCGGCGGGCAGGGTGATCTGGGTGGTCTCCAGCACGTGGGTCCGGTCCGCATAGTCGCCCGTGCCCGTGCCGCCGTTTAAGTAGAAGTAGACGTCGTAGTAATCCGGCTCCACCACCGCCAGGGACAGGGTCTTGGTGGCGGTCAGGGTGAAGTCGCCCTTGGTTTCGGTGAGCTTCACCGTAAAGCTGTAGGGGCTGTTCTGAATCGCCGCCTCCGCCGGGGTGCCGGAGAGGGTGCCGTCCGCGGCCAGACTCAGGCCCTCGGGCAGGCTGGAGCCCTCGGCCAGGGACCAGCTCAGCGTGCCGCCCAGCTCCGAGGCCGAGCCCGTCAGGGGCAGGGAATAGGACAGCTTCGCCTTGGCTTTGGGCAGATTGGCGTTGATGGTGATGCTGGGCGCGGAGGGAGCCTTCACCTTGAGCGTCAGGGTCGCCGTGCCGGTCTTGTCGTTGCCCGCCTCGCTGAGCTTGAGCTTGAGGCTGTAGTCGCCCGCCGTGTTCTGCGCCGCGGTGCCGGAGAGGGTGCCGTTTTCCGCCAGCGTGAGGCCGCTCGGCAGCGCGGCGGAGCCCTCGTCCAGCGCCCAGCTCAGCGCGCCGCCATTCGCCGCCGTACCGGAAAGCGTGGCGGTGTAGGCCAGGCCCCAGGTGGCGTCGGGGAGGCTCGTGGTGGTGACGGTGGGCGACGCGCCCGTCACCGTCAGGCTCAGGGTCCGCGACGCGGTCTTCTCGACGCCCGCCTCCGTCAGGGTCACGGTCACGGTGAACGAGCCGGATTCCGTCGGCGTGCCGGAGATGACGCCGGCGCTGGAGCAGGTCAGTCCGCCGGGCAGGCCCGTGGCGGACCAGCTCAGGGCCCCGCCGTTCACCGCCGTGCCCGTCAGCGTGGCGGTATAGCTGGACAGCGTGGAGCCGTTGGGCAGGGACGATATGGTGATGGTGGGATGGGGCTCCGTCGTCCCTTCGGCGCTGGCAGTTGCGCCCGTGCCGGGTACGGTGACGGGCACGAGGTTGGACATTCCACTGTTCTCATAATCCCACAGGCTGAGGTAAAGCGTCGTGCCCTGTGCGGGAACGCTGCCGTCGCCGCAATACAGCGGCGTCATCAGGGTCCGGTGCGTTCCGTCCTTGTCCATGAGGTCCGTGCTCGGATTGACTGTCCAGAAGCCGGCGACGCTGTACCACTGTCCGTCGGACTGAAAACCGGGATAACCCGATACACTGGCGCTTGTCGCCGCGGATTCCGAATCGGCCGGCAGGAGGGCGAACACCTCCAGGTTGTTGCTGCCCTCCGTGTACATATACCAGACGGCGGGATAGCCGTGATACGTGTCCGGATATGCCAGCAGATAAGAGTAATCTTTGTCGTAGTAGGTGACCTCGCTGATCACGGGCAGGAGCGTGCTGGGGGTCGGCAGATGCTCGTTGCCGCCGCCCCCGGAGGAGCCGCCCCCGGAGGAGCTGCTCCCGAAACTGACGCTCACAGGCGCGGAACTGACGGTGGCCTGTGCGCTCAGGCTCAGGCGGACCTGTACCCAGCAGTCGCCTTCCAGCGTCGCGGTGGAATCAGACATTTTTGCGAGCGCAACGGTCGTGCTGTCGCTGGTGCCCCCGTTACCGTCGGTGAATTCCTGATACCAGCAGTCTTGGGGCATGACTCCGTCGTTTCCGTCGTCCTTCCAGGCGTAGATCATGCCCGAATAATCGCCGGTCAGGTCCTTGTTATAGTTCCAGCCCACGCTCAGCGAGGGAGAAGAACTGCCGGACGACAGGGTGGGGGTGCCGGAGATGGTGACGGAAACCGGCGCGGTGTAGCCGCTGCCGTTCTGCACCGTGGCCACGCCCTGCTCCGTGTCGGAATAGGTGCTGCCGTTGTAGCTGAGCGAGACCATCACCATACAATCGCTGTAGATCTGCGCTGGTTCTCCGATGCTGGTGAGTTTGCCGTTGAAGGACCCGCCGCTGCCGGTGGCGTCTATGTCTTTTTTCCAATAGCCGGACGGACGGGTGGTATCGGTGCCCGCCCAGGCGTATACCGTTGCACCGTAGACTTCACCGTCGGGCACACTGAAATCTCCATAGTTCCAGCTGACTGACAAAAAGGGAGTTTTGTCGCCCGCTGTATGCTGGTAGTCCCCCTTGATCAGCATGGGCGTACCCTCGATGGTCACCGTGGGCGTGCCCGCCGGGATGGCGCCGCCTCCTGCTGCTGCCAGCGCCGAGAAGGGCAACAGGCTGACGCACATCACCAGCACCAGCGCCAGGGCCAAAGTCTTCTTCAATGTCTTTTTCATATCGCACCTCCGAATGGTTGTTCTTTGGGTTGTTCCTTACGATGCTGTTTCCGCTCCTCATTCAGCCGGTTCAGCTCCCGCGCCTGCCGGCGGTAGATCGCCCACATGATGAGGAAGATGACCGTGTGGACGCCCAGCAGGATCGCCGCCATGATGATCGTCTCCTGCGCCGAGCCCAGCCAGCCCAGGAAAAAGGCGATGGGTAGGAAGACGATCATGTAGCCGACGTAATGCACCGCGTCCGCCAGCAGCAGCGACCAATGCTCGATGTCATAGACGCTGACCCCCGCGAAGGCCGCAAAGCCGATGACGCCGGAGAGAAGCGTCTGCCACAGCAGCGCCGCGGACAGGCTCCCGGCCTTTTCCAGCAGCGACGCAGAGACGATATTCGGGTGGCCCGTGAGACAGGCGATCAGGTTGCCCACGGCCATGCCGAGGATGAAGCCGAAGCCGGCGCGCTTCAGAATTTTCCGGACCATACGGATTCCTCCTTTCTGTTGATCTGTTCCCGTATTATGGGGATGTAGCGGCGTGAGGCCCAGGTCTCGATACCGCCCGTCAGCTCCAGCCGCAACTCCCGTTTCACCGTGAAGTCGATTTTCTCGATCTTGTCCATGTTGACCAGCTCTGAGCGGGAAATGCGCAGGAAGCGGAAGCCCTCCAGCGCCCGCTCGATGGTTTGCAGCGTCTGCCGCACGGTGTAGCTTCCCGCCTGCGTTTCGATCCGCGCCACGTTTCCCCGCATGGAGACCAGGATGATCTCCCCCGGATGCAGCCTGATCTGTGCGCCGTCGTCCGTTGTCACAGCAAGGTGGTCCAGGCGGCTGCCGGAAATGCGCTCCAGAAGAGCCTCCACCTCCTCGTCCCGTTCGCGGGAGCGGACAAGCACGTCGATATTCTGTTCGTCTGGGTCCTGATGAAAGCGGACCTGAATCGTTTTCATTTCGCAGCACGCTCCCTTCTGGCCGCGGGATGGTCGCACAGGCCCTTTTTGGTGCTCCAGTATCTGCAATCCAGACAAGTAGGGTCTGTGACTTGTGCCATGCAGCACCACACCTGATGGGGCCAGCCGGTTTTCGTCCGGCACTCCAGGCAGGCGTAACGCGGGCAGCTTGCCTGAATGACTTCTCGCTGTCGGTCCAAGTGACCCTTCCCCCTTTCACGGTCGAAAAAGAACAGCTTGCCTGATGATTGTGTCGGCCTGTTTATTAAAGCAAATCCTATTCTTTATAATTACCGATATTACCCAATTTTTGTTCAGTATAGCATAGCGCCCCTAAGGAATCAACGGGCCGGGGACAAACGGTACTTCTGATGGGACAAACGGTTTTTGACAGGGATAAAAACTCCCTGCGCGATCCGGAAATCGAACCGCGCAGGGGGTCGATGATAGGTTTAGTTGTAAATCAAAACAGCGTAGATTGTGTCTTCCACCCGCTTCCCGGATTCCATTCATCCGACGAACCCACTCCATCTGATTCTGTGCCTTGATCTGTTCCGTTACGCCTTCACGCGCAGCATACTGCTTTATCAGCAGATTAAACATCTCGTTGGCCATGCGGTCGATCTCCTCCAGATGGGCATTCAGCTTGCCGCTGAGCAGCATCCCGATGTAGATACCGTTGTGATACTGCTTCAAATAGTTTCGTCGTCTGATGCCCCATATACCGATATTCGGTGCCTCTGGCGGCAGCAGATTGGGGATTAAATAATCACCCTCGCGGTGATATGTGATATTACTCATAATGAAAACCTCCTTAATCTTGATGTGGCTACATCATGCCAACCATTATTGGAAAAGGCGAATGTGCGAACATGATATTGTTTGAATATGCTTGATTCGGGCCGTTTTGATGTGTTACAGTAAGTTTAACAGCAAGTGTTTTGAAGCCTTAAACCGAGTGCTGGCAACGGTTTCCCGCTGAGGTTTGGTCAAGTCCGTTATTAACACTCGGACCATGAAAGGAACCTGATTTGTCTACCAAATCAGGTTCCTTGTGCGCTCTTTCGCATCAAAGAAACCTCTTTTGTCTTTGATTGGGAGCGACACGGGCAAAGACGCAAATTTATCCGGTGTTTAAAGACGTAAGTGCACGTCAATTAAGCACAATTCTATTCGTAACAACGCAGCAATTCCATTCGCCAATATTGACTATATATCTAGGCCGTGCTATAATCAATTAATCTTAAGTGGTATGGGAGCGAACTCCATGCAGAATTATATACCCCGCATATGTGATGACGAGCTTTCTTTGAAGCTGGAAGCGTTCGGCGCTGTCCATATTGTTGGACCGAAGTGGTGCGGTAAAACAACCACTGCCAAGCAATTTGCCAAAAGCTATATTGAGATGCAGGACCCGGATAAACGGGATATGTATTTGGAAACGGCAAAGATCAAGCCTTCCAATCTTTTAGTTGGGGCAAATCCCCGACTGATCGACGAATGGCAGATCGCTCCGAATCTTTGGGACGCTGTGCGTGTGTCCGTGGACCGCAGAGGCGAAGAGGGCCTTTATATCCTCACCGGCTCGAATTCTATTGACAGGACTAAAATCATGCACACCGGGACAGGCCGCATTGATACGCTTGTCATGTATCCCATGAGCCTTTTTGAGACAGGGGAATCCAACGGAACGATATCTCTTGCAAAGCTGTTTCAAACAGGCGCCATGCCTGAGGACGGTTGTGAGTCGTCCCTATCCATTGACGACCTGATCTTCGCTGCCTGTCGCGGCGGTTGGCCCTCTTCGCTGCAAAAGAAAAGCAAAAGAGCGCAGCTTCTTGTGGCACAGAGCTATTTTGAAGGTCTCTGCCGGGAAGATATTTCAAACTTGGATGGTGTAAAGCGTGACGAGACCGCCACCCGACTGCTGTTGCGTTCTTATGCCAGGAATATCTCTACACTTGCGTCCAACCGTTCGGTCATCAGGGACATCAATGCGAATTTTGATATGGGCGACACGACGTTCTATGATTATGTTAAGGCCTTAAAAAAGCTGTATGTCATTCAGGACGTGGAAGCCTGGTGCCCAGCGATTCGATCAAAGAGCGCAATACAGGCATCCGATAAAAAAGAATTCGTTGACCCCTCTCTTGTTGTGGCAGCGCTTGGTGTGGACCCGGATTACTTCAATCTTGACCTGAAAACCTTTGGTTTCATCTTTGAAACGCTTTGCATTCGGGACCTGAAAATCTATTCCAGCGCACTGGGCGGTAAGGTCTCCTATTATCATGATCGTTATGGGCTGGAAGCAGACGCCGTTTTGCACCTGCGGGACGGGCGCTATGCGCTGATCGAGTTTAAGCTCGGCTCGGCGGATATCGACGATGGTGCAAAGCATCTTTTGGAGATCGAACGGCTGGTAGCTGCCTACAATGAAAATGAAGCGCAGGCCAAGCTGCGGGCCCCGGATCTGAAAATCGTTATCACGGGAACACAGTACGGCTATAAGCGCCCGGATGGCGTGTTTGTGATACCGATAGGCTTGCTAAGAGATTGATTTATCATAGTAATCATATCTGGCTGACAAAGCAAACTGAGGAGTCTATATATGGAGGCAACAGAGGCAAAAGCCCGAATCAAAATCAATAAACTGCTTGAAGCCGCCGGCTGGCGTTTCTTTGACACTGACGAAGGCCCGGCCAATATCCAGCTTGAGGCAAATGTCAAGATCACTAAGAAGCAGATCGACGACTAAGGTGAGAACTTTGTTAATGTATGGTATACTCAACTCGATAAATCGGATGCTGGATGATGAAGGCTGGCTGACACATTTGTCGGCGGGCGTGGTGTCCCAATCGGAAATTCCGTCAGCCAATCCACCTTCATCATAAAGGAAAAGCGAAG
>JAEEGK010033051.1_pt1 | contig 10081 bp, 8 predicted proteins | sample 8958771 | NCBI WGS metagenome assembly JAEEGK01 (sample SAMN16246547, study PRJNA631951) | gut metagenome | biome: gut microbiome; feature: rumen; material: SC-attached | host: Bos | place: Iran: Karaj | collected 2018-10 | reverse complement strand
ACTTGGGATGATGAGCTTGCCCTTCTTCTTGGTGCAGGTGTCGAGCACTGCCATAAGCAATTCCTGTTCGGCAGTGTCGAGGGTGGTATGCAGGCGGTCGCCATAGGTCGACTCCATGATGAGGTAGTCCACCTGGGGGAAGGGTTCGGGGTCTTTCAGTATATGCTTGTCGTAGCGGCCGATATCGCCAGTGAAGCCCAGTCGGATGGTGCGGCGGCCATCTTTAATCTCAAGATAGACACAACTGCTGCCAAGGATATGGCCGGCATCGAAAAACTGCACCGTCACCTCACCCTCGATATTGAACGGCTTGTGGTAAGGCACGCTGATAAAGCAGCTCATACACTCCTGTGCCTCGGTCTCGGTATAGATAGGTTCTACCGGCTGCTCGCCCAGCGCCTTACGCTTTTTGTTGAACATCGCCACATCCGACACCTGGATGCGGCCCGCATCGGCGAGCATGATGGCGCAAAGGTCGCGCGTGGCTGGAGTGCAGAGCACTGTGCCGCGAAAGCCCAACTTATAGATATAGGGGATGAGCCCCGAATGGTCGATATGGGCATGAGAGAGAATCAGGTAGTCGATTTCCTTGGGGTCGAATCCAAGGTCGCGGTTCATGGCGTCGGTCTCAAGACCCTTGCCTTGGTACATACCACAGTCGAGCAATATTTTCAAACCTTTCTTGGTCGTGATGAGGTGTTTGCTACCTGTCACCTCACGCGCCGCTCCTAAAAATGACAGCTTCATAATTGTGAAAATTTTATTACATAATGCCATATTTCCCAGACAGATACACACAATCATCCTCACCTTGTCCGAAACAATATGATGAGCAAAGATACGATTTTTTTTTGAGGTAGCACCACTTTTTCATCATCGTTGCTCCAAAGATGAGCCGACAGGGCGCTAGGTTTTTCGCACCCCTACTATCAAACCCCTGAGCATCGCCCTCACCCTGACCACGCCTTGGGTATACCTTTATTTCATTATAAATCACACACTTAAATACCATTTCTTCGCTCAGTGAATCGACTATGGAATGAATAAGAATCGGCTAGGGATTGAATAAAGGGTATAGGCAAGGTAGGGGCAAGCAGAGGGGAACAGGAAGCCGAAGCAACATTTTTTTATCATTATATGAAAAAAAGATTGTATATTTGTAAGTTCTATTGGTTTGCAGTTTCGGCTGCAAGCCTATGTAAATTAGTATAGTAACAGAAAAGAATATGGCATTAAAAAGGGTTATGGTCCTCACCGGCGGCGGCGATTGCCCCGGTTTGAATGCTGTGATTCGCGGCATCGTGAAGCGGGCCTCGCAGGAAAAAGACTGGGAGGTAATAGGCTGCATTGAGTCGTTCAACGGCGTACTGCGCGAGCCGACCGAGATAGTAGAGCTGACAGAGAAGAGTGTGGAAGGGCTACAGATACAGGGTGGCACCATCCTGGGCACGACCAATAAGGGCGGTCCCTTTGCCTGGCCTGTGAAGGAGGCCGACGGCAGCTGGACCACTGTGGACCGCAGCGACGAGATGTTGCGCAAACTGCAATATATGGGGGTCGACGCCGTCATCAATATCGGAGGCGACGGCTCGCAGCGCATCTCACTGGGTCTGGCTCAGAAAGGGCTGAAGATAGTGGGTGTGCCCAAGACGATCGACAACGACCTATCGTCGACCGACTACACCTTCGGCTTCCAAACGGCGGTGCAGATTTGCACCGAGGCCATCGACAAGTTGGTGACCACCGCAGCCAGCCACAACCGTGTGTTTATCATGGAGGTGATGGGCCGCGACGCAGGGTGGATAGCTCTGCACAGCGCCATTGCCGGCGGGGCCGACGTGTGTGTAATACCTGAAATACCCTACGACGTAGAGAAGATAAAAGAGAAGATAGAACAGCGCTACAACAAACGCCATGGCTACTGCATCATAGTGGTGGCCGAGGGCGCGAAGCCCAAAGGCGGCAGCATTATCGGCACAGTGACCGGCGAGGTGGGTTACCAGCATATCAAGCTGGGCGGTATAGGCAACCAGCTGGCGGAGGAGTTGAAGGCCGCAGGCGTGGAGCACGACATCCGCTGCACCATCCTCGGACACCTACAGCGTGGCGGCACCCCCGTTGCCTTCGACCGCATACTGGCCTCGGAATTCGGTGTCCGCGCCATGGAGTTGGTCATCGAAGGCCAGTTCGGGCAGATGGTCGCCTACCGTCATCCCGACATAGTGGCCGTGCCTCTCGAAGAGGCCGTGAAGGCACAGAACCTGGTCGACCCGAACAGCCGCTTGGTCGACACCGCCCGCGGACTGGGCATTGCATTCGGCGACTGAGAAACAACACAGACTATGGAAACAAAAAAGATAAAATCAGCACTTATATCAGTCTTCTACAAAGACGGACTGGAACCTATCGTCAAAGCCCTGCATGAGCAGGGGGTGACCATCTACTCGACTGGTGGCACTTACAAGTTTATCCTCGACCTGGGCATTGAGCCCGTAGCAGTGGAATCGCTCACAGGCTATCCCTCCATCCTTGGCGGACGTGTGAAGACCCTGCACCCCAAGGTGTTTGGTGGCATCCTCAGCCGTCGCGACATGTTCTCGGACGGTGAGCAACTTGCTGAATACGAAATTCCGGAAATCGACCTCGTCATCGTCGACCTCTACCCCTTCGAGGCTACCGTGGCAAGCGGAGCCGCCGAGCAGGATATTATTGAGAAAATCGACATCGGAGGCATCTCGCTTATCCGCGCCGCCGCCAAGAACTACAAGGACGTGGTCATCGTGCCTGCCGTGAACCACTATGAAGAATTCCTGCAACTCTACACCGAGCAGGAAGGCGGCACCACCCTGGAGCAGCGCCGCCGCTTTGCCACCTACGCATTCAACGTGAGCTCGCACTACGACACCGCCATCTTCAACTATTTCAACCAAGAGGAGCAGCTGCCCGTCTTCAAGCAGAGCTGCACAAAGGCCCAGGTGCTGCGTTATGGCGAGAATCCCCACCAGAAGGGCTACTATTTCGGCGACCTCGATGCCTGCTTCACTAAGTTGAATGGCAAGGAAATTTCGTACAACAACCTAGGCGACATAGACGCCGCCTGCGCCTTGATAGACGACTACAGCGACACCACCTTCGCCATCCTGAAGCACAACAACGCCTGCGGCCTTGCCTGCCGGCCCACATTGCTCGAGGCATGGAAGGACGCGTTGGCGGGCGACCCCGTCTCGGCCTTTGGAGGCATCCTGATTACCAACCGCACGGTCACCAAAGAGGTAGCAGAGGAGATGCACAAGATATTCTTCGAAGTGTGTATTGCCCCCGACTACGAAGAGGACGCCCTCGCCATACTGAAAGGCAAGAAAAACCGCATCATACTGAAACGCAACGCCATCAAAATGCACGACAAGATGTTCCGTAGCGTGTTGGACGGTGTGTTGGTGCAGGATCGCGACACCGTGGTGCCCACCGCAGCCGACATGGCCAAGAGCGTCACCTCGACTCCTATCACCGAACAGCAGGCCAAAGACCTGGCATTTGCCACCATCTTGGTGAAGCACACCAAGAGCAACGCCATCGTGCTGGCTAAGAACGGACAGCTATGTGCCAGCGGCACAGGCCAGACCTCGCGCGTGGATGCCCTCAAACAGGCTATCGCCAAGGCACAGAGCTTCGGCTTCGACTTGCATGGCGCAGTGATGGCAAGCGACGCCTTCTTCCCCTTTGCCGACTGCGTGGAGATAGCCCACGAGGCCGGCATTGTGGCTGTGGCACATCCCGGCGGCTCTATCCACGACCAGGATTCCATCGACTACTGCGAGAAGAACCACATGGGCATGGCCATCACGGGATTCCGTCACTTCAAACACTAAAGGTCTAAAAGGTTCGCTTCGATTGAAAGTTGAAACGTTAAAAAGGTTCGCTTACCTTTAAAACTCTAAAACCTTTTGAACATTAATAAAGTATAAAATACAATAATATAATGGGTCTATTTTCATTTTTCAACAAAGAGGTCGCAATGGACTTGGGAACCGCCAACTCCATTGTCATTTACAACGACCAGGTAGTCATTGACGAGCCCTCGATAGTGGCCGTCGACCGCACCAGCAATCACATTATCGCTGTCGGCAAACGCGCCCAACAGATGGCAGGGAAGACCGACAACAAGAACGTAGAGACCATCCGTCCGTTGCGCGGAGGTGTCATTGCCGACTTCGAGATGGCACAGCACCTCATCCGCGAGCTTATCGGCATGACCAACATCAACCGTTCCTTCATGCCGCCCTCACTGCGCATGGTCATCTGCATTCCCTCCGGCATCACCAACGTGGAGGAACGTGCCGTGCGCGAATCGGCCGAGCAGGCTGGCGCTAAGGAAATCCGCATGATTCACGAGCCCATGGCAGCCGCCATCGGTATCGGCATCGACGTGCTTGAACCCGAAGGCCACATGATTGTGGACATCGGAGGCGGCACCGCCGAGATTGCCGTTATCTCACTGGGTGGTATTGTCTGCAACAACTCCATCCGCGTGGCAGGCGACGAGTTCAATGAGAATGTGGTAGAGTATATGCGTAAACAGCACAACATGGTGATTGGCGAGCGCACCGCCGAGCAGGTAAAAATCAAGGTAGGTGCTGCCATCAGCGAGCTGGACGAGCCCCCAGAGGACTACCCCACCTTGGGCCGCGACCTGCTGACAGGACTGCCCAAAGAGATATTGGTGAATTACAAGGAGATTGCCCACGCCCTCGACAAGTCGATTGCACGCATCGAGCAGGCCATACTCGACACCCTCTCTGCCACACCTCCCGAGCTGGCAGCCGACATCTACCGCACGGGTATCTATCTGGCAGGCGGTGGTTCGTTACTGCGCGGTCTCGACCAGCGCATCTCATCGAAGACCAAGCTACAGGTCCACATTGCCGAAGACCCGCTGCGCGCTGTTGCCCGCGGTACCGGCATTGCCCTGAAGAACTTCACCAAGTTCCACTTCCTCATTCGATAAGACAAACCATCGACAAAGAAACGTCTAGTATAAAGCATGACTGATTTATTACAAAGAAGTTGCCATGTCGCGTCTCTTCGAGACGCTGATAGAGAGCATCTTCTCTCACCGCAATGCGCTACGCTTGTCCGGTGTTACTAAGATTCAGCTTCCGAGGCTGTTGAAAAATCAGTATATACTATAGGCTAAAGAAAACGGCTCCGCAATTCTGTGAAGCCGTTTCTTTATTCTATTTTACCCAAACACTATTCTACAACCTCTTCGGAGACAAGATTTGCCAAGTGCTGCGTTGCCTCACGCATGGTGGTGAGTTTGGTAGGATTGAGGGGAGGCGTGTTGAACTGCTGAGCATTTGGTGGAGCCTCCTCAATGGTTGTCTTCCCTGTATTTTTCTCTATAAACTCCCAGAGTTCCTCCTCGGTGATGCCTATGGCTGCCATGTTCTTGCGGTTGTAATAATGCATACTTGCCGACACATAGCGCATCCAGCCGCACCATTTGTGGATACGCTCTAGGTTGTTGCGCATCTCTAAGTTGTTGAGGAGTTTGGCTGCCGTGTTGTTACCCTCATAGTCATCAGGATGGCTACTTACCACCTTGATGAGGTTGTTGACCTCAGTCAACCACCCGTTCCAGTATTCCTCCGAGGTGTTCATCACCGAGAAACAGGAACCCACAAGGTCGATAAAGTCGAAACTGCCCATGTTTTTCCATGTGTCGATATTCTCGGAGAAGATATTCTCGGCCGACTTGTCGTGGGCAAGGAACTGGAGGTCGAGGGCAGCGTTGAGCATCTTCTGTAACTCGTCGGGAGGCATTTTCTCCAATGCCGAGACAGGCTGTGCAAGCAGCCAGGTAGCAACCGTGTCGTTGCGAGCCAGGCGCTCTGAGCGGGTCTCCATTATCTTGGCAAAACTCTCGATATTGCTCATCACCATCATCGCCGAAAGGCGACGGTCCTTCACACGTTGGCGGAGTTCCAGCATACGTGCCGTGCCCACGGTGAGCACCAATGAGATAGTGGTGCCGATAAAGGTCATCAGAATCTGTTTCCAGAAGCCACCCGACCCTGCGTTTACCCTTACCTTAGGGGCGCGGAAGATGCTGAGTTTTGTCATGTCTTTTGAAGTTTGATATTGTTATTTCGGTATAACGTTATTTCGTTATACGACTATTCAGAGCCTAATAATCTCTTCTAGGATGTCGCGGATTAGAGAATTCATCGTGGCATCGTCGCCACTGAAGTTATTGCAGAGGATGGCGAAACTGTACATCTCGTCGTCGTCGTTGGTGAAGTAGCCCACGCAGTTGCGCACCCCTGGGAGGATGCCGGTCTTAATCTTCAACGAGCAGCCCTCGGGTACCTGCGGTATAATAGAATATTCGGGCATTTTGCGGCTTATGCCCAGCGTGCCCACAAAGTCCCAAAAGAATGGCTGGCGGGCCACCACATCCAAGAACTGAGCCACGAAATAGGCGGTCACATGGTTCTCGCGCGAGAGGCCGCTGCCATCGACCACCTGCACGCCCGACGGGTTTAGGTCCAACTCGTTGAAATAGTCGTACATAAATCTACGTCCCGAAATATAGCCTCCATGACCATCGCGCAGGCAGCCAAGCATCTTGAAGAGGCTCTCCGCCGCGATATTGCTGGTTGTCTGCATTGTCAGGGCTGTAATAGTAAAGAGGTTGAACGAAGTGTCAACATACACCTTCTTATATTGCTTGGGCATGGTGAACTGCTGGCTGGCCTCGCCCGACACGGAGATGCCGTGGTTGCGTAGATACTGAGTAAAGTCTTTTGCCATAACAAGGGCAGGATGAGGCATAGAGGCGCGGAAGTGAGTGTCGGCTGTGCCGAGGGGTACCACTCCGTGGCAGATGCGGCTATCACCGTAGGGGGAACCATAGAAGCGCACGTCGCAGACAGTGTCGCGAGGACCTGTCACCACATGGTTCACAAACTCAATGCCCTGATGCTTGCTGGTGATGGTAGCCTCATCTCCTACCCTGCGGCCCGACTTGAAATGCACATCCACTGAGTTCTCATTGTAGTTCAGTCCACAGGCGCCGCTGCCATAACCGTTACCCATATCCGACCACTGCCAGCTGGGATGCATCATCTCATCTTCGAACAGGGTGGTGTCGGCATAGATATGGCCGTTGATGCGCTTGATGCCTAACTTGCGGATGCCGTTGGCAAGGCGGTGGAAGGTGGAATCGGTGTAGGTGAAACGGCTGGAGCAGAAGAACGGGTCGCCCGAACCGGTGACGATGATGTCGCCATTCAGCGTGCCCTGCCTGTCGATAGAACCAGTATAGTAGAGATAGGTCTCGAAGGTGAACTTGGGTCCGAGACGGCTGTAGGCGGCAGCCGTGGTGAAGAGTTTGTTGACAGCCCCAGGCAACATGGCCAACTCCTCGTTGCGGGTATATACAGTGCTGTCTTTATTGATATTATGCACACACACCGCCAAAGAGGCATGCCGCACGGCAGGCTTGCGGGTGATGTGCCGCACCACGAAGTCGAGACGGTCGGTGTTCTGCGCCACCGAGGCGAGACTCGTAAAGGTGAGAACAAATATCAGTAGCAGTTTCTTGCAGTACTTCATTATCTTTAATATTGATATATTGTCACTATGTTCGATTCACTAAAGTCTTGTTAATCTCCGCAATACGGTCAAGTAGAACATCTCTGCCATAGCGCGTCACCGACGAAGTCATAAACATTTCCGGCAGTTCCTCCCATATTTCAGCCAAAAAATGATGGTATTGGTTGACCGTAGCTGCCACTTCGCGCTGTTTCTGCTTGTCAATCTTTGTAAACACAATGCTCAAAGGCACACCGTTCTGACCTAGAAAATTGATAAACTCGACATCAATATTCTGTGGCGGGATGCGCGAATCCACCAGAACAAACACATTCACCAGTTGTTCGCGTTTAAGCATGTAGTCCACTATCATCTTCTGCCACCGTTCTCGTGATGTCTTGGAGGTACGGGCATAGCCATAGCCCGGCAGGTCTACCAGATACCACTCATTGTTAATCAAGAAATGGTTTATCAGCTGCGTCTTACCCGGCTTCACACTGGTCTTTGCCAACCCTTTGACGTTTGTAAGCATATTGATTAGCGACGACTTGCCTACATTGGAGCGACCGATAAAGGCATATTCAGGGATGTTGTCGTTGGGCAGGAACTCGAAGCGAGTGTTGCTCATTAGGAATTCGGCTTTTTTGATGTCCATAAGTGCAATGTTTTCTCAACTTTTCGGCAAAAATAGCAAAAAAAGGCGGTTTTGGATTCGATATTAAGTGAAAAATGAGCCAAAATACCTTAAATATTCATAAAAAGTTTATTGTTATTTCTTTGGTATTTAGATAATTAACATTTAATCAACAGAATACCAACAAAGTTATAAACAACGACTGTTGAAAACTTGGTGTTATAATGTGCACTAAAGTGGGAGGAAATGCATATTTTTGCACGGTAAAAAAATATTAGTGGAGAAATGAGTTACCCAATCGGACATTTTAACTGTAAATTGGACGCGAAAGGCCGCTTGATGTTGCCTGCCGAGTTCAAGGAGCAGATGGGCGAGCAGGCGGAAGAAGGTTTCGTCTTGCGTCCTAGTTTGTTCGATAACAGCCAATTCCTCGACCTGTACACCCGCAAAGATTGGGATGAGCAACAGGAAAAGCTGCGTGGTAAGTTCAACATATACGACGAAGAAGGTATTGAAGCTTTGCGTTTCCTCAACCGTGGTGTGCGCTTTGCCAAACTCGATGCAAACGGCCGCCTTCAGATTCCCAAGGATCTGATGGAACGTGGCGGTTTGGTCAAAGAAGTCGTGGTGGAGGCCCTCGCCAACAAGATGGAGATTTGGGACAAAGACCGTTACCAGAAGTCGGTGTCATCCATTGACAAAAAGAAGATTCTCGAAATTCTTAAGACAATCTAATTGGGAGGGTAGGCATGTATCACAAACCGGTCATGTTGGAAGAGTGTATCGGGGGCCTGAACATTAACCCCGAAGGCGTATATGCCGACGTCACGTTTGGTGGCGGTGGCCATTCGCGTGCCATCCTTGACCACCTCACGACGGGCCATCTGTATGCTTTCGACCAAGATACGGATGCCGAGGCCAATGCGTTCGATGACGAGCGTTTCACCTTTATCCCTCAGAATTTCAGATACTTCAAGAACTATGTCCAGCTTTATCAAGGCGAACGCAAGATTGACGGCATCATCGCCGACTTGGGCGTTTCGTCGCACCAGTTCGACACGCCGGAAAAAGGCTTCTCCACCAGGTTTGACGGGCCTTTGGACATGCGCATGAGCCCGATGACACCCAACGATGCGGCCACCGTGGTGAACACCTACGACCACGCCGACCTGACGCGCATCTTGCGCCTCTACGGCGAGATGCAGCAGCCCCAACTCATCGCTTCCGACATCATCATGGCACGTGAAGCAGAGCCCATCGAAACCACGGATCAGCTGAAAGCCGCTGTGCAGCGTCGCCTGCCAAGAGGCAAGGAAAACAAGGTGCTGGCTCAGCTTTTTCAGGCGCTTCGCATAGAGGTGAATCAAGAGCTTGAAGTGCTCAGCCTGTTTCTTGCTCAGTGTCCAGACGTGCTGAAATCGGGTGGCCGGCTCGTGGTGATGTCGTACCATTCGTTGGAAGACCGCCTCGTGAAGAATTTCATGAAGACGGGCAACGCCGAAGGCAAGGAGGAGAAGGATTTTTACGGAAACTTACTGACACCCTATACCCTCATAACGCGCAAGCCCATCGTTCCCTCCGACGAGGAGATGGAAAGCAACAGCAGGGCACGCAGCGCGAAACTTAGAATTGCGGAAAGGAAATAACGACATGAAAGAACAGAAAGAGACAACAAAGAAAAAGAAGAGCGGAAAGCATGTGATGAATGTCCTGGGTGGTACCTTCCTCGTGAGGGAGAAATTCACCAAGCAGTTTTTCTTCATGGCGTATGTGACGGTCTTGCTCATGGCCATCATCACCAACACCTACATCGCCGAGGAGAAGAACCGCGAGCTGACCAAGGCCACCAAG
>JAEEGK010033049.1_pt1 | contig 10081 bp, 6 predicted proteins | sample 8958771 | NCBI WGS metagenome assembly JAEEGK01 (sample SAMN16246547, study PRJNA631951) | gut metagenome | biome: gut microbiome; feature: rumen; material: SC-attached | host: Bos | place: Iran: Karaj | collected 2018-10 | reverse complement strand
TCAGTTCTTGTTCCATAGCTTTTTCTCCTTTCTTTGGGCGTTCCCGACGGTCGCAGTCGCGACCTTACCCAGTTTTGTCCGCTTCGCTTCCAAAACTGGCGGTCGGGCTTTCCGCACTTACGCTATCGCTCCATTCTCGCTAAGCGAGAACGCCTTCGGCGGTGCTACAATCCCTAACGCTGAAAATAAACTCTATTTATTTTCAGTACCTCTCCTCTATTGCTTGATTTTTTATCTCTATTCTTTTTTCACATTCCAAATCATAAATACTTGCAATAAAAACTTGGTTATCGTCTAATTCTGTTTTTACAAGATTCATAATCAATTCAATATTTTCATTATCAAGTTCTTTTCCTCTTGGTGAATCAAGTACCATAAACAGTTTTGTTCCCATATCTTTCTCAATTACTTTGAGAAAAGCCAACTTAAAAGCAAAAACAAGTTTTTGTAAAATTGCGCCAGAATAGTATTTTAAATCAGAGGTAAATATAAAGTCCTTTTTATAATCAATACTTGTATCAATTTTTAATACTTTTGCGTATCTAATAACATTTTCATAAATTTCCTGAATAAAATTATTATCTTTTTTTACTTGGTTTTCCATATAAGTTTTTGCATCTTTTAATTCAATTTTTGTCTTATTTATTAGATTTGTTAAAAGTTCTTGATCAATATTAAAATTTGTTTGTGCTATTTTTTGAACTATTTCTTTTTCAATATCTGAGACTTCAAACAACTGATTATCATTTTTGATTCTATAATCAGATAATTTTGATTCGAGAATATGAATAACTTTTCTTTGGCGTTCAATATCTCCCACTAAAACACTTTTTCTAGCCTTTAGGCTTTCTTGTATTGAAAAAGAATTATCCAAAGTTTCTCTGTTTACAGGAATTCTTTCATCATCTTTTTTAACATATAAACGCATTGAATCAATATAGTCAAAAAAGTTTTTTTCGGATTTTATTAAAGAGTTAATTTCATGCAATGATTTTTCTATATTAGCTAATTTGAGTTTTTCAAAAGATATTCTATTTAAATATTCTTGTTCTTCATTTGACACAAAAATCTCATTATTTCTTTTATAGACCTGTTCTTGCAATTGTTGCATGTTTTGAACAGATTCATATCTTGATTTAGTAATATTTAGTTGTTTAATTTTCTCCAAACTATCGGAAATATCTTTATTATTTAGCCCTGCTAATAATTCTTCAATTCCAAATTTTATTTGGCCTATAACAGTTCCTCTGTTCAAAAGAGTCCAGCCTTTTTCTTGGTCGATATAAATGACTCCTAAAAGATTCTTCAAAACTTTTATTTTATCATATCCAAAGATATATGATAAAAAAGCAATATGTTGACTAGGCAAGGAGTAAGTAAACAATGTTCCATCTTCTAATTCAATATCAAGAATTACCCCGTGCCTTCTAACAATAAAAACTTTTTCTTTTTCTTCAAAAACTAAAGATGTTGAAATTCCAGAAAAATTCATTCCTTTCATATTGGGAATTTGATAACCAAGTGAAAAAAACAATAGTCTTAAAAAAGTAGATTTTCCACAGCTATTTCGTTCAGAGTGAATTAGATTTCTTTTTTCAGAAAAAGAATCATTACTATTATAAATAAGCCCTTCTTCTATTTCTAATTTTCGTATAATCATTTATCTAGCCCCACTTTTGAACATATATTACGTAAATTTCTAGAATTCATTAAAATTCGATATAGAAATGACTTTGTAACATATTCAAGTTTTTCTTCATCAAAATTCTCCTGAGCGAATTCTTCTACATATTTTTTCCAATTTTTCTTTATAAACTCTTTTTCAGGTTCTTTTATCTTAGAAATATGATTATGTTTAAAATCATAGTAGTCTTGAAGAATTTTGTTTGAAAACTCGAAACGTTCATGATACAACATTTTACCATCTTCAAAAATTGCATCGACTTCCTCTTCCAAAGAAGTATCGCAAGTGGAATCTAAACAATCTGTTATATCATGATGGATGTCTTGTAATAAGAAAATTGAAATCGGCCATAAAAATTCTACCTTACTCATTTCCTTTTTAATATCTTTCTGTGTACTGTTAAATCCACACACAAATGACCAATGTTCAAACAATTTATTTGATATTTTTTGTACAAGCGTTGGCTTATAATCAAGTTTATTCAATAAGAAATCATTTATTTTATCTTTAATAGAAGCATATCTATTTTCCTCTTCTCCCCAAAATTGTGTAATACAAGAGACTGACAAATTATCTTTATTCAGATTTTCAATTAGTTGTTTTATTTCAGTAAGATGTTTTGCTTTTTTATCATCTGAACTTTTTTGTGCTTTTTCGATTTTAGTAGAAAGTGAATGGATAGTTGCTTCAAAAGTTTCATCTATTTCGTTTCTTATAGATTGCAAACATTTATTATATGAACGAATACGATTATCAAATGCTTTATCACCAGAAGAAAAAGTATCTGATTCGTTTGAAATATAAATAAAATGTGCATTTGGCTCTTTTTTTGAAGATTTTGCAATCGATATTAACGCATCTTTGAATTTCGTTTTTTTGGCTTTATCTATAGATGGGTCTTGAGCCGATTTTGCTTGTGCAAGAATTTTATTATCATTATTTAATGTTATTTCGATATCCTGGAGTTTAGATTCAATTTTAAGATCCTTAGCTTCATTTATATAATGCAGGAAAAGGAAAATTCCTGCATTTGCTTGAAAATTCCACCCAAATGATGAAGCAGATGCATCATTATCAAAATCGATAATATCCGCATTCATATAATCAGACATATCTCTTACATCTCCCGGACTTTGCTTTCGATGAAGGAGATTTCTTCTGATGACAATCCGATTAATTCATATAATTGCTTATTCAAGTCTCTTGAAAAATCGATTAGTTTATTCTGGTTTGAATAGTCCATTATATCTGGCACCTTCTTTCCGAGAGAAGTTAGCGCTTCATCAGTCATTAAGAACATAAAGCGTATCAAATCTGTGTTTGCATAATTGTAGAAGTTTTGAGCTTCTGCTTGAGTTTTTAATGAGGCCAAAGCCACACGAGAGCGCCCAAAAGCCGAATAATTATCAATGATTTCTATTTGATTACTTCGTCCGGCCTGTCCTCCTGGATGTGCACTTGAAACAACAACTTGATATTCATTAATGTATTTAACATTATTTTTAAGCAGGTCTTTATCCACAATAAACCAACGAGTTCTTCCTGCAGAACCTGCCTTATCATTTACTAAAAGTTTTACTTCTTTTTCTGTATCAAATTCTTGTCCAATTGAATAAGGTCTTACTTTCGATGGATTATCCTCAACAAAAGTACTTTCAATAGAAAATAAACTTCTTGATAGAATTCTATCAGCCAAATATTTTAATTTATATTTACAAACAAATTCAGAAACTTTATTTACAATAATTCCATCTTGTGGATTAAGAGGTATCAAATCTTCTTTTGGATTTTCTAAATGGACTTTTTTTGGTAATCCATTTCCATGATAAATATAATCGAAACCACTCTGTTTCTTGTGCTTATTCTTAAAAACTATTGAAATTCCATCATCTAATCCCACATCCTTAAATAAATCCTGAGATCTAGGATAGAAATCAATTCTTTGTAAACTAATATCATTTATTTGATTTAATCCAAATTGAGATAATCCTTTTCCGCTACGATGAATCCATCTACCAGCAGGATAAATCAAAGATGTATATCCTGCTGATAAAGCATCAGCAGCTATTTGGAAGTAGTGAAAAACATTTGTTCTTGGAGCTTGTCCGTTTGTTGTAGATTGTTGAACGCTTTCTTCCTGATATGGCGGATTACCTACTATAGCATCAAATTTCATTTCTCCATATCCATCCTTTTTCCAGTAATTTGTTTTGCTCACTTTGCTTATAAAGTTTTCAGGTTTATTTTTCAGCTGATTCACAAGGTCTTCAAAATAATGAGCATTTACTTTTGTTCCTGTGAATCCGGCTAAAGTTCTTTGCGCAATCTTTTTTGCCATTGGAGTTTTACAAATTAAGAAAATGTTTTCTGCAAGAACTTTTTTCCACAAATCAATTTCCATTTCTCGTGTAGGCTTTGGACCTAGCTCAAGTTTTGCACGAGTACGATATACACTGTAAGCACAATACAAGGCATACAAACCGCTCTTAGAGTTTATTTCCAGAATACGAGAATTCTTTTTGAAAACTTCTTCTATAATACCTTTTTGCTTTATTAATTCCGGTTCAAGAATCTGCTCATTAAAATCTTTATCATAGAAGCACCATCCTCCAAGACTTTGGGCTAGGTGCATATTTACAACGCGCCAAGGAGTAAGAACTGTTTCTTTATCTGGATTTCGGAATGTAGCAAAAATTGCACTGATTCGTTCAATTCTTTCTTCAATACTAAGTTTATCAGCAGCTCGAGCCATTTCCCTGATTTTTACTCCAGACTCTCGGAATACATCTGAATCATAGTATTTTTTGAACTGACCAAAGATTTCCTTTGTAACACCTTTTGGCATGAACTCTTCCCAGGAAAGATCATCCACTAAATCACAAAAGTTATCGAGAGTAATTGCTTCTTCTGTTCCATCAAGATTTTTCTGCAAATCTGCTCCATACATCAAAAGCGGCATCCTGATAGAAATTCCTCGTAAGATGGAAATAGCAGTATCGCGATTTTTCTTGATTTCTTTTTCTCGCGCTAACGCTTCCTGCTGCTCTGGAGTAAGTTCTTTAATAGGTTTTTCTCTGACTTCGGGCATTTGTAATAATTCATATTGCTCATCAGTCAAACCTTGAGCGTTGATGTTTATATCACCGGTACTTCCCTGAGCTTTTGTTGAACCGATTATTTCTTTAAGTTTAGAAAACTCTTCAAGAGCAAGTTTATCCATGTGAAGAAGCTCATCATTATAAAGATAGCTATCTTCAAATCCATTTTTAACAACTCGCTCAATATAAGCCTTTTTAAGCTGACCAAGCATTTTTTCGGTATTATAGGCCTTCATCTGACTGCCTTCAAAACCAATAATTGGACAGAAATTTAAGAAGTCACCTAAGATTTCCCGGTCATTCTGCGTTGTTTTACCAGCCTTGCTGCTGATTTTTGCAGTTTCCGCAATTACTTTAAGTGTGCGGTCTGGAGCAAAGTCGAATACAAAACATTCTTCTTTTTGCTTGCCTCCAATTATTGCTGGAGTTTGAACTCGGAAAATTGTCTGCATATAAGTGCTTGCGGCAGTATTGAAACTTCCAGACAGCATAAAGCACGCAGTCCATGGCTTTACGCTTACTCCAGTAGTGAGTCGTCCACAAGAAAGGGTGATTGAATAAGAATCCTCTGGATTTGGACCGATTGCTTTTTCAACTTTCTTTAACGCTTCTTTTTCTTCCTCTTCTTCATCTCCGTCTCCTGCTACATTTGCAATTGCAAATTGACTGAAAACAGGATGCTCCTGCAAGAGTTTGCTTAGTGCTTTTGCTTCCTTCACACCTGGAATCATCCAAAGCGAATGCCGGAAATTCTGTCTGTATTCTTCTGTAGAATATGGATAATTTGAATCTGTATCTTCCTTAGTTAACAAATCAAGAAACTGTTTTACGTTTGTTTCGTGTATAAAATCGCCGTTCTCATCAATGCGGAAAAACTCTCTGAAGTTAAAGGCTATATCTGCATCAGCATATTCTGGATAGAGTTTTCCCAAGTTATATGTATAAATACTGAGTTTAGGAAGTACAGAATATGGATTCGGGTCACCCTGATGAATTTTCTCCCATTCAGCTTTTGCCCGCTGTTCCATTACATAATCCCAGGTGTAGATTTCATCTTCTTTAAAATCGTCCATTAAATTGAATGGAGTACCAGAAAGATGAAGAACTCTTGTATTTTCTTTGCGACATTTTGAAAGAACAGCCTTTCCAAGTTCTGTTTGGGTACCTTCGTGAGCTTCATCAATTATGATTAAATCCCAATTTATATTGAAGATTTCTTCATTCTTAGCAAACTTACCTCCAACACGTTCAGAACCGCGCATATCCTGGATTGATGCAAAATAAATATAGCTGCCGGTTTTGCTTTCATCATATATTTTTTCACACTCAGACAAAGATGAACCATTGTTCTTAGAACCATATAGGAATTCTGGGCGGTCGTAGAAAATTTTTTCATAATCTTCAAACCAACCTTTGTCTACAACAGGGCGGTGTGTAAGAATAAGCGTTCTGCGAATGTCACATTCTTTAATAACTTGTAACGCTGTAAGAGTTTTGCCAAAACGCATTTTAGCGTTCCATAACATCTGATGACTAGAATTCTTTTTGCTGAATTGCCTTATAGTTTTGGCGATGGCTTCTTTTTGTTCAGGTCTGAATACAATCGGGTTTTTATCTTTTGTAATTTCGTTCGCATTCAGAGAAGTACGACCTTCTTTTGCAGCAGCTATTGCTTTTTTGACAGTTTCAAGATCAGTATAAAACCATTCATTTGCTTTATGTTTTTCATCAAATATTTTTCGTTTAATTCCAGAGCGAACTAGAATATCATGTACTTCATGGTCTTGGAATACAACGATATTGTTACCTTTTTCATAAGCTGTTTTTTCTGTATAAAGCAATTCAAATGAAATTCCTGCAGTTTGTGTTTGATGGCATATTCTTTTTTTTGCAGCTTCATTCAACGGCTTTGAATTTGGTTCAAGCGCAAGATATTGAAACGGAGACACGGCACAAGAAGCTTCGCCTACTTTCAAAATTCCTTCATGTGTTGAATCATTTATTCTGTAAACGTAAATTAATTTTTGTACCAAAGCCTGATTGAATAATTCTGCCATAATTATTTTCCTCCGCAATCTTCTATTTTGTTTAATTCGCCTATACTTTCCAAAAAATGCTTTTCTACTAAAGAAAGCCTATCTTGCTCTTTTGCCTTAAACTTTTTGTATTCTTCATGGGCTTTTTCCAAAGCCTGTTGGTGAGAGATTTTTCCAGCAGTAGAAAGAATTTCTCGTCGGGTCATTTTTAGATAGTCGTCTATTGTTTCTAACCAATCTTTCATATACATCGGCTCATGGTCTAATGCTCGAACTTCCGCAATATCAAGATAAGCGGTTACGATTTTATTAAGCGCGTCTAGTTCCTTTTCGGAAAGATAATTTTTTGCAATTTCTACATCAGATTTTTTGATTTCTTTTCCAGCCCAAGAAGTTAGACCCATATTCTGTTTTTCACTATCTGCACGCTGATATATAATTTCTGCAGCTGTATGTTTATGCGCTGCCCAATGCATTTTATTCTGTACTTGCTTAAAAAAATCAATTGAACTTTCTGCTTTTGGATTGTAGTCTATGCTTGTTGCATAAATATCAAGAACCTTGCGCCAGAAAACTTTTTCACTCGAACGAATATCACGAATTCTAGCTAAAAGTTCATCAAAGTAATTACCACCACCGAGTTCTTTAAGTCGTTTGTCATCAAGAGCAAATCCTTTCTGCATATATTCCTTTAAGATTTGCATTGCCCATATTCTGAACTGTGTCCCTCGAAGAGATTTTACACGGTAGCCAACAGATATAATGACATCAAGATTATAATAATCAACTTGATATGTTTTTCCATCTGAGGCAGTTGTTGCAAAATTTGCAACAACTGAATCGCTTATATATTCACCTTCTTCAAAAATATTTTTTATATGACGAGAAATTGTAGATTTATCACGCTGAAAGAGCTCTGCCATTTGATCAAGAGAAAGCCAAACCGTATCATTATCAAAAGTTGCCTGTATTTGTGTAATACCGTCTTCGGTCGTGTACATTATAAGGTTTGTTTTATTTTCCATTTTCCTTACCTTCGAATAAATCTATAAAACGGACAGTCTGATGAGTTTCCCAATCTTTAACTTTGCAGTAAATGCCATTGTGCTTTTTATTATCACCTTTCTTACAACCGATGCACTCTTTGGAAATAATCTCCGTTCCAAAAAGAGTTTCCTCAACAATTGTTTTTTTACAGCATGAATTTGGTATAACAAATTTCAAACCATCCATCTGAAATATGTTCCATGCAATAACTTTTGCAAATCCAATCAAATCCTGTGTAGTAAGCAGCTGATTGAATTTGTATTCATAATGCTCAGCTATATTGAATAAAATATTTTCCCGCGCAATTAAAACATTATCACCTTGCCAATCAAATCCGTATATATTCTGTACTGCTATATATGCCCATTTAAGCCATTCATCCCGACTATCGGTATTCTCGCAAACTACACGTAGTTTACGATCCAGTATGCCAATCCTATCCTTTACCGCAATAAAATCTCCCGTAACAGAATCATAACGACTGGTTAAATAGGGTGCTTCTCCACAAGTTATTTCCAACCGTTTAGTACTTAAATAATCTTGCCAAGTCTTATCTTTTACGTTTGGAAAAACGATTTTTTCTTTTATTGTTTCCCAATTATTTTCTTTTTCGATGTTGAAAATGTTTTTTTGTCCAAACCATTTTTCATCTATTTGATTGTTTTGTATATTACATATCCAGCTAGGAGTAAAGACTTCTGCCTTTTGCCGAATTCTTTGTTGCTGCTCTGTTTTACTTTTTGAAATTCGAGGACGAATTATGCTTCCATGATAACCGGTTATTAATTCAATTTTTATTTCTTGGTCTGGATTATATGATGCACCATTTTTTTTATAATTGTCAGTTGCCCAAATTATGTTTTTGCCAGTTGTTTTATCTTTTAAAAGAATCGCAAGCAGTTCTTTATCTATTTTGAGGATATCATTTTCTTTGATGTCTATATTAATTTCTTTATTCATTGATTTCATTATTAATCCTATCATACTTTAGTAGATTTTTATAGGTACAAAACCTTTGTATTTATACATAGAAGCTGTTATTTTCTATCAATTTCACTTCCACTTTTGCAGATTATTATAAACCAATTACAGGGTCGTATATTGTCACGGAAAGGGAAATTTTAGGATTTTTTGTCTGTAGTCTTCAGAATCGCGCGTAAACTGCAATTACTGCAGGGAAGAAGTTTCGCCGACGGTTGAGGAGAATGCCACTTAACAATCTGCTCGCTTTTTTGCATGAAAGGCGGTATAATCATTGGCATGGAAAGACGTGACAAAAAAAACTACTATCTTGATTTGGCAGAAGTTGTATCGCAGCGCAGCACATGCTTACGCCGTCATTACGGAGCCGTCATCGTACAGAACGATGAAGTCATTTCTACAGGCTACGTCGGCGCGCCCCGCCAACGCAAAAACTGCACCGATTTAGGCGTTTGTATACGCCAAAAGCTCAATATCCCACGCGGAGAACGGTACGAACTGTGCCGCAGCGTCCATGCGGAAGCCAACGCGATTATAAGCTCAAGCCGCGACAAAATGCTCGGCTCATCGCTTTTTCTTGTCGGAATAGAAGCTGATACGGGCGCGTACGTAAAAAACGCCGTCTGCTGCTCAATGTGCAAGCGTCTTGTCATAAACGCAGGCATAGAGTACGTGTATGTGCGCGACGACAAAGATAACTATCGCGAAATAAAGGTTTCTGACTGGATAGAAAACGACGAGTCGCTTGAAGGTACGCTGGGCTACTAACTGCGGATTTGAGGCTGCGCGGCTTTGGTGAGAGCCGATGCGCCTCAAACTGTGCGATTTCCTGTTAAATTGCGTCCGTTCTGCAGTGGCGGTCGCACAAGGCAGTCGCCACTAAATGCGCGAAAAGTTGCCGTTCGTCAGCGGCACTTCTCCGGGAAACTGCCGCCAGCATCGCCACTATATTGCGTCCGCGCCCTTGTAATACGGCGCGTCGTTGCACTCTACAATGCGGATAACGGGCTCCGTATGCTCCATAAAAAGCGGATACTGCGCCGGCTGCAACAAGTGAACCTCGCCATCCATCTGGACAAGTATATCCTGATTATAATCCACCCGGATTTTTGAAGCCGTCCGCAAAACCGTCGTCGGCTTTCCAACGTGCGTTCCGTCGCTGAACGTGTTTTTTTGCAATAGCTGTTTAACAAGCCCCATTTTCTTTACTGTACAGAAAGTTTCGTCCGTCGGCT
>JAEEGK010033048.1_pt1 | contig 10081 bp, 8 predicted proteins | sample 8958771 | NCBI WGS metagenome assembly JAEEGK01 (sample SAMN16246547, study PRJNA631951) | gut metagenome | biome: gut microbiome; feature: rumen; material: SC-attached | host: Bos | place: Iran: Karaj | collected 2018-10 | reverse complement strand
GATTATTTATTTCTTCTATTTCAAAACGAGGATTTTCTTTAAAATATTTATTTTCAATCATTAATTTAAAATCTTTATCTTTAATATTTAAAATAAAATCTTTTTTCTTTGATAATACATTTAAAAATAAATTATATGAATTATCATCAATAATATCATTCAAATCATTTTTAAATTCAATATAATAATCTTTAATAAAGACATAATCATATTTATTTATTTTTTTTGGAAAAAAAAATTCTTTATAATCATCAATTGATAAATCTAGTTTTTTATTAAGATAAATATTATATTTGATAATTTGAAATTTTCTCTGCTCTGATATAAAAGAAAAAAGTTCATTTAAAGAATAAAAAGATTTAATTTTAGAAATTTTCATTTTTTTTATATAAATTTAATTATATTTTTTTATTAAATAATAATAGGATTTTTATAAAATTATTAAAAGAATAAAAAACCAATTTCAACTATTTGAATAATGATAGATTAAAATTTATTATTTTGTTTCTCTTTCAAATGATGCTTTTAAATATTATAATCGTTTGATATTAATACTCCAAGGAAACATAATATAAAAAAATTGTGATTGGAAATAATTCTAATGCTGATAATAAATTTAAATCTTAAAGTTTATTTATTTTTGAATTTGATTAGAATGAAATTGTAGAATTTGATAAATTTAATTCAGATGATATTTTAATTAATACTTATAATAATAATAATATTATTATTAATATTATTATTATTCATGTTTATAATATATTTTTTTTAAATATAATAATAATAATATATTAATAATATTTAAATAATATAAAATATATAATAATTAGATTAAATTATAATAAATAAAATAGATTTATAACAATTACACATAAAATTCTTTAAATCTCTCTAAAAAAATTGAAAGTTCTTTCATCATAATTATTTTTGAGATAATTTCTTTCTGATTCATTGTAAGATAATGAAATGAGATTCTTTATTTTAATTTTTTTTAAATTAATAATAATAAACATTTTTCAAATTTTTATTTTATTAATTTAAAACAGTGTTAAAAGTATAAAGATAATTTTCTTTATTTGTATATTAATTTTTATTAAATTTTGTTTATTATTAAATAAAGGAACATTATCTGATAAAAACCCTTTAAGATTCTCTTTAACATTTAAAAGAAAAAATTTGGCTTGGCTATTTTTATTTAATTTTATATAAATAATACCTAACTTAAAATAAGCTGAATATCTATTAATTGTTTCTTGAGTTGCATTATTAATTATTTCTTTTAAAAAAACATCTATCATAGAACTTAAAATTTCTTCTGCTTCTTTATATTGTTTTAGACTTAAATAAACAGAACTAATTTTTTATTGTAATTCAAGTACATTGATTTTAAATGAGAATGAATTCAAAACATTAATCCTGTTAAACTTATATTATAGAACTTACTGATAAAAAGGAATTAAGTTGATATAATATAAAGAATAGAATAGATAAATAAATTATATTTTCGTTTTTTTATATTTTAAATTTTTTTTCGATATTTTAATTAAATTTTGAAGATATCTTCAAAAACTCCTAAACTATTATTTTTAATTCCTCTTTCTTCTGATTCATCTCTTCACAAAACTAAAAAATACTTTATTTTTTTTTAATTAAATGAGTTTTTAAATTAAGATATTATTATTATTTATATTTTAAAATGTCTGATGATAAAACAAATGAAAAGACAGATTACACTGATTCTACAATGTTGAATCAGGATAGTATTAAAATAAATAAATTTTTTCTTCCAAAAAGAAAAACTCAAAGTACTCCAACTTTATCCTATAGTTATACAAATAAAATAAGAAAGGATATCTTTGGAGAAGTAATTAAAAAAGGTGGAAAGCATAAAATTAGTTTTGCTGATAATGCATTATTTTCTTATAAAACTAATGAAAATAATATCGAAAATAAATTAGATAATATAGTAGAAGTAATATATGTCGAAAGTTATAAAGAAGAAAATAAACTTAATGTTTATAAATCAAATGGAAAAATATCTTTGGAAGATGCAATTTGTTGTAGTTCATGTTATATTATTTAATATATTGTAATTATTTATAAATGTAAGAAAGTAAAAAGTGTTAGTAATTTGAAGAAATAGAACATTTCAATATAAAATATATTTTTTTCAAAGAAAAATGAATTTAGTACAAAAGATAAAATAAGTATAAATTATCTTTAATTTTTTATTTTATATATATTTGAATTTAATTAAAAAATTATAAAATTTTTTAAATATCAAATTCATTAAATTAACATTTCTGTTAAAAATATAAATTTTATCATATAAAATAACAATAAAATAATTAAGAAATTAAATTAATGAAAAACGATTATCAAGAATCACAATCAAATTTTAATTTCCTAACATATAAGAATTTCCTTCCTGAAGAAAATAAAAAAGATTTTGAAAAAAGTGATATATTAGTAATTTTCGTAAATCCAAAATCAGGATCTCAAAGAGGAAAAAAAATATGTAATTTATCTGAAGAATTCCGAAATGAACATTTCCCAAATTTTAACATATTAAATTTTCCCCAGAAAAACACAAAAAAGTTAATTTCTTCTGAATTTGACAGCACAAAAAACTTTACTATAGTTGTTTTTAATGTTGTTAAATCAGAAGAATTAAAACAAGGGAATAAATTTATAAAAGATTACTTAGATTTTTTTCCGAAAAATAAAATAAAAGTTTTAATCGCAGGAGGAGATGGAACTGTTTTAAGTTTCGTATCTGAATTAGGAAATATATGTAATTTACAAAAAATAATTTTTGGTAATTTACCAATGGGAACAGGAAATGATCTTTCAAATACTTTAAATTTTGGTTATGATATTAAAATAAATAATATATTCAATTTACATAAATTATTATATTCTTATATTATTGCTAAAGAAACAAAAATTGACATTTGGAAAGTTTCTGTTGAAATGAATGATGATAATGGATTTATTCAAGAAATTAAAAATGGGAAAATTGAAGATAAAAAAGATAATAATGGTAATTTAATTAAGAAATTTAATCGAAGTTTTATTAATTATACTTCTTTAGGATTTGATGCTAAATGTGGTTTTTCTTTTGAACAAAAAAGAAGTTCAAGTCGATATATAAATAAGTTAATATATGCTTATGAAGCTGGAATTAGAATTGCTACTTTTGAAAAGCAACCAAATTTTGCTGAAATTATTGAAGGATTGTATATAGGAGAAAATTTATATTATCCTAAAAAGGATTTTTTTAGTCATCATAAATTTAGTACTGATACAGAAAGCACAAGTGATAAAACTTCATATGATTCAAAAGATTTTACTGAAATTAAATATGAAAAAATACCATTTAATGGTTATTTTATGAATTTAGTTGCTCAAAATATTTTTCATTATTTTGGAGGTGTTAAAAATATTTGGAAAAATATTCCAGTTAAAAATTTATCTGGTGAAGAATTAAGAAGTTTTAAAGATAGAATTGAACAAAATTATAATGATAAAAAGTTAGAGTTTTTTACTTTTGATTCTCCAGTAAAAATGGGAATGGAAAATGTTTTTGGAGGAAATGCTAAAAGATTAAATCAAGGATTTGGTCCTTGGTTAATGAAATTTAAAAATGATGTTCAATATGAAAATAGTTTAAGTAATCTTTATTTAAATGTAGATGGGGAATTTTTCCGTTTAATTAAACCAAAACAAATCGAAATTTATTTAGATAATGATATAAATGAGGGACAAATTAATATTTTAAAGAATTTTTAAATTAATAGTTTTTGATATATAAATTTCAATATCTATGTTATAAATAAGTTAAGGATTTTATAAATTAAATTTGGTATTAATATTTTCTTTTTTTTTAATTTAAAAGTCTAACTTTAGTTTATTTTTTAGTTGATTATTTTATTGAATAATAAATTTTTAATGAATTATAATATTAAGAAAAAATAAGATTTTCATTTTTTTGATTGATATCAATCATAATTTTTATTAATCTAATTACTATCTTTTTTATTTAATTTTTGATAATATTTTAATTATAAATAATTAAGAAATTCATTTTATTTCAAAGGGAATTTCTTTAACAAATTTAAAGTATCTTTAATTCCAAAATATTCATTATTCATCGGTAATTAATAATTATTAGATATTCATTCTTTTATTTTAATAAATTATCTACATTTTTTATTTTTTTATAATGAATTAAATAATAATATTAATTATTTTATTTAAATATTTTTTTCAAAATGGATAATTTCACTTTAGCCAATAACTTTTATGAAGATAAAGTTAACGAAGTTATGGATTCAACTTCAAATATATTTTTTCATCATTCTCCTTTATTCCAATCATTAAATAGTGATAAAATATAAATAACCTTTCAAAAAATAATGACAAAGATAAATTTTCTATGACAAATTTAAAAACTGCAAGAAATTTTAGAAATGTTAATATCTTAAAAAAAATTAGCATTTAAATTGAAGATAAAGAAAAATTAACATCATATTATAAAACAACAATTTATTATAATGACAATGATGATGATCAACCTGAAAAAAAGGTTTTATTCCATAAATATAAAATATCAAATATTCCAAAAATAAATTTAAATATTAAAAAACAAAACACTGAAACAACATTTAATTTAATTAAACCATTTTTTAATAGCTTAGATATTGCTAATAAAGTTTTAAACACAAATAAACAAATAATTCAAAGAATAAGTGAAATGACTCATTATTTCCAAATAGAAAAATACAATAAAAATATAAGCAAAACAGAACGTAATAAATATTTAATAAAAAAAATGCCAAGAATTCAAGTAAAATCTTTAAAATCAGAAGAAGATATAGAAAGCTTAAAAAAATTAGCTTTTAAAAAAGATAATATAAAAAAAAAATCAAAATCTGAAAAAAAAGAAGAAAAACCCGTAAATAAAATCCCAATGAATTTATTTCGAAGAATGTCATTTAATGGTATGTTAGCAACAAATTATTCAAAAAATAAATCTTTAACATCAAATAATAAACATCAAGTAAATGCAATAATATCTTTTATTAAATTTGCTTATAAACCTCGTGCTTTAGGTTTATTTTCAGTTAATGTAATTGACAATAAAGTTTATTTATATGGTGGATTATCAACGAGTTTTAATAATGATATTTGGTGTTATGATATTGCTTTTAGCAAATGGGAAAAAATAAAATGTAAAAATTCAAAAAACGATGAACCTGTTCCTCGATTTGGTCATAGTTCAATTATTATTAATAATAATTTAATTATTTTCGGTGGTGAAACTCCAAAAAATAATTTAAAACCTATTGAAGATTTAATAGTATATAATATTGAAAATAGAAAATTCACATATCCTAGAATTAAAAAAGGTAAAATTGCACAAAGAAAAGGACACATATGTATTCCTGCAACTTATTCTATGTTAATTTATGGTGGAATTAATTTAGATACTTCTAAAATAGAAAATACAGCTTATATATTTAATGGAAAAAATATGACGTTTATTCCTTTAGATTACATTGGTGATAAATTACCTTCTTTAATTTATCATAATGGTATTTTTGCAAATCATTTTAATCACTATACTTCAGATTCTTTTTCTTTTTATAAATTACCTTTAGGTTTACCTCATAATAGAGTTCAAAAAATAAAAATTGAAGGAATTTATATTTTCGGAGGATTAAATGAAAAATATCAATTAAATAATAAAGTATATTTAATTTCAGTATGTAAGAAACCATGTATTGTGTTTAAGCCTAAAATTGATGGAATACCTCCTGAACCAAGATATAATAGTAAAATGGTTTTTATAGAAGATTATAATTTTATTGTTATTTCAGGTGGAATAGGAAGATTACAAAGAGTTTTAAATGATTTAATGATTTTAAATATTGAAAGCTTAAATTGGATTAAACCGATTTTTGAACCTGAAAATTATTATTCTCCAAGATGGTTAATTCCTAGAACTGAACATGAAATGTTTTTTAATAATGGGAAAATTTATATTCTTGGAGGAAGAAATGAAAATAATTATTGTAATATGGATTTTGAATGTGTTCAATTTGAAATTACAAATTTTTAAATAATATATAAATTATAAATATATTTATAATTGATTATTTTTATTCTTTTTTATTTAATGATTTTACTTTCTTTTTTTACACATTAATTAATTTTTTTACTTACTAATAATAAATGAATTCTATTTTTATGACTAAATATGCAAATTTAAGTTTGATAAATAAATTTAATAAATATGCATCAAAGAAAATTCCATTATCTTTAAAAAGAAGAGTAGAGAATAATTCGGATTCAAATTTATTTTCAAATACTCAAAAATTTAATCATACAAATTCAAAAAAATCAAGAAATATAAAAAATGACTTTCCTATGATTGAAGCAAAATCTTATTTATTTAAACCTAAATCAGAAAGAAATACACCATTTAAAATAAAAACTTTTTCTTTAAATTTAAAAAGTTTTGAAAAGAATAGTTTTAAGAATAATAATTATAATACTAATTATCAAAATACTTTAAGTAGATTTTCTTCTGATTCAAATATTTTTACTTTTAACAATCAAAGCTTTCATTCTTCTTTATCTCAAAATAATATTCTTTTAGAAAATAAAACATCAAATACTTTTCAAAATAATAAACTAACGAATTTTATTTCTTTTGGAGCTTTTAAACCTAAAAACACATTCGATGAAGTTTTAAAAAAAATAAAAAAAGATTCTTTAAATATTGAAATACCTACATCAAACTTAGAAAAAAAAATAAAATCAAATTCAATATCTCCAAGAAAGAATTCACATTATATAAAAAGAAAACTTTCAAAAGAAGAAAATGACATAGATAAAAATCTTTTAAAAACAAAATCAGATGATTTAATAATTTATGAAAATACAAGTGGCTGTTCTGAAAATATTACAATAATCAATTAAATATTAAATCAGAACGTAATTATGAAAAAAAACAATTTCTAATATTTTTAACAGAAATAATAGTCAAGTTTTCATAAAAAAGAAAAATTCATATTATTTTAAAACTGAAGAAAATCATATTTTCAATTTTATAGTTAATAAAAATATAAACAGTGAAAGAGCAATTAATTTAAAAAAAAGATAAATAAAAACCAATTAAAATTAATAATAATATTATTGAAAAAAAAACACAAAATATAAAAAAGAATTCTAAAAAAAATGAAGAAGAAAAAATTAATAATCAACCGAATGAAGATTTAAAAAAAACAAATAATAATAATAATGAATTATTAGAAATAAATAATTTAGAAAAAAAAGAAAAAACAAGTGATATGAAAAATCAAAGTTTTTCAAGTTTTAAAAAAATTTTAAATTTTTATTAAAGTTAAATTCACTAGGTGATAATATTTATAAAAAAAACAAAAATAATTCAACTCAAAATATTCATCACATTAATGATTATCTTTTTCAAAATAAAGAAAATTTTAAAAAAATAAATTTAGATTTAAAAAAAATAAAAAGAAAAGAAAAAAGAAACACTACAGTTAATATTTTTAGAAAAAATAATTCTTTTCAAAATTTATGTATAAATCCTAATTTAATGTTCCAAACAACACTTTATAAACATACAATCAAAACTCCAAAAGTTGAAAATATTAATAATAAATTTAAAATGTTATTAACAAAAAAAAAAAAGAAATCATCTAAAAAGAAGAGAGAATATAAAAAGAAATTATCTACAGAGAATGATACACCATTAAGCACATTATTTATACCTAACTAACAATACAAATTCATCACTTTTGGCAATGCCACTCAAAACCATTATCAAAAAGTAATAACATGGGAAGCAAAAGAGGTTCCAGAATGCTCAGTTTCTACAGCATTAGCTCTCCTCAACAAGTCCTCCTCCCTTTTCACTGATATGCTAGATGATTGTTTTACTGGGTATTTCTACCATTTCATTAAAAAGATAAGGTAGTTATATATCAATATTTTTAATATAATATCATATAATATCATTAACCTAATTTTATTATTTAAATATAAATGTCAAATAAAAATCTTATATTTAAATTTTCTTCAGAATATTGTTTGAAGTCAGTATTTTCATATCTTGAATATGATTATATTGTTCGGTTACTTAAATATAATAAAAGACTTCAAAATAAATTAGAACTAGAATATAATTATTTGAAAAGTAAATATATTATAAGAGAAGTCAAAAAAATGCAAAAAGGCATTGAAGATGGTTTGGGAAATGCATTAGGATTACTTTTAATTGGTTTCCTATTAACAATATTAATAATATTTACTATAATTTTTGGAAGCGTATTAATTAAAAGAAGATCATTCAATGATGATAATACTAAAGATTTAATTGGAAATTGGAAATCTAAACCAATTTATGAAATTATTTTATTAGATGAATCTAAAGAATCAACTCCAATTGGGAAATTTAAAGGAATTAAGAAAAAAATTAAAAACCAATTGTTATATTTTTGGGAAGGTAAAACATTTAAATTATCTGATAAAGAAAAGTTAAATTATAAAAATATTCATGATTCAAAAGAGAAACAATGTGGAATTGATAGTAAAAAAAATAAATTATTTTTTCCAAATAAAATAGATTGTCCTATTAATTATATAGAAATAACAAATAATGAAAAACCTTCAATGGATGATTTATCTTTTACTACATTAAAAATTAATAATTTTAAATATCTTCATTACACGAATCAATATATTGAAGGAGAAATTTTAATTAATTTCCAAATTGGTATTGATAATGGGATATGTGAATATAAAAATTATGATAGTCTATCAAATTTATTTAAGGATTATAATATTAAAAAAAAAGGATGTAAAAATGATTTATATGATGATAGCTATACTGTTATTGATAAAATACCAATTAATCAATTTTTAACTGAAAATCATTTAGAAGAAGCAAAAAATTATTTATCTTCAGACTTTTCTTATATTTATTTTTACAAAAGAACTTATAAAGGATATGAAACATCTTATAAAAAGAATATTAATTTTATCTTAAAAAATATTAATGTAATTAAAAAAATTAATTTAAGCTTATGTGGATTTATTGGATATATTTTTGTATCATTTTGTATTCTTATAGCTGTAATAGGTGATCCATGTAAAAGAGATTCTTTACAAAAAAAGATAATAACTGTGATAATTTTAATTTTAATAATTTGTTTATATTTAATGTACAATATTTTTATTATATGGAAATTATATCTTTCATATAGAATGAAAAATACATTAAAAAAAATTTCAATGCCTTTAAATGAAATTTATAATAAAAAAGGAATCCTTTGGTTTATGAGGTGTGATTATTTTTTAATTATTTACACATTTATATGTATTATATTCTTAATTTTTGCTTTTCTTTGCTATTGTTCGAAGGCAGGTACTGGTTATATAGAGACATATACTACAAGTGTTTTGATAGAATTTAAAGATATAGAAATTAAGGAGCATGTACTTCCAAATTCTTTTTTATCTATGAATGAAAAAAGCAAAAAGAATTATTTGTTAAATCATTTTAATGAATTTTTATTTTTTCACTCTGAAGAACAAATTCAATTAATTGATTCAATCAATCAATTCAGGATAGAAAATAATTTAGATGAATTAAAATATAATGAATATGAGAATATTCCTGATTTTATTGTGAAAGAACCATCTGAAATGAAATTATTTAAACTTAAACATATTTTCAAAATATCAAATAAAAAATATTTATTTAAATATCCAAATGATGAGTTTCAAAAAGAATTTAATCAAAGAAATTCTGAGATTTTGAAAATTTTATTATTGGAAGATTTAAATAAAATTTTGATTATCAAGAATGCGAATTTTGAATACATATTTATATGTGAAGATGATTTAACAAAAAATAGGAGATTAGAATCATCGATCCTAAGCCCAAAATCAGAGAGGCGTTTTTATTATGAATATAAAATTTTAGAAACCTTTGAAATATAAATTTTTTCAGATAACTTCTTTTATTGATAAGTAAATTAAAAAAAAT
>JAEEGK010033046.1_pt1 | contig 10081 bp, 10 predicted proteins | sample 8958771 | NCBI WGS metagenome assembly JAEEGK01 (sample SAMN16246547, study PRJNA631951) | gut metagenome | biome: gut microbiome; feature: rumen; material: SC-attached | host: Bos | place: Iran: Karaj | collected 2018-10 | reverse complement strand
AGAATACCTAAGCAGGGGGATTAGAGGGGGTCTATGGTTCACCCAGGTATTCGAAGATGAGCGCGGTCTGGCGAGCGGTGAAGTGACGCTGGTTAGGATGGTAACCCAACTCCACGAGATTTGTTTTGAGGCTTTCGTTGTTGTCTATCCATCGACGTAGGCGACGAATGGCAGCTTCATAACTTGAGTCTGGAAAGTAAGCGGTTGCTAATGCAAACTTAGTATATTGTTGTATCGGCCACATAGGCTTAGAGGTTAAGAGTGGTTTGAAGGGTTTATTTCTTAAAAGGTGAAAATGGATTGGAGACGTTGGGCTTCAATAGGATTGTTTATATTCGGCTAAGGCCGTCCCCATGAATGGGGCCCCTTCCCTTGATTGCTGCAAAGCATCAATCTTCGGGTCCGGAAAATGAGCTGCCTCAATGGCAGCAGAAAATTGCTAACGCAGAAAATAATACACTATGACCAGGCATTGGACCCACTTATTTTCTGCACGAAGTGCAATTTTTTGCAGGTATTGGACCTGCTCATTTTCTTGCAGAAACAACCAGGCCATTGGGGCCGAGGTTGTCTGCATTTTCACCTTCTTATATAATATTATTTCATGCTGCAAAGTTACTGATTTTTTTTGATATATGCAAGCTTTTTCAGCACAATAGCTGGACATAAATGGACACAAATGGACATAGCTGGACAAAGCTGGACAGTGCCAAAAATATAGTTCGTATCTTTGCATCGTGATCTTTGAAATATCGGCTGATTTTTACAAAGAAGGCGAAAAATGGATTCATGAAGATGGCGCTGCCCGATGGCAGCACTGATGACTAGCTTGATAAAAACATCTGAAAGCAAGCTTTCCGCTGTCTTTCTCAATCTACTCATCACCCCTTCGGGGCATCATCTTCATGAATCGAAAATGGCCTTCGGCAGAAAAATCTAAAAAATACGTCTTTCCCAGATATATGGGTAAAATTCTGCTTGTCGAATAGGGACGTCACTGTTCGAAACCATGGTCGAGCAGGATTTTCTCAAATAGGGATGGACGATCCAATATTTTTTAGGATTTTTCTAGAAGATTTTCGATTTGCAATGATGTAAGCCCCATTGGGTGGTGGGTGGCTTGGAATCAGCAGCGGAAAGCTCGCTTTCTGGTGATGATTCAAAGACAGACACCAAGGGGCTCATCAGAGCACCTCATCATTGCAAATCCATTTTTCATCTTCTTTTGAAAAATAGTCGTATTTCGGGACACATAGTATTAACCTAAACCCTAACTTTTATGTTCACAATCAACACATTCTCGATCTCCAAGCTGAACAACGCGGAGGTCACCGGCTTCTACATCAACGTGCAGAAAGCCATCACCACCAACGATCCGACGAAGCTCGGCCTCGTCGAGGTCCTTCCCAACTTCACAAGCACCCTGCAGAAGCTCATCGACCAGGTCTATACGACCACCGGTTCGGAGTTCACCGCCTCTATGCTCGAGGCTGACGTCAAGCGCGACCAGACCTACAAGCGCATCCGCCTGCGCCTCCAGATGGTCGAAGTCGCCGAGGACAGCGCTGCCATCAAGGCCGTCAAGGACGTGGTGAAGGCACATCTGCTCTCGAAGTACACCTCGAAGGTGCCCCAGCTTCCTTACCAGGAGGAGAGTGCCATCCTGCAGGGCTTCATCTTCGACCTCAACGACAAGCTCGGCGATGATGGCATCAACGCCCTCGGCATCTCGGACGACATGGCTGCCCTTGAGGATGCCAACAACGCATTCATTGCTGCCTACAACCAGCGTGCCACTGAACGTGCCGAGGGTGACACGGGTCTGACCCTGAAGCTCCGTCAGGAGATGTACGCGCTCTACCAGCAGGTGTGCTTCATCACCCAGTACCTCGCCAACTCGACCGAAACGGCGAATGCCGAGAAGGCCACCGCATGCCAGGGATTCATCGCAGTGCTCAATGTCCTGCTCGCTGATGCCAAGAAGCGCTACAACCAGCGCATCAGCAATGGCACGGGTGAAGAGGGCGAAGGCGAAGGTGGTGAAGGTGGCAGCACCAACCCCGACGACTCTTCGGACACCATCCCCGATGACCAGGGCGGTTCGGGCAGTGGCTCAGGCTCTGGCTCCGACAACAGCGGTTCGGGCTCAGGAAGCTCCACCGACCCAGGCAACTCCCAGGGCAGCGGCTCCGACAGCGGCAGCGGTTCGGGCAGCAATACTGGTAATACCGACAACAGCGGTTCGGGTAATTCCCAGGGTAGCGGGTCCGACAGCGGCAGCGGTTCGAGTGGTAACACTTCCGACCCGAACAAGCCCTCTGAGGGCGGCGTCGTGAACGGTGACGAGGTTTCCTTCTAATCTTCTCTATTTATCACGAATTAGAGAATTAAAGAATTGACAAACTCTACGGATTTGCACGGATTTATCGGATTTCTTTTTGTGCGGCCGAACAAATAATCTGCTTAATCTGGTGAATCCGTAGAGGGGTCAAGAAAATCGATAATTCGATAATTCGTGATAGAAAAAAGGCATTATGAAATGGAAAAGAATCGTGGAGATGCTGCTCCGCATCCTTTGGATGCTGAGAAAATCCCCTCCTGTAATGGAGCCACCGAAACCCATGAGACCGAATGCACTGATCTCGAAGAGCGAGTGCGCGCCGACTGTCGACGCACCTGCCGCCGTAACTTTTGGATCGAGCTGTTCAAGAGTGCTGCAAAGATCGCAGGTGTTGTCCTTGCTGCGCTCGGACTGTCGTCGTTCAATGAGGAAAATTAACCTGCTGGTGCTGCATTGCAGCGACACGCGGCCCGACCAGGACTTCACCATCGAGAAGCTGATGCGCAGTCATCGTGCACGAGGTTTCGGCACCTATCCGGGTTATCACCTTTATGTGAGGCGGGATGGTAGTCTGTACTATTGTCGACCTGTCAGTGAGCGAGGATGCCACGTCAAGGGCCACAACTCGAACAGTGTCGGGATCTGCTACGAAGGTGGCCACTCGTGCAGTCCCGAATACAAGTACGAGGACAATCGCACGGCTGAGCAGATGGTCGTCCTGGACGAGATCTTCACGCTGCTGCATGAGGTCTATCCCGAGGCACGCATCGTAGGTCACTGTGAACTCAATCCCTGCAAGGCGTGTCCTTGTCTCGATCCTCCCGCCTCGGCGGAGTACTCTTATATCTTTCACTGAAAGAAGACGAAAAATGGATTTCATTAGGATGAACTGCCCGATGGCAGTTCTGACTGAAGAACCGAAAACATCAGATGAAAGCGAGCTTCCCTCTGCTGCTTTCAATCCTTCAGTCACCCTTCGGGTCTCATCCTAATGAAATCGAAAATCGCCTTCGGCAGGAAAATATTAAAAAATACGTCTATCCCAATATTTTATGGATAAAAATCTGCTAAAAGCGTTTATAACCTTCGGTTAGAAATCAAGGGGGAAATCTAGTGTGGAAATAATTTACTTGTCCCTACAAATCCTTGACCCAACCATTTCCTCATAAGATTTCCACAATGATTTCTTGCCGAAGGCAATAAAAATGAACGAACAGAATTTTTCCCATAAAAAAGGGGTAGGCAAAAATTTTTCAGTATTTTTGGTTCTTCTTCAATTTAGTTGAAAAGTAACGGTTCTAAGATTAGCTTTCTCTTGATCAGTTCAAGCCCGGCCCTGCCATACATAAGGCGTTTAACTGCCTTTATCTTGTTGACGAATCCCTCGACGATACCATTTGATATGGGATAAAGAATACAGTTCTTGACTGCGTTGATATCTGCCTTGATGCCCGAAACGAAACGCTTCAGCTGGCAGATGGAGGAATTCTGGAATTCCCGGATCCAATTGTCCAGTTCTTCAGGGATTCCGTCTTTAAGGATATGACAGAAACTGAAAGCAGCCTTGTATAGCGAGGCAAACCACTCCAGTTTCTGCAGATTCCTTATGAGCCGGGTCTCTTCAGGCGAAAGTTCCTTGCCGTGCATCGCATGTTCCAGGATTCTTCCGATTGCCCGCATTGTCAGCAATGGGCTTTTCCTGGATTCTCGTGGTCTCTTCTGCCGAATCTGGAGCATCCATCCCTTTCGTCGGAATTCAGTCAGGTACTTGAAATGGCTATAGAGGGTTGAGAATGTCTTGTAGGGGTATAGCTCCTTGTTCTTTCGCAGGTCGTTCCTGTATATGTCAAGAAGGCTCCTTCCTTTGGCAAACTCCGCCTCGACGAAAGGCTCCAGCGTTGACAAGTCAATCCTTTTGCTGCCCTTGCGCACAGGTAGGACCTCGTTCCTCATATACAATGATACGGTATCAATGTATATGCCTGTTTCCCTGGTAATTGCATACCGGTTCATCCCTTGGGACTGAAGGACCTTGACCTGTTCGAACTTGGACTGACGGCTCGCATGCTTGCCATTCGAGGTGTCCTCCGTCTTGCGTTCCCCCAGAATCAGTTCTCGGTATTCCTCGTACTTCTCGCTGATGATGCTATAGGTGCACTCCGACATGTTCTTGATCAGATGGAAGCAGTCAGCCACTTCCGTAATGCATCGTTTTGTATTGGCAATTGCTGAGGAATACGCGCTTGCGCGGTCACGACTTACCAGTTTTATTTCCGGATGCCCGTCAAGCCACTTGTGGAAGCTTTCCTCCTCCCGATCCGGAAGCATGTCGACGATCCTGCCTGTGCCGAGGTCGACAATCACACTGCCATAGGTGAGTCCCTTTCGGAATGCCCAGTCATCTATCCCGATGCGTTCCAGGGACGGATATGAGGGGAGCGGCATGCGGTGGATGTCTCGCAGTACAGTGGAGCTGCTGATTGGAATGCCCATGATGCCCAATGTGCGACTGGCGGTATTGGATGACCCTGTCAGACCGGCCCTTGCGACGGTCACCTCGCATCTGCGGCTTCTCCGACGGTATCTGATGATCTCATTGCCCGGTTGTTCGGCAAAGGTCTTCTTCCCGCATTCGCGGTTCTTGCAGAAGAACTTGCGCATCCAAAGGTGGAGTACGGTCCGTCGGCCAAGGATGGGGAGATCAATCACGGTACGGAAATACCTGCTGTGCACCTTGTGGCTTATTGTCCCACAGTAGGGGCAGACGCCATAGTCCAAAGTGCTTCTGGCATATATGTGGACATCCTTCCCGATGGTTTCCACAGACTCTATCACGAGTTCTGCATCGGGATACAGGACAGACAAAGCAAGACGATCCTGTGAAGATTTCTCGAAGAATTCTTGGATATCTCCATTTTTTGCAGTATCTTTGCGGCCGTTAGGATATTTCATTGGTTCGCATTTGTGCCTGTTCGGCATGTTTTGTAACTTGTTTTTGGCGATACAAAGTTACTGAAAATTAATGAAATATCCTAATTTTAAATGTTAATAATTAGCTGATTATTAGTTAATTATTGCAAAAATATCCGGCATATTTTTCACTGCTAAAATGAAGAGAAATCACAAGATTTCCCAGGCTTATGATGTGGATTATCATATCATGAAAGCTTATAGAACCAAGATGTCAAAGAACGTATTGTTTTCAACTAAATTGAAGAAGAACCAAAAATAATTAAAAATATTGGCTATACCCCCACTCTATACAAAAAATTCTGATTGACCGAGTTTTATTGCCTGCGGCAAGAAATCTGGGAGGAAATCTTTTGAGGAAATGGTTGGGTCAAGGATATGTAGGGACAAGCAAATTATTTCCACACTAGATTTCCCCCTTGATTTCTGCTCGAAGAGCATAACACGTGTTTTATAGCTTGCGCTAGAAATCATAGAGGAAATCTTTTGAGGAAATGAGGTGGGACACAGATCGATGAAAATTACGTGGCACTTAGGAAAGCTGAAAGGCTCTCCAAGTCCTTGAATTCATATATCTTAGCATTGCCGACACCACGAATTCGTTCCCGATTACGGCCCTCGCGCACTTTTGTCATCATTGTTGCAACATCCTCATTCTGGTTGATGAAAGTGAAAGCCTTTGAAGGTATATCATCGATGATATTGCACAACTCATCGGCAAAAGAGCGAGACATGAAACTGACGCCCTCAAAGTCGAGAGTAACCTCGTCGGCTTTTTCATCAATGCTCGAACGCAGTTCTGAGGCTCTGGAGCGGGTGAAAAGGTCTGCGCTATATATGTCGTATAATTTTATCGTTTGTTTCATTTCTGTGTGAGATTTGAAAAAAGGTCTTACGGTTATTTCAGGAACCACTTCCATGCCGGGAGGATGCGAACTGTTCCCATGTCGTCACAAACAACCTCATCCTGGTCATAGGTGACAATCGTTCTATTCAGGCAGCCCGTGACAGAGGCTGCTTCGCGAATGCCTCCGAGTTCGCGGTCGCGAGTTTCCTTGTCTTTCATGCCCCAGCAGACCTGGATAAGTTCGTTTACACCTATTCCCGTTTGGATTACGAAATCGCACTCCTTCTCTCCCAAATAATAACAGATCTTCTGTCCCTCGGGAAGATTGCGCAACAGGTGGAGATATACTGCATTCTCGAACAGGATGCCTACATCCTCACGACCTGAGAGCAGAACAGATTGTCGCAGACCATTGTCAACGCAATAATATTTTGGGAGTGCACTCGTCTCCCGCTTGTACGATGGGTCATACTTGGTGACTTTATACAACAAGAAGATGGAGCAAGTCTTTTCGGCTATGCCATACAAATCGTCTTTGGTTACTTTCCTGCCTTGCGAACGCATATCGTTGTAAATGGCATTGATGGATGCAGGTTTTGTGATTCCGGACATCAGACGTTTGATGACATACTTGACTCTTTCGGAGTTCGACAATTTGTATCGATCCATCAGATCCCTGAATATCATTGCATTGAAGTAACCTTGCAACAACTTGTCCTTCATCACACGACTTGATTCCAACACGACTTCCGGATAACCACCTTCATGGAGATAATCGACGAAGATCGTCCTCAGTCGAGCCACATCCTGTTCCAGTTGACTATCAGTGCGCACTTCCTTAAACTGACAATACTCCTTGAAGGACAAGGGATATTCCTTATACTCTATTGGCCAGCCACGAAGTGCCGTATTCAACTCCTCGGACAACATGATACCAACTTTCCTAAAATAAAGGAAACAATCGGACAAAACTTTCCTAAAAAAAAAGAAAACCCGCGAAATTTTATATTATAAACGATAATTTGCCATCTTGTATTTGCAAAAGAAGATGAAAAAAAACACCTCGACCAATTAAGAACACGAATCGCACGAATTGACACGAATGAACTAAGAAAAGACGAAAAATGAGGCATAAGGATAAGATGCGCTTGATAGCGCCTCTGGTGAATGTCTCAGAGATGACATCTATGAGCGAGCTCCTATCTGCCATCTCTTAGGTATCCACCACCCTATCGGGTCATATCCTAATGCCTTAAAATCGTTTCACAGAAAAATATTTTTAAAAATATAGCCTGTCCCCTATCATAATCATATAAGAAAAAAAAAACTTTGTAAGGTGTAGGTGCGGAGCATCAGGAGACCCTCTCGGTCCTCCGCACCCCCTCTATCCCCCGCTTCTCCTGGACGTGACTGAAAGGAACAACAGCGGGGGCTGAATACCTTAAAGGGGGATGGCTGGCTAGTCGCGAATAAGGGCACACAGAAACCACGGAAACCACAGAAAGGGTGGCATCAACGAATATTTCCGTGAGTTCGGTGAGCTCTGTGTGGGATTAAAAGGGCACGCGGATTACACAGATAGACACGGATAATCAGTGGGTCCGAAATAGGCACACAGAAACCACGGAAACCACAGAAAGGGTGGCATCAACGAATATTTTCGTGAGTTCGGTGATTTCTGTGTGGGATTAAAAGGGCACGCGGATTACACAGAAATCTAAATGATAGACACGGATAATCAGTGGGTCCGAAATAGGCACACAGAACGCACGGAAACCACAGAAAGGGTGACATCAACGAATATTTCCGTGAGTTCGGTGAGTTCTGTGTGGGATTAAAAGGGCACGCGGATTACACAGACACGGATAATCAGTGGGTCCGAAATAGGCACACAGAAACCACGGAAACCACAGAAAGGGTGGCATCAACGAATATTTCCGTGAGTTCGGTGAGTTCTGTGTGGGATTAAAAGGGCACGTGGATTACACAGATAGACACGGATAATCAGTGGGTCCGAAATAGGCACACGGAAACCACGGAAACCACAGAAAGGGTGGCATCAAAAAATATTTCCGTGAGTTCGGTGAGTTCTGTGTGGGATTGAAAACGATGTCAATCGTAATCCAAGAGCCATTTCCAGCAAGGGACGATCTCGATGGTGCCATGTTTGTCGCTGATGGTACCTTCTTCGTCAAACGTGATAATAACTCGACGTTTACATGGATATGCATTGGGCAATTTGCCAAGAGCGTCCACTTCGCGTGCCCTTGTGGTTTCGTCGGCTAATGAGTATGACGCCTGCACCGCAAGCTGCTCGCCTGGCACATAGAAGTCAACTTCGACATTCGAGTTGTAGAAATATACACGCTCATCATCAACGTCGTGTCCATACTTTCGAAATAAGGAAAGTGCTACAATGTTTTCGAGAAGAATGGTTTCTATGTTCATCAACTGAATGGACAACAGGCCATTGTCGATGTAGTAATATTTGCAGACACTTTCTTTTTCCTTGAAGGCCGAAGCGATGTTTCTCAAACGCAGCAGCAACCATGCGTCTTCTGAATATCCGACGTAATTGGAAACCGTCGGGACACTTACCTTTCCTGCCACACTCGATAGGATCTTGGCCAAACGATTGTATGAGATGGGTTGCATGATGCTCTCGGCTATCTTCTTTGTCAGAAGCTGGAGCAGCTTGTGGTTTGCGATACCGTTTCGCTGTGCGATGTCGCCCAGGTAAATCTTTTGAAAGACGCTGGAAAGATAAGAGCGTTTGACCGGCAAATTGATCGATTCGGGCAAGCCGCCCCAGGCAAAGTAGTCGCTGTATGCTTTCATGAAACGTGCCTTCGACTCGGTGGCTACAAGAGACAATTCATCATGCGGGATACTGAGATAGTCAAGGTACTCCTTAAAGCTGAAAGGATATACTTCCACCGGAATATATCGGCCTCCCAGATCAGACATGATTTCCCTTGAAAGCATCTTTGCATTGCTGCCGGTGATGAAGACACTGTACTTCTTGTCGGCAAGATTACGCGCGAACTTTTGCCAACCGTCGACATTCTGTACTTCGTCGAGGAAAAGCATCGGTCGTTTTCCATACATCTCCTGGTGACATTCCAGAATGAGGTTGAAGTCATCGGCCGTGAAACCTTCAAGACGGCGGTCCTCAAAATCGAGATAAAGCATATCTTCCCACCCATGTCCATCGGATAGCATCTGGTGCATTTTCTGGAACAGCAGGAAAGATTTTCCCGAACGCCTCACGCCTACAAAGATCTGCAGAGGAAATGAATCCAGGTCATAGTTGCGTGGAAAAATGTTGTATCGCTCGACATCTTTCTGATTATCGAGCATTACTTGACGCAGTATGTTTCTTGCTATTGCCATAAATTTTGCCGTTTTATTAAATGATATTTTATAAAACGATGCAAAGTTATAAGTTTTGACTTAATAAAACAAGAAAATCACATTGTTTTTGATGAAACCTAATATACTTGGAGAATAATGTTATCTATAGTTTGCATTATTCTCCAAGGATATTTATTATAAGATGAAAAAAGCTGATTGTCCGATTATTATTGCTGGCGCAAGAAATCTTTGAGGAAATCTTAGGAGGAAATGAGGTGTGGTCAAGCTTTTGTAGGGTCAAGCCCCCATTTCCACACTAGATTTCCTCCTTGATTTCTGCTCGAAGAGCATATACAAAGGGACTTTAACGTTAATGACCGTATAATGGACCGTTAATTGTTCGTTAATGAATATTTGAAAGAAGACAAGAAGATGAAAAAAAACTTAGAAAGGTGTAGGTGCGGAGCACCAGGTGCTGTGAGGCATTGTGTACAACTGTGAATGCAAGCATTCTCACCTGTACCCTATGCTTCACAGCGCACATCAAGGATGTGCTACACCTTTCAAAG
>JAEEGK010033042.1_pt1 | contig 10082 bp, 5 predicted proteins | sample 8958771 | NCBI WGS metagenome assembly JAEEGK01 (sample SAMN16246547, study PRJNA631951) | gut metagenome | biome: gut microbiome; feature: rumen; material: SC-attached | host: Bos | place: Iran: Karaj | collected 2018-10 | reverse complement strand
GCGCGGAGCCTGATCCGCCGGCTGGAACGGGACGAGATTCTGGAAGAGCTTGTCCGATACTATCTGGATACGCATTGACGGTTTCAGACGGCGCCCGGCGGCGCCGTCTGTTTATGTTTGCAAAAGCGGGAATGAGCCGGGGCTTCCATTCGTTGATTGTTATGAACGGGGGCCGTGTTTTCCGGGTTCCCGGCAAAGGATCGGAGTCACAGAGGGACGGAGGTTGAAGAAATGAAGAGAAAGCTTCTGATTGTGGCGCTTACCGCCGTGCTTTGCCTGCTGGCGGCTGTGCCGGCCATGGCTGCGGATACTTTTGTGTTTACCGAGAAGAATATCCGCATGTTTGAGGATGAGGAAATCACCCTGGAGCTGCGCCAGGAAGGAAAATACGCGGACGGGGAGATCGCCTTCTCGAGCGACAATGCCCGGGCCGTTACGGTATCGGACAACGGAACGCTGACTCCGGTTGCCAAGGGACGCGCGACGATCACTGCTGCCCTGAAGCAGAACGGCAAAACCGTCCGCAGGGCAACGATCGAGGTGCAGGTAATCCGCAGGGTGACAAAAGTAACCCTGAGCCGTAAAAACCTGACGGTTATTGAACAGGATGATCCGATCCTGGACGGTGTGCTGAATACCGCAGACGGACTGCCGGTGATTATGCTTCCGGCGGGAAAGAGCGTGCAGCTGAGCGCTTCCTGCACACCGGATGACGCAAACAACCGGAGAGTGGCCTATGCGTCTTCTGATGTGGGAATTGCCAAGGTATCGGCGGAGGGCAGCCTCCGCGGCGTGGAAGCCGGCGAATGCATCCTGACGGTTTCCAGCGTGCAGAACCCTGAAATAACGGAAGAGTTCCGTGTCGTGGTGGTACAGCCGGTGAAGAAAATTACAATCGAGGCTCCCTCCAAGACAGTGTTTGCCGGGGAAAGCATGGAACTGGACGCGGTATGTTCCCCGGACAATGCCACCATCCGGAAGGTTACCTGGACGTCCAAACGGCCGGGTATTGCCACGGTGGATGCCAACGGCGTGGTGACGGGTGTCTCGAAGGGACAGGCGATCATTGAAGCCATGGCGACAGACGGAACGAAGGTGGTCGGTTCCTTTACCGTGACCGTGCAGCAGGAAGTGACATCCATCACGCTGAAGCAGGATGCGGTGAATGTGGCGGTCAAACGCCAGGTACAGGTGAACGCCAGTGCCCAGCCGGCGGAGGCGAACAACCGCCAGGTGACCTGGGAAACATCTGATCCTTCCATCGCAACAGTCAAATCCGGAACGATTACGGGTATCAGTCCCGGCTCCTGCTATGTGACAGCCCGAAGCGTTTCAAATCCCTCCGTTACGGCATCGCTGATGGTTACGGTATACCAGCCGGCAACAAAGATCAGTTTCACGACGCAGAACGGTATTTCCTTCCACAAGGGAACCAGCCGGCAGCTGGACTGGGTGATTGAGCCGTCGAATGCGACCAACAAAGCGGTGACGTTCAAATCGAACGCGCCGAAGATTGCGACCGTGGACGAATACGGTGTGGTGACCGGTATCAAACGGGGCAGCGCGACGATTACCGTGACCACGGCGGACGGTTCCAACAAGAGCGCGAATATCAAGGTGAACATCACCCAGCCGGTGGAAGGCGTGAACCTGCCCCAGTATACCTACTATGTGCCAATCGGCCGCGGCGTGAACATCAAGGCAGCGGTGCAGCCGAGCGACGCGAACAACCAGAAGGTAAGCTGGGATATCGCGGATCCGTCGATCGCTTCGGTCCGCTCCAACGGCACATCGACCGGCAAGGTGACCGGCAACTGGCCGGGAACCACCGTGATCACCACAACCACGGAAGACGGCGGATTTACCGCTTCCGCCAATGTGGAAGTGGGCGATTATGACAACGCGGTCCGCCTGGAGAACCTGGAAATCTCAGCGGACAACAAGATCCGGATTGTGCTGTGGAACACCAGCAACTACACGATCACGAGAGTGAAGTTCCGCGTGCTGTGCTACGACACGATGAACTATCCGCTGATCTGCAACACGGACGGCGTGACGAACGGATTCGACGGAAGCTATCCGCTGACCCTGAACCCCGGCGAACGGACCCAGCACGGGCGCTTCAATTTCGGCAACTACCGGGAGAGCGGCACACTGGGATCGGTAACGCTGATTATTACCGGGTTCACCTTTGACAACGGACAGGAGTGGAAGATCCCGGAGGAATACTGGGTAGCCACTCAGCCGGCATACAGCCGGTACATGTGGACACCTACTCCCACCCCGGTGCCGGTACCGGGCAGCGACGGAGGCGCGAATGGCTGATCTGGTGGTTATCGGCGCGGGGCATGCAGGGTGCGAAGCCGCACTGGCTGCCGCGCGCATGGGAATTGATACACTGCTGCTGACACTGAATATGGACGGCGTGGCCCTGATGGCCTGCAACCCGGTGATCGGCGGATCCGCGAAGGGACACCTGGTACGGGAACTGGACGCCCTGGGCGGAGAGATGGGGCTGGCAATCGACGATACATTTCTGCAGAGCCGCATGCTGAACACGGGGAAGGGACCGGCGGTCCACTCCCTGCGGGCGCAGGCGGACAAACAGGCATACCAGAACCGGATGCGGCGGGCGCTCCTGACCCAGGAGCGCCTGACCGTGCGTCAGGGAGAAGCCGCGTCGATCGAAACGGAAAACGGGCGTGTTACCGCGGTCACCACGGCAACCGGGGCACGGATTCCGTGCCGGGCGGTGGTGGCTGCCACCGGCGTGTACCTGAAGAGCAGCATTATCATCGGGGAATACCGGAAGGAAAGCGGCCCCCAGGGGCTGATGAACGCCCCGCTGCTGTCCGCGTCTCTGAAGGAGCTTGGATTTGAGCTGCGCCGGTTCAAGACCGGCACCCCGGCCCGCGTGGACGTGCGCAGCATTGACTTTGACGAGATGGAGGAGCAGAAAGGCGACAATCCGGTGGTCCCGTTCTCCTTTATGACGGACCGGAAACTGGAAAACACCTACAGTTGCTACCTGACCTGGACCAACACGGAAACCCACCGGATTATCCTGGACAACCTGCACCGGGCGCCGCTGTACAGCGGCCAGATCCACGGCATCGGACCGCGGTACTGCCCCAGCATTGAGGACAAGATTGTCCGCTTTGCCGACAAGGAACGGCACCAGATTTTCCTGGAGCCGGAAGGAAAGGAAAGCCGGGAATGGTATGTGCAGGGCATGTCCACCTCCATGCCGGAGGATGTGCAGTGGGCCATGTACCGGACGATTCCCGGACTGCGGCGGTGCGAGTTTACCCGGCTGGGTTACGCGATTGAGTACGACTGCATCGACAGCCGCGAGCTGCGGCCCACGCTGGAGAGCCTGCGGATCGGCGGGCTGTTCTTTGCCGGGCAGATCAACGGAACGAGCGGATACGAGGAAGCGGCCTGCCAGGGCCTGCTGGCCGGTATGAACGCGGCGCTTGAAATCCAGGGGAAACCCCAGGTGATCCTGACCCGGGATATGGCCTATATCGGCGTGCTGACCGATGACCTGACCACAAAGGGAACGGATGAACCGTACCGGATGATGACATCCCGCGCGGAACACCGGCTGTACCTGCGGCAGGACAACGCGGACCTGCGCCTGACGGAAATCGGCTACCATGCCGGGCTGGCGGGGAAGGAACGCCTGGAACGCACCAATGAGAAACGCGCGAAGACCGAAGAACTGGAACGGCAGCTGCGGACCACGCGGTTCGCGCCCGGCGAAGCGCTGAACAGCTTCCTGCTGAAGCGCGGGGAGCCGGAAGCCGCCGGATCGCTGAGCGCGGAGGAACTCCTGCGGCGGCCCGGAATCGGGATGAAGGACCTGCAGGAGCTGGCCCCGGAACTGGAAGATACCCTGCCCGCCGCGGCGGAGCAGGCGGAGATTGCCATCAAGTATGCCGGATACCTGGAGAAACAGGAGCACCTGATTGAACAGGCACGCCGGATGGAAGAGACACTGCTTCCGGACGATATTCCGTATGAGCAGATTGAACACCTGCGGCTGGAAGCCCGCCAGAAGCTGGCCAAACAGAAGCCGGTATCCCTGGGCGCGGCCGGGCGGATTCCCGGCGTCAACCCTGCAGACGTCGCCGTGCTGACGGTATGGCTGGAGCGGCGGAAACAGGAAGAAAAACAGAAAGATGAATAAAAAGGGAAGCCGGCAGGAAATCCTGCCGGCTTCCGTATAAACGGGGGATTATCAGTCGTAATTGCGGCGGGGCAGTTCGATGCCGAACTCCCGGGCCGTGGATTCGAGGATATCCAGCGCGCGTTCGATCTGCTCGGGCTTGTGCTCGCTGATGACGCAGAAGCGCAGGCGGGCTTTGCCCTTGGGAACGGCGGGATACATGGCGGGGGGCACGCTGACGCCCCGCTTTTTCAGCTCGTTGGACAGGAGCCAGGCATCCTCATCCTTGCCGACCAGGACGGGCAGGACCGCGGTTTCGCCGGCCAGGCAGATATCCAGGTGGCGGCGGCGCGCACTGTCCGCGAACGCCTTGATGGCGGTGCGCAGGTGCTCCATGATTTCCGGATGGGTCCGGAGGGTCCGGATGGCGGCCAGGGAACCGGCAGCCAGGGCGGGGGAGATACCGACGCTGAAGACGAAACCGGGCATGTTGTACCGCAGGTAATCGATCAGGCACTTTTTGCCGGCCAGGTAGCCGCCGCAGGTGCCCAGACCCTTGGACAGGGTGCCGTACTTGATATCGATATCATTTCCGTCGAGACCGAAGTACTCATCCACACCGCCGCCGGTTTTGCCAATGACGCAGGCGCTGTGCGCTTCATCGACCATGAGGAAGCAGCCGTATTCCTTCTTCACGCGGACGAAGTCCGGCACGGGGGCAATATCGCCGTCCATGCTGTAGGCGCCCTCGATGACGATGAGGACCTTTTCGTAATACGCGCGCTGGCTCCGCAGGATGGCTTCCAGGGCAGCGATATCGCTGTGCGGGAAGGGACGGGCGGTGGCATCGCTGAGCTTGCAGCCCTGCTCGATGGAGTTGTGCGCCAGGGCGTCATACAGGATCAGGTCATTCTTGCCGCAGAAGTTGCCGACGAAGGTGACGTTGGTGGAGTGACCGCCGACGCAGACAATCGCGTCTTCGGTATGCTTCCAGTCGGCGATTTCACGCTCGAGATCCTTGTGGACCTGCTTTTCGCCGGCCAGGAGGCGGCTGCCGCTGGCAGAGGTGCCGTACTTGTCGATGGCGGCCTTGGCGGCGTCCTTGACTTCCTTACGGCCGGACATTCCGACATAGTTGTAGCTGCCGAACTCGAGGATTTCCTTGCCATCCACGATGCCGGTATCCAGCAGCGGGGATTCATGCGCCACGAAATAGGGATTGTCGCCGTTGCCGACGAGCGCCTTCTGGCGTTCCAGGAAATGCAGGTATTCGGGCGTATCCTCGAAGCGGGTGATCGGCCGGAGCGGGACGCGTTCCGCCGGTTTATCGCTTGCTGCGGAACCACTCAGCAGGGATTCCACCACACGGGACATGCTGTCCACCGTGGCACACTGGCCGTATTCCTCCGCAGGGATCGTGATACCCCATTCCTCTTCGGCTTTCAGGGCAATACTGAGCACCTGGAGGCTGTCGCCCTGGAGGTCCTCAATGAAGTTGGCAGTATCGCTGATTTCACTTTCCGGCAGGTCCAGCGCTTCGGCGTACATTGCGCGGACCTTATGGCGGATATCCTCGCGGACAGCTACGGTGCCCACGTTATCCTTCCGGACCGCACCGACCTCGGACCCGACGCTTGCGGAGCTGAGGTCCAGCTCACGGTAGATGAGCTCTTTCTCATCATACATGCGCTTGAGTTCAAGACGGCGGACCTTGATGCCGTTCACCAGCGGCAGGGGCGTGGGCGTGACGAGCACGCGGTCCAGCTGGGCAAAGAGGGGCAGGCGGGAATTCGCGGCAGCCACTTTGCCGGCCAGGGTGTTCAGGTAGGCATTGTCGGTATAGTTTTCGCCGACATTCAGCACGAGCACAACGTCCTCGTTATTATCCCGCTTGTTGCGCCGGAATCCGACGACGCAGAACTGCTCCACACCGGAAAGGGAGGAGAAGGCGTCCTCAAGATCGTCCGGATAAACGTTTTCACCGGATTCATTGATGATGACATCCTTGAGGCGGCCGCGGATGTAAACCCGGCCGGAAGCATCGATGGAGGCCACATCCCCGGTGGGGAACCAGCCGTCCTCCAGCGTATCCGGCGGAAGGATTTCACCCTTTACGACCCGGCCGGAATGGATGACACCGCCGCGGATCTGCAGCTCGCCGCTGCCGTCTGTGGCGCCTTCCTGCGGAACGATCCGGTATTCGGCGGAGCCGAGGGACTGGCCGACAGAACCGCAGAGCCGCTTTTTCAGGCTCATGGAGGTTTCGAAACCGTCAATGGCGGTTTCAGTCATGCCGAAGCCGTTGATGGTATAGTAGCCCAGCGCATTCAGGGCACGCAGGGTTTCGACCGGGGTGTGGCTGCCGCCGAGGATGACGGCGTCCACCTCAGTGCCCAGCAGGCGGCTGTTGACCGGGGCGAAGAGCTTCTTCTGCGCGAGATTGATACCGGCAGCCGGCGCAACGCGCTGGATGCCCATGGAGACCGCGTTCAGCACTTTGAACATCGCGCGGCGGGCGGGCTTTTCCTTTTTCAGGGTCTTGTCGATGGATTTGACAAGGCTGTTGCCCACCAGCGGCACAACGATCAGCAGGTTCGGCGGGAAGTGGCGGCATACATTGAGGATGGAATTCGGCGTACGGTCCGGCAGGAACACGTTGGCCGCGCCCAGGAACTGAACCAGGACGATGTTGGCCATGAAGCCGAGCACATGATGCAGCGGCAGGAAGGCCAGCGCTTTCCGGCCGTGGTTTTCCGCATGGATTACACGGCTGTTCCGCTGGTAAATGTTCAGGGCGGCAAGCGCCTGCTCGCAGACGGCTTCACCGGAATAGGCGAAGATCCGGCTGCGGCCGGTGGTTCCGCTGGTGCACATGGCCACATACTCGCCCCAGACGGGGGTGAACCCGATGGTGCGGGGAGCATCCATGATCGACTTGAAGTCCAGCTGGCGGACATTGCCGGCCAGGCCGCGCGGCTTCTTGGAGATGATGACCTTGCACCCGGCCTCATCCAGCAGGCCCTGGATCTGCGCATCCGGAGCGGCAGAGTCGAGCAGCAGCACGTTATGCCCGGAACGGAGGACGCCCCAGAAAAGGGTGGGCCAGTCACGGCAGGTATCCACCGCGATGGCGATCCAGCCGGAGTCCGGCGCCAGGGAGCCCAGGAAGGAGGCAAAATCATCCGCCCGGCGGCACATCTCGGCATAGGTCATGGAAAGTTCTTCCTCGCCCTTCAGCCAGTAGGCAGCCGGCGTATCGCCATGTTCCCGGATTGTGTCAAAGAGTGCAGCAAACGTTTTGTCAGCCGCGATCCGCGAGCTGACGCTCAGGGTATCCGTATTGCCCATGGGTTTCTCCTTTCGGATTTCGATTGAGCTTTTTTGCGGACAGGCCGGAGCATAAATAATGGCGTATATAATCATCAATCATGCGCTCCGATGCAAATCCGCATCATCTCATTATATCATGTTTTTGACGTTGTGCATACAATTTCAGCGGAAAGGGCGGAAAAAAGACAGTATACAAATGAAAACAGTTCCATTTTCCGGAGAACCGCGGTACAATAGCAATGAACGACCGAAACGGAGGCGAGGCAGAATGAACCGGCAGCCCGGATGGATTTCCATTACCGCACTGATCCTGGCGGTGCTGTTCCTGCTGCCCGCACCGGCGGCAGCGGCGGAAGAAACCGGGCTGGAGATCGAGGAGATTGTCCTGGACAGCATATCGGATGAAGACTGGTTTGCGGAACTCTTCAGCGATGAAGATGAGACCGCGGAAGCAGAAGCCGGAACGCAGGAAGAGCCGGAACCGGAGAATCCCGCCCGGACTGCTTTTATCAACGATATTATCGAGCGGGGAAAAAAGGAATTCGAAAAAACCAGGGGAAAGATGCAGCGCGCCCAATATAAGGAAGATATCTATATCTGCAAAAACTTTACGGTTTACCTGTTCCGTTCCACGCGGGACAGCTACCGCATGGCGGAGTATCCCGATGTGAAGCTGAAAATACCGGACAACCTGCCTTCCGCCCAGTGCCGGCCGTATGCGTACGGATACGCCTGGAAGGAAGTGCCGGCATCCGAGGGAAACCCCTTTGAGATCGCTGCCCGGTTCCTGTACGATACCAGCCTGACAAAGGACGAAAATATGGAAAAGGCCCTGGAATTCATGCGCCAGGTCCGGCGGGGGGATTTCTTCCAGATGACGGCGGAGTATTCCCACGGAAACGGTGCGCACAGCGCCATCATGATCGCTGATTACGATCCGGTGACCGATACCGTCCGCTGGATGGACAGCAACATGGTGGGCAAGAAGATCAACGGCGAACGGTACGGAAAAGTGCAGTTTGACGAATCTGAATCCATAGAATGGTGGGCAGACGCTTTTTGCAAGAAGAAACGCGGCGCAACCATCTACCGGCTGCGGGATGATATCATCTTCGCCGGGAAATGAAACGCCGGAAACACAGGCGGGAGTAAGCCGGGAGCAGGATCACTGCTCCCGGCGTTCCTTTTTCCACGGTTACATAACGTGCAAAAACGAAAAAAGTTTCACGATTTTCAAAAAAACTGTTGACATAATGCAAAAAATGAGATAGTATGCAAATGAAATCGATTGCGTTCGTTACGTTCTGTTTTCAATTTCATAACGACCGGAAAGGGGATTTGACAGATGGTTCGACTGAAGGACATCGCGGAGGTATGCGGGGTCTCCGTTGCAACAGTTTCCCGCGCACTGAACGGCCTTACCAATGAAAACCGTGAACGTACAGCCTATATCCTCAGGACCGCCAAAGAAATGGGATATTATCCCAACGTGGCGGCCAGAACCCTGAAAACCAGCCGCAGCAATACGATCGGGGTTCTGTATGAGAACGTAATGACGCATGAATACTTCAGCTCCGTACTGGAGGCGCTGCGCCGGCAGGCCGATATGCGGGGTTATGACCTGATGATGATCGGCGACTGGCGGGGAGACAAGAGCGGCAATTATTTCGAGCATGTCCGCCGCCGGAACCTGGACGGCGTTGCGGTGATCTCAGCGGATTTTGATTCCTCCAATGTGATCCGCCTGGTAACCAGCGCGATTCCGTCGGTGATTATTGACCACTTCTATGAAGGCTGTGACTGCGTATCCAGCGACAACCGGGCAAGCATGGAGCGTATTGTCCGCTACGCATGGAGCCAGGGACACCGCCGGATTGCCATGATCCACGGTGAGATCGGATCCGTGAGCCGGGAACGGCTGGCGGGCTTCTACAAGGTATGTGCCGAGCTCGGCATCCGCGTGAAGGAAGGCTTTGTCCGGGAAGGCCTGTTCGCCAATCCGGAAAACTGTGTGGAGATCATCCACAAAATGATGCAGATGGAAGACCGGCCGACCTGCATTCTCTGCCCGGATGACTACAGCTGCCTGGGCGCGGTGCTGGCGCTGGAGAGCGAAGGAATCCACGTTCCGGCCGATGTCAGCCTGATCGGCTATGACGGCATCAACATCGGCCAGCTGATCGAACCGAAGCTGTCCACTTACCGCCAGAACGTGCAGAAGATCGCGGAAGAAGCCATCAATATGCTGATGGACGCGATTGAGAATCCGGATGAACACCAGTTCCACCAGATTACAGTGGAAGGAACGCTGATTGAAGGGGAAACCGTTGCCCCGATCTGATCAGCCGGATAATCCCCGAACCTCCCCCCTTTTCCGCGCTGCGGGAAAGGGGTTTTTTGCTGTACGAAAAAAACCGGACAGGAATTTCAGCCAAAAACCGGAAAACCCTTGATTTTGGTCAGGTTCTGTGCTAAAATCCATCCGATTACGCACCTTTTCCCTGCGGTTGCTTGTGCCGCGATGACGCGGTGGCCGGCCGCAACGGGGAAAAGGGTGGAAAATAACAAGGAGGGAACCCCT
>JAEEGK010033041.1_pt1 | contig 10082 bp, 8 predicted proteins | sample 8958771 | NCBI WGS metagenome assembly JAEEGK01 (sample SAMN16246547, study PRJNA631951) | gut metagenome | biome: gut microbiome; feature: rumen; material: SC-attached | host: Bos | place: Iran: Karaj | collected 2018-10 | reverse complement strand
TTTACGAAAAGGGCCATGCCGACCACCTGTACCAATCGTTTCCAAAGTCCAGCCCCGATGTACTGTGCACAGAGTATTGCAGCACCCATCGAGAAGAACTGATAGACCAGGAAAACAAGCGACATCAACTGGTTGTCGAGTCCGACAGCAGCCACACTATTGTCGCTATATCGGCTCAACATTACCGTATCGACGGCTCCGAGCAGCATCACAAGCGCCATCTCGATAAACACCGGGATGGTAAGGGCACGGAGTTGTCGCTTCAAGCTGTTGGCAGACATTTATTCGATTTTTTCGATAATCAGTTCACACGAACCATCTTCAAGAGAATTGTATGCATCATAATGACAATGGCTTCCTGCGGCTTCATCAGCCAAGGCCTTCAACTGGATTGCCAACGAGAGCAACCCTTCCTTATTGGCCGATATCACCACATTGCCATTTTCGACCTTCACTTTGATGGTGAAGCCGTCCACCCAATTCATATCCATAGGATTATTCTTTTTGCTCAAAATGAATATTTTACAAAACAATTCTTTCCAGGTCATCAGGCACCCAAACACGACCTTTGAATACTGTCTCGGCCTCGGCAGTGTACCTGCTTTTACGAGTTTCGAGTGTTTTGTCCTCAGTATGATACAGAATGAGATTCCTTACGCCGAGTTCTTCTGCCAAACGTGCAGCATCGAGTACCGAGCTATGATGTTTCTCATAAGGTTCGAATCGGTCTCGATCTTCATACAGGCAAAATGCTTCACTCAAAAGCCAGTCGGCTCCTTCGGCATATTGACGACATTGTGTGCTAAAAGGCTCGTCACCCAGACAACAAAGACGCTGTCCATCGGGCATTAATGCAGTGAATCCGAATTGAGGTTCTTTTGAAGAATGAATGTCAAAGCATTGAAACTTGATGTCACCAATTTCAAATTTGTCACCATCTTCAAGGCAATTCATCGTAACGATGCTACCGATACCCACTGCCTCATTTTGAGGAAGAATTTGTCGGCAAATGTCTGTCAGTAAGTTGAGTACCTTCTTGTGGCTCCATACACGGAGATTGTATCGATACTGGAGAGCCATGCGTATCATCCAGATACATCCCAAAAGATGATCAGTATGAGCATGTGTCACGAAGAGATTACCAATGTCCTCACGTTGAATGCCGGCCTTCTCCAATTGGGTAAGTATTCCATTACCTCCACCTGCATCAACAAGCAGCAAACATTCTTTGCTATGAAGCATAAAACACGTATTATAGCATCGCATGGCAAGGGCATTGCCTGTACCGAGTATGGTAATATAATTGCTATTCATAGGCATCTTCATAACTTTCGGATGACCTTACATGGATTGCCAACGGCTATCGAATCGGAGGGAATATCCTTCACCACAACACTACCAGCACCAATTATGCAACGGTCGCCAATCTTCACTCCTGGACAAACCGTGACGCCACCACCCAGCCAACAATCTTCACCAATGGTGATTGGAGAGCAACGTTCGATGGGTTTGCGGCGTTCAATATAATCAATCGGATGGTTAGGAGTCAAAAATTGACAGTTCGGACCAATCTGCGTGTTTGAACCAATGGTGATAAGACCACCATCGAGCATAGTTCCATTGTAGTTGATGAAGACATTCTCGCCCAGTTTTATGCCATGCCCGTGATCGCAATGAAAAGGTGGCGAAACGATAGAGGATTCGGGAATACCGGGAATCAGTTCTTCTATCGTTTTCCTGTAATCTTCATCCTCGATGGTCATGGTCTGCAATTTTGCACAAATGTGCTTGGCGCGATAATAACTTGCCAGACATTCTTCGCTCGAAAAGTCATAAAACTCTTCATGTCGCATCTTTTCAAATTCAGTCATAGTTGTATGTGTTTTTATATCCAGTCGAAGTTTTCCTTGCCGGCACCAATCTCAAAATGATACTTGGCGATGCCCAAGTCAATCCACGTATAACCAACCAAGGAGAAACCTTTCTTTGTGCGTACCTTATGACGATTGTTTTCCATTCCGACATATTCGAACGTGAACTTCTGCTGGTTCACCGCAGTTGGAGCAAGCAAAGCGGCTTCAACACCTTTTCGGAACCAACCGGGTGTGGTGTCATTGATATTGCTCACTTGTTCGACGGTCTTGATCTTGTGAGTACTACCCTGTGTTTCGCCATAACCGATGGAAATATAGCAGGCAATCTTCTCGTCTTCGTTGAGCACGTAGGTACCTGGGATTTTTGAGTAACTCAATCCAACCCAGCAGGTATTTAGGCCAAGCGTTTGTGCCAAAAGCACCAGTTGCTCGCCATAATAGCCGATGCGTTCATCGAGGTCATCGGCTTTCTTGCCAGCCATGACCAGATAATTGCTCACGTTGCGGAACCTTCCATATTTCGCCAAAGTTCCCTGGAATGCCTTTGGCTCGTTTTGAATGAGCTGGACATGCAGGTTGCCTTCGAGATTCACACGCTCAATCTGTTCTTCGAGCACACGTGCAACGTCTGCTTCCAGCGGTTTGTCCTTATAAGCCCTCACACTATGTCGGGCTGCAATTGCTTCTAATAATGTCATGAAAGTAATATTTTTAGGAGTTAATGGGAGTTAGCAGGAGTTAATGGGAGTTAGTGGACGATACCTTGTTCCCGTTCGGTCACGTCCGAGAGAAGCGCCTGGTAGAAAAGGACACTAGACACATTTGTCCGTTAACTCCCGAGCGTTAGTGCTAACTCCCGCTAACTTCTGTTAACTCCAATTTTGTTCATTTACTATCTGCCCAAAGAATAAAACCATAACTATGGGGCTTTGTTCCATCGATGGTGTATTCGGGCAAAGTGCGTTTGCCCCACGTGTCGGCACCGCCTACTCCATGGATGTCGAGGTCGATGTTGAGGTTAACGAAACGACCGCGAGTAATATCGATTGGATGACGCGCATCGACAAGGTTTTCCTCACCATAATCCCAGGCACGGATGCAAAGGGGCTGATCTCCAGAGATATGAAGCGTACGGTTATTATTGGCGATATCAAACCAGCGGACGTCGCATCGGTTGCCATTGTCCTGCGGATGGATGTATTCGGTCTCGTAGTCGCTGAGTGGCATTTCATAAACACCGAGGAAGGCAGAGTTTTTGCGGTCGGGATAGTTTTCCCAAGGACCACGTCCATAATAACGGATTTGCGTGAAGTCGGAAGGAAGACGCATTCGCATACCGAATTTTGGCATCACAGGAAGATTATCGGCTTGTGGGAAATACTCCATTTTGACATGGATACGACCATCGCGTAGGATCGTATAAGTCAATGAGAGGTTGGCGTTTACTGACAATGAGATGTCGTAAACGACACTCAGACCACGTTCATCAACTTCGGTGCGAATGGAATGTACAGTGCGATTGGTAGCTGCGTCCTTCCAAAGGGCGACACGTTCAGCAAAGTGTGCTGCATGTTGATTGTCATTCTCTGGTTTCCAGAAGAAGGGTTCCAAAGGTGCCTGCAACATCTCCTTGCCATCGACTATCCAGGAAGTGAGAGCTCCCGTGTTGTCGATGGTGACGGTGCCTTGATCGGTGGTCACGATGGTACTGCCATCATCCTGACTCGCCTCGGCAGGTTCGCCATTGAAGCCATCCCAGAATGGTTCGGGCATGAGGATAAATTGCTCACGTGCAACGATAAAGCCTTCTTCTGCCCAAGGTTTGTCTTCTTTCAAACGAGCATAGACGTTGAGAATGAGTTCGGGATTGTTATAAGGATAATATGGATAAGGTATCTCGAAACAATCATCTTTGAGTTCAACCAAATCACGGCTTACCATCTCTCCATTGTGATAGATTTCGCAGGAATATTCGTATTCATAAATGCTATTAAAGAAATCGCGATTATTGATACGAATGCTATCTTCGCCCTGTCTCACGAATTGGATAGGCTGATAGGTGTATTGCACCTCGTAGTAATGCGGATGCGGCTTGCGGTCGGGGCCAATCAGTCCATTGATGCAGAATGCCCCGTCGTTGGGTTTGTCGCCAAAGTCGCCTCCGTAGAGGAAATATTCATCCTTTGTGTCAGAGTCTTTGATGGATGAATACAAGCCCTGATCCACCCAATCCCAGATAGCGGCACCACAGATGGACGAATCAGCATAGATTACGTCCCAATACTCCTTCAAATTGCCACAAGAATTACCCATTGCATGAGCATACTCGCGCATCATGAAGGGCTTGTCGGTAACCTCTTGGGCATTTTTGCGAAGGTCATCGGGGTAAAGATAACTGTCGTCCCAGATGGCACTATAACGTCGGTCGCTATCATAGAAAGGCGGACGTGTAATGTCGAGCTCACGAACCTTGTTATACATTGCCTCGATGTTCGGTCCCACAGCTCCTTCATTGCCAAGACTCCAAAGAATGACGCAAGGATGATTGAAGTCGCGCTTGACCAGCGATTCGGCTCGATCGACATGTGCCTTTTGCCAGGCAAGGTCCTCTCCCATCTCCTGATTGGCATAACCGTAACCATGCGTCTCGTGATTGGCTTCGTCCATCACGTAGATTCCCCAGCGGTCGCATAGTTCGTAGAGATATTCACGATCGGGATAATGCGAGGTGCGCAGGAAGTTGATGTTGGCTTGTTTCATCAGGCGAATGTCTTGTTCGTAGGTAGCATCGTCCACAAATCGTCCTGTCTTGGGATGTTGATCATGGCGATTCACACCGCGCAGTTTGACATTCTTGCCGTTGATCTTGAAGACTTCGCCAACAACTTCTACTTTCTTGACACCCAAATGGTAGTCGAAATGTTCGATTACTGTTCCATCGGCTTCGCGTAACTCAACACTGAAAGGATAAAGTTCAGGCTTTTCGGCCGACCAGAGTCGGGGCTTGTCCAAAAGATAACAGAGAGTGATTGTCGAGGTGTCGCCTACTGCCAATTTGAATGGGTCGCCAATTACTTCGTGTCCATCGATTAGAAATACCGCTTGAAATCCTTTCTTAGTTTTCTTGATTCCATTACAAATACTGATGGTAGCCTTTACATTTGCCTTCGAAAAGTCGGCGTTCGGTTCGGCCGTGACCTCATAATCGGTGATATGAACCAAAGGCCTTACCCACAATTGAACCTCACGGAAGATGCCCGAAAGGCGCCACATGTCCTGGTCTTCGAGATATGAGCCATCACTCCATCGATATACCTCGACAGCGAGTTTGTTTTGTCCGGAACGTAAATATTTGGTAACGTCGAACTCATCTGGTGACATCGAATTCTGACTATATCCCACCATTTTGCCATTCAACCAAACGTACATCGCCGAATGAACTCCACCGAAATGCAGAATGAGGTTTTTGTCAAGCGACTCTTTGGGTAAATCGAAGAATGTTACATACGAACCGACGGGATTTCGATTCTCGTAGGCTGTCCAATCCTTAGGTGGCTCGCTTGTTACACTTGGCCGGTTTCTGACAAATGGATAGTTGATGTTGATATAGATGGGAGTGCCATAACCTTGCGTCTGCCAGTTTCCAGGAACAACTATTTTTCCCCAATCGCTCACGTCATAATCCTCCCGATAGAAGTCGGCAGGTCGCACATCTGGATTCGGGCTCCAATGGAATAGCCATTCTCCGTCGAGGCTGACTATCTCCTCACACTCCTTCCATTTCGATGGCAGTTGCAACGTGGCATGATAGGGCAGTTTATTGATGCCCAGCACCGAAGGATCTTCCCAATCATGATGCTGTGCATGCAATTGGATAGCCATCATCGCCACCATAAAAACTATCAACTTTTTCATGTTAACTCTCACGTATTTCGATGTTTGGCGGACATTCATACATAACGCGGGCATGGTTGGTGCGAATGAGTTGGCTTTCGATGACGTTTCCTGTCGATGCGTCTATGGTATCACGATAAACCTGCCCATTGCGATAGATCACATCACCTTCGCGCGAAAAGTACTCGTTCTCGGCATGGATGTGGAAAGTATGTGGCTGAGGATCTACGGCACGAAGTTCGCCACGAAGATATTCACCATCTACCCAAAGGCGAAGTTGGTAAGTGTTGGATGTGTCGTTTCGAACACGGTAGTCGATGTAGTTATAGGAGATGCTGGTGCCCGTGCCGAAAGGAATCTGACGACCATAGTCAGGGAATAGGTCGAGCGCGTCGTGATGATGATGCTCTGCGATGGTCAGGTCGCTGTGAAGCACCATCCAATGAATGAGGTTCGAAAGTTGGCAAAGTCCCCCTCCTATACCCTGTCCGGGCGCACCTTTGGCAATGACAAGTCCCTCCTTGTATCCCTTCCGTTCGGTGGTTCGTCCAATCTGTTTCCAGACGGAGAAGGTCTCATCGGGACGAATCAGCAGACCGTCAATGTTCTTGACGGCAAGGGCAAGGTTGGTGGCCTTGTTTTCCTGCAACTGCATATTGACATTGCCCAAGCGACGACGTATGAGCGAATTGTGACGATAGATGACGACGGGCAGGTTATCGGTTGTCCGTTCTCTCGCAAAACGAATCTTGTGGATAAAGTCCTTCAAATGTCGTTTCAGAATCTCCTTCTCCATCGACAAGCGATAGGTGAAAGGAGAGATTTCGCAAAACAATTTTCGTGGCATGGGCAGTAATAATTTTTAATAGGAATATACCAATCCGTACTTTTCGTGGAGCTGGCGAAGCGAACCGTCAGCCTTCTTTTTTTCAATCAGGTTGTTGACCATTTGCAGAAGGTCTTCCTGCCCTTTCTGCATAAGCACACCAATCTCTCCGTGAGTAAAAGGACTATTGAGCAAGGGAGCAGCCAGTCGGCTGTCGGTCTGCACATAGTAGGGCGCTTCGGTGATTTCCGTAATCATGATGTCGGCCTGTCCTTCGGCGACGAGTGAAGGTATTTCCTCGTTCTTGGGGTGAACGATGATGGTGGCATGCGTGAGGTTCTCGTTGGCAAATTTCTCGTTTAAACCACCGGGATTGACCATCACTCGTACTTCGGGTTTGTCTATATCAGCCAACGATTGGAAACGAGTAGCATCCTCCTTTCGGCAAAGGATGGTCTTGCCATTGCCCAGATAACCTTCGCTCATGTCCATAATTTCGCGACGAGCATCGGTGATGGTGATACCACCGATAGCGAGGTCAAACTTCTGAGGTTCAGCCATCACATCGGCTGTGAGGGTTGGCCAGGATGTAGGTGCAAAACCAACTTTCACATCCAGATAGTCGGCAATCGATTGGGCCATTTCGATGCCAAAGCCCCAATATTCACCCGTCGAGGGTTCGAGGAACGAAAGTGGCCGATAATCACCCGTCGTACCGAAACAGATATTGCCTAGTTCAACGATTTCGGCCACTTTGCCCTCAATAGGAATGTCCGTGTAGGTGGAAAGAATGAAAGCAGAATATTGGAGATTATCCTTGCCGAAACGAAGGGCGCTGCGTAGAGAGTCTTCGGGGAAGACACGACTGCTGTCGAAGTAATAGAGCCCGTCGTTGCTGTTGTACCATCCTCCCACATAGCCATCGTGCTCCAATGCATGACGTACTACCTTGTCAAGTTGATCGCGCGAATGACTACCTTGTGTGGCTGCATAACTCACGGAAATGCCTTCGGTGGGTTCGGTCATTGTGCGGACATCGAGTGTGAAGCCATCGGGATGACTTTGGCTGAATGTCCAGACCTGATCGGCAATCTTTGTTATGTTACTCAGTTCGTTGACATTCTCCTTGTTGGACGAACAGGAGGTAAATCCTGTTGTCCCACAAATGGCGAGAATGGCTATCAGCAAGAATAATCTCGTTTGTTTCATAAAATGTTTTAATTTAAAGGATTTTTAGGGATTCTTAGGGATTTTATCAATCCGGCTGCTGTCCATTATGCGCCTTCCAAGCGCATTCGGTAATCTTCATGTCGGAAAAGACTGCTGTGAACGATGACTCCTCGGGCGAACATGCATAGATACCGAAACTGATCACGTCGGCTCCTTCATAGACGTGGCAAATGCGCATCTGGCTGAAATCGACGCCATTCTTCGAGCATTCGATGCAGTAGTCATCGTCGCGACGCGAGAAGCGATACCACATTGTCTTGACATCGGCAGGTATAGCGGTGGTTGCCCAGTCGGAATAACCCTTGTTGGTCACAACGCTGCCGAGGTGCTGGAATTCCTCGTTCTCGTATTCCACCGAACCCTTCACCCAATTCTCACTGTTCAGATACATCACGATGCCGCATTGGTCGAAGCGCTGATGGCTCTGCGTGAAGTCGGTCTTTACTACGAAACTGAAAAACTTCTCGCGAGTCTGCATTTGGAGGACAGGTGCATTGTCGTTCTGGAAGTGATAGTAGGTGCGCTGCCAAAGGTCGGTGTGAGGTGCTGTCGTTATGAGGATGGTGTCACCTTTCACTTCGAAACCGCCTGGTTCACGCGTCCATTTCAGCGCATTGAGGTCAATCTTGCCTCCGTTTTCGAGCGCTACCTTTACATTGTCGGTAAAATCCATAACTGTCTCTTTTGTTTCGTTCTTAGCACACGCTGTCAGCAATAAGCCGCAGGCAATAAAGGTAATACTTTTGTTGAACATAATGATAATCGGAATAACCTAAATTGTTAATTATTAATTGTTAATTACCAATTGTTATTTGTTAATTGTTAATTACCAATCTTACCTCATAGATCTCACCTATCTGCTTCCGAGGCTTGGCCACGAACTTCACGCGAACCTGCTGCTTACCTTGTAGACGCTCAGCGGGGATTGGATAGGTCTCGTACTTGAACTCCGAGATGCGATATTTGCCCGTATTGTTGACCTCCTTCACCAGGACGTCATCGATCAGGATATCGAACTCATGGCTCTTCCACTCTCCCACTCCCCAATATTTGAGGCGAAGGCTGAGATCGGTACGGCCATTGGTCTGCATCAGGTAACTGAAATAATGTCCATCACGAGCATCACGATAGAAGACGTCGTTCGAATTGCCTACATAAGAGTCGTCGGTCTCCATTCTGTGGTCCGTTTCGGGCTGTTGTTCGCCTGGCTGCACCTTATCCACGGTGCGAGATTCGAGTTCCTGGCGTTCCTGCTCCTGACGTGCAAGGTCGTCGAGATAACCTTTGTAACTATTCTCCGAAAGAGCCAGCCAGTAGATCATATAGCGCGAATCATGAATCTCGAAGAATGGCATCACCTCGTTGCGGATGGGATTCTCCATGCGTGTAGAGAGGGTGAAGTGAAGTGGCTTGCCCTCGATAGGTTGCAACTGGTCGGCAATGGCATTGATGTCGTTGTTGATGAGGATAGGAGCCTCGTTGACAGGCAGTTTCTTGCCGCTGGCATATTGTCCAAAACGGCTGTCGTCTGCAATGAGATGTGCCAGGTCTTCGGTACCCGTCTTCATGCCAAGCAGAATCGGACCATGCATCAAAGCAATGTATTGAGGCACGTTGGGCAGATACTTGATGTAGTTGTGCATCGGGAAGGTGATATCGACCACGTCGCCAGCCTTCCACTTGCGGTCGATGCTGACGTACGACGAAGGACCGCTGATGATGTTTACGGGCTCACCATTTACCTTTACAGAGAACTGTCCGGGCTTCACCCAACCTGGGTAACGGACAAGCAGAGGGAATCCTACTCCACCCTCCTTCTTCGAAAATTTCGGAGTCTTCACTATGGTGATGCGGCTCGTTTCGGCATAGGGGAAACCTGTCTCCTGGCGAAGCAAGATGCCCTTCTCTTTCCAGTTGAGTTCAGAGGCTGCAAAGAGGTTCACATAAAGGGCATCGCCCACATGGGTATAGATGAACTGGCCATATTTGCCATGGTTCTCCATACCCGTGCCAACGCAGCACCACATCGCCTCGTTGGGAGCCGAATAGTTGCGATAATGACGTGGACGAGCAGGCGTGAAATAGACGTAGCCGCCGTGTTCGGGATGCTGCGACGAAAGGATATGGTTGAAGGTCGCCAATTCATAATAATCGGCAAAACGTGCCTCGGGATTGCGACGATGCAGATCCTCGGTGAGTTTCAACATATTGTTGGTGTTGCAGCTCTCAGGTCCATCGATATCGTTGATGAAGTCGGT
>JAEEGK010033039.1_pt1 | contig 10082 bp, 7 predicted proteins | sample 8958771 | NCBI WGS metagenome assembly JAEEGK01 (sample SAMN16246547, study PRJNA631951) | gut metagenome | biome: gut microbiome; feature: rumen; material: SC-attached | host: Bos | place: Iran: Karaj | collected 2018-10 | reverse complement strand
CATATATAGATTGGGATATTGATTTTATCAAAGTCGACAATTGCTATTACCTCTGGGACAACGCTACGTTCTCAAATTCCGAAAATGCAAAATATACATACGCTCCCGCTATAAAAAGTATATGCATAAAAGGGTGCGGTTTGGAGCTTTCATATGATGCGGTATCTGACGGAGAGCTGTTCGGAAACGGAGCGTTTACTGCGGAAGAAGATGGTGTTGATTTCGTAAAGGGAATAGGAACATACGATGGAACGGGGCCTGATAATACCCCTGTAGGAATTTTAAGCAGTGAACTCAGATTTAATATATCCTCATATGAAGCAGGTGAAGCGGATCTGACCGTTATGTATGCGGCCGGAAGAGAACCGGACGTGGGATGCTGGCTTCAGGTTGCAATGGGTGAAGGAGAAAACGCCGAGTATTACTATGATGATCTCCTTCCCGAGTCGGAAAACAAAACAACTTTTATACAGTCACCTGTAATAAAGATCAAATTGAAAAAAGGTGAAAATGTTTTACGTCTTATGAATCACAGACGACAGGAGAATACTCTTTGCTCATACGCGGAACTTGTCAAAGGGTTTGAAGAAGCTTTCAGGAACGGTTCTCCGAGAAAGGATATATTACTGTCTATCTGTGAATGGGGAAAGACTCAGCCGCAGAATTGGGGATACAAAGTAGGTGATTCATGGAGGATACTTAACGATATTACTTTCCAGGTTGGATCCGACGGAGATCCGGGACATGCAAACTGGTCAGGGGATTATACAACAGGGGTTACAAATCAGTATAACAAAGCAGTCATCATGGACGAGTATGCAGGACTTACCAAAGGGTGGAATGATCCTGATATGATGATGATCGGAATGACCGGACTGGATGAAACCATGTGCAGGAGTCATATGGCAATGTGGTGTATGCTCAATTCTCCTCTTATGCTTGGACTTGATCTGAGACGAGTTGAGAAAGGAGATCCTATACATAAGATCATCTCCAATAAAGAGCTGATAGATCTAAATCAGGATCCTCTGGGAGTTCAGGCTAAGAGAATCTTCTCCACACTTGAAAGCGATAATCCCGATAAGGTCTATCTGCGCGATAATAAGCGAATTGATGTACTGGCAAAGCCTCTCTCGGACAAAAGCGTGGCGATTGCATTTATAAATCTCGATACAGAAGATTCTCATGAGAAAATCTGTATTGATAAAAATCTCATTATAAAATTTCTTCGCGGTAAGATGACAGATCCCGATGTATTTGAAAATGCATCGTCATATTCGGTAAAGGATCTTTGGAGCGGAGATGAATACGCAAACGAATGCGGACAGTTCGAAGTGGCTGAATTAAAAGCATGTGACTCGGTTGTATGGAGAATAATTCCTCAGTGAAACTTGATGAGTTCGTAAACTATTTATATGGAGAAAAAATAGCCGGCAGTATTGAAAAGGCACATCAATCCGGAATCATAGATGGATATGAATCAGAACACTCTGAGTTAACACTTTCACGTAAAGATGCCGCAAGGATTCTTCATATGTATATGAAAAATGTATTGAGTATCAGAGATATAGAAGATATTACCCCCGCATCGGTTTTAAAAGACCTGTATGATTGCAGAGTATGCGTCAACCATATAGCTCAGGTTTATCTCAGAGGGATTATGAACGGGCACGAATATCCGAACGGATTATTGCTGTTTGATTCCGATTCGGAAATCTCCGAAGAGGAAGTTAAAGAAGCAATCAGCAAGATCATCTGTATGAAATAACATATTTGTAAGAAAGGATGAAGTTTATGGAAAACAGATCGGACGTATATTTATTTGGCCAGATTCTCGGAACTCATTCTTTTCTGTTAAAAGATGGATTTTTAAAACCGGATGAATATTCGGAAATAGGAGCACAGTATTTTCTTCCCGGAGGAGAAACCGGAACTGCTGCAACGGTTCTTGATTCTCTCGGGGTCTCCGTAAAAATGGACGGAACTTGGCTTGGAAGAGAAGTTGCTCCCATGCTTAAGGAATTCTATGCGGATAAAAAGGTAGATCTGTCATCGGTTCATATATGGGAAGAGGATCCCGGAGTAATGGATTATGTTGTTATAGCCGGACTTGTACGTTCTCCCATGGGCAGATTCCAAACACTTTTTTCCGAAGGTAAGCGGTGGTGGAGTATTCCTAAGGAAGAGGATATTACGGCAAGTAAAGTAGCCGCGATCGATCCATTCTTCCGAGATGAAACACGGATTGCTGCAGAACTATGCGTTAAACACGGAATTCCATACGTGACCATTGACACGAGACATGATTCATATCTTCATAAACACGCAGCCATAAATGTTGTATCCAAAGAATGCACGGAAGGCAGCTACAAGGGAATGGAGTCGGAGGAGATCATGAAGCTGATGCAGGGAGAAGCAGAAGGACTTACCATAATAACCCGTGGCGGATCTGAGATGCTCTATGCAAGGAAAAATGAAGAAATTCATTATATGAAAACATTTGATGTGGAGGTAAAATCCACACTCGGTGCCGGTGATACATTCAAAGCCGGATGTGTTTATGCACTTTTACACGGGATGAATGATGAAGAGACTGTAAGATTTGCAAGTGCCTGCTCGGCTATAGCGATATCACGCTTTCCACTTCCTCTGAATCCTCCGACACTTGAAGAAGTAAATAAACTTCTCGGAAGGTAATAAAATCGGTAAAGTAAGTCGATATATAAGATGAAACGGAATTCTTTGTTGATACACGGAGGTATCATATGAAGATAGGTGAAGCAAAGCCGATATATTATGCCAACAGACGTGAGCTTGTGGATCAGACACGCGATCTGATCTCACGTAAAGAAAAAGCAGAAAACAGTTATATAGCAACAGGTGATAAAAAATTCTCTGAACAGGCTGCATCACTTGAACTGTCCCTAGAAGCAACGCAAAAAGCATTCGAGGAGAATCAAAAGGTTCTTGATTCGCTTGTGGAACAGGAAGTGGCTGTTTTTAATATGGAGGTTTCCAAACAGCAGGGCGATGCCATGGCTGAAGAGATGGAGAACATGGGCAAGATCATGACGGTCTTCAGGAGGATGGCCAAGGGTGATATTGTTCCGTTAACCGATGAGAAGAAGTTGATGGAATACGATGATAAAATGTATCAGATGGCTAAGAATATGCAGACCATGGCTCAGCAAATGGAAAGGGAGCATGAAAAGCATAAATCGCTTTGGGAAGATGAAGAAAAACCCGAATATCCTGATCCTCAGGAAGTGGCCGATAATACTGAATATGGAGGGGAACTGCCGGATATAGAAATTCCGGAAGTCTCAGAAGAATGATAAAGAAATCTTAAACAAGCCTCAATTGTAATTAAATAGAGTAACTGATACCATGCACAGGTATTGGTGGTATAGCGAAGAATACACCGATATTCTTCGCTATTTATTTGTAAGGAAGGTGTTTTTTATGAAGTTCTACAAAGCAGTATCAATCTTTTTAACGGCAGCGGTTTTGCTAACCGGTTGCGCCAAATCAGATAGCGTCGAACCGGAAAGTGTCAAAACACAACCTCGTGAATTTGTCGCTCATATTAAAGGCGAAGAAGATTTGACGGGATCGGAATCCGGTTACGAGGTTGCGGAAGAAACTGTTACAGAAATAGCTTCGGAATATTATTCTTTTGAACCTCACGTATATTCAGGCAAATTATCCGAGATTCGCGATGAGAACTACTGGTCATCATTATATAATCTGATAGATGCGATCCGAAGCGGAGAAGATACTTTCGAATGCTGTGACGAAGAAACCTATCATCTTCTGTTAGATGGCATTACCATGAATCATCTCTATCCGATTGCATGCATGTTTATCACAGAATACAGCGGCGATGATAAACCGGCCTATGAGAATGGTATCGGAAGAATAGAGTATGCCATATCCAAGGAAGAATTCGAGGATAGAAGAATCAAATTCGAAGAGGACATCGAAGAAATATTGAGGCAGACTGTCAGAACCGATTATTCCGATTTTGAAAAGTGTATGGCTCTTTATGAATATATGTGTTACAACTTCACGTATGAATATGATGAAGATCCAATGCGTGATAATGAAGGATCAACTTATCATACGATCAAAGAAAGAACCGGAATATGCTGTGAACTCGGATCCGCATATGCATATCTGCTTCTTCAGTGCGGTGTAGATGCATTGGAAATTCAGAGTAATGACGACATATATCATGCATGGACATATGTAACCATAAACGGTGAGGGATACCATTGTGATCCGACATGGGGACTTACAGAAAAGGATGATCCGATAAGACTTTGGTATTTTATGGAAACGGAACAAGCCAGAACAAATGAAGGATTCGATATGACTACGTTGGATGTACCGTTGTATCTGGATGTAGATTTACATTTCCCTGAAAATATTTCTTTTCCCGCGGATGATGATAAGTTCTTACTTGCCTGGAGCAGTACCTATGACAGTATAGACATTGAAAACAATACTTTATTCTGTACGGACTTTTTTACGGATGAAAAGTATGAGATCAAGTATGATATCTGAAACGCAACAGGTATATTAATAAACTATTGACATATTTTCAGCTCGGATATAAAATCACCATAATATTTTAAGGAGATACACTCTTGAATAATAACGCTATGAGATATTCATACATTTCTATTATTTCCATGTACGCTGTATATGGTCTTAATGGTGTATGTAAATATCCGGGTAGCAGATAAGAGCAGTTTTCCAATATCAAGATGTAGATGATAACCGCTTATCCTGCAGGATGGGCGGTTATTTTATTAAGGAGGTATGTTTATGGATCTGATACTGATAATAGGAAGCGGTGCGGTCGGAAAGATGACAGTCGGTCAGGAACTTATGAAGATCACTGACTTCAGGCTCTTTCACAATCATATGATGATCGAACCCGTGCTTGAGATCTTCGGCAAATTTGAAGGAGATGCTGTCAGCAGACTTCGTGAAGTGGTTTTCGAAGAATTTTTGAAAACGAATTATCAGGGAATGATCTTTACCTATATGTGGGCTTTCGACATGAAGGAAGATTGGGATTATGTTAAATCCGTTACGGATAAATTCGAAGCTACCGGAGGAACGGTATATTATGTAGAACTGGTTGCAGACAGAGCGGTCAGACTTGAAAGAAACAAATCAGAAAACAGGCTTAAGAATAAAGCATCCAAGAGAGATATCGTTGCATCTGAGGGAAGAATGCTCAGGGAAGAGACAAAATACCGAATTGTCAGCAATGACGGAGAGATCCCTTTTGCTAATTATATCAAGATAGATAATACAAATCTCGAACCGGATGTAGTAGCACGAATGATAAAGGAAAGATTTAATCTTAAGGATAAAGGAAATGCGGATATGGTGAACAGGATCAAACTGGATGAAGTTAAAGAGCACGAGATAGATATTCTTCATGAAATGCAGGTAAAGAGTTTTATGCCTCTTTATGAGAAATATCATGATGAAGGGTCTCCTGCGATTGAACCGACCGAGAGGATCAGAAGAAGATTTACCGTCGCAAACAGAAAGTACTATTTTATCCTGTTGGATGGAGCAAGAGTCGGAGTTATCAATATAGGTCATAATGATCCCGATGAGCATGAGGTTTCTTTTATCAGTCCGCTCTTCGTTCTTCCGGAATATCAGAACCGCGGAATAGGGTATGTAGCGATCCAAAAAGCATTTGAACTTTTGCCGGATGTAAAAACTTGGAAGCTGGAAACTATCCTTCAGGAGCCTGCTAATTGTCATCTGTATGAGAAATGCGGATTTGTAAGAGTAGGTGAGGAAAAGCCGGTGAATGATAAAATGACACTTATAGACTATGTTTTGAATAAATGAGAAAACCTCAATCTCAATAAAACCTTAAAGAAATATTTGTTGTATATAAAAGTGCACCGGTGATATTATGCATCGGTGCACAGGGGTACATATTATGAAAAAAGGATGGTTTTATTGATGAAGTTCTACAAGTCTTTAGCTGCGGTTCTGGCAGCGGCGATCATGATTTCCGGTTGTGCGACAAAAGGAGGTACAGGATATCCCGAAGAAGATAATCACGCAATTGATCGAATAGTATCTGAGGAAATTGAAGAGGATGAGGATGATACAGGCGATGATACATCCAAGATTGATGAGTCTGATATCACAGAGACGGAAGAAACAGACTCTGTATCCGAGTACTATTCTTTTACCCCTTATGTATATTCCGAAAAACTTTCGGAGATCCGTGATGAGAAATTCTGGCAGGCTTTCTATAATATGCTAGATGCGATTCGCGCCGGAGAAGATTCTTTTGAGTGTCCCGATGAGGAGACATATTGGCAGGTTATTGATCCTTATACATTAAATAATCTATATCCTGTTGCCTGTGTGAACATCAGTCCCTACTATGGAGATGGACTGTTCTATGAAAATGGCAGGGGTTATATATATTATGCCATACCCAAAGAAGAGTTTGATAAAAAACGTTTAAAATTTGAGGAGGAGATAACGGCTATTCTTCATGAATGTGTCAAAACCGATTATTCCGATTTTGAGAAGTGTCTCTCTCTGTATACTTACATCGCAGATAATTTTACGTACGATTATGAAAAATATGAAACAGGCAGAATTGATCTTGATGAGGGAGGCGTCTACAGCGCGTTTTCCAAAAAGTGTGGAATATGCAATGAAATCGCTTCAATATACGCATATCTTCTTCTTCAGTGCGGAGTGGATGCATTAACGACTGACTCATCGGAGGATGGTCATTCCTGGACATACGTCATTTTAGACGGACAGGGATATCACTGCGATCCTACATGGGCATTGAGAGATGAGGGTGAAGATCTGTTTCTTTGGGATTTTCTGACGACATCGGAATACAGGGCTGAGGAAGGGCTTCATCCCTATCAGATAGGTGCATTCCTGTTTTATGATTATGACTACAGTTATAATGAGACGGATTTTTCCGCTGATGATGATAAATACTCTGAACTGTGGCCGTGTGCCTTTGACAGTCTGGACACTGAGAACAATATAGTTTATTGTCATGAATTCCCGGATGGAACGCCATTTGAATACAGATACTAAGACTATGAGTCAGTAGGGACGGTTCCTACTGACTCATTTTAATATATTCTTAAATATTCTGTCATTGAAGAAATTACTTTGAAAGTGATATTCTTAAAGAGGCGTATTGAGGTAGGGGGTTTTATCATAAGGAGATAATTTATGATAAAACCAATGGGGACTATTTTTTCTGATAATCTTAAATCTGTTTTTCTATCCTGTATTACAGGACTTCTTTTGGATGCCGGTCATATCCCAATAGTATTCTCATCAGATTAAACTGAATATGAAATTAATATATTCTTGTCACTATTGATTCAGTGACCTTTTGGGGTACAGTTTTTGTCTTTGGGAGTATGTGTATGAGAAAAAATCTTTTTTTTAAATAGGCAGTTTATCGCCTTCTTGGTTGTAAGACTATAAGTGACTGGTATATGTATCTAAAATATACCTGTGAGATACCAAATATGTGGAATGCAAGCATTTATGAGACACCCTCACCATATATGATTCTTCCGCCATGGAAGTCGTGAATGATGATCATGGGGACGATGGTGTGGACACCACGGATGATGGGACTGATAGAGATGGGGATGGACTGTCGGACTACATGGAATATTACTTGACGTGGACCAGTCCAGTCTTGATTGATACGGATGAAGATGGGATAAGTGATGCAGATCCAAAATCGATAACAATTAAATAGATTATGATTACTATTTGATAGTGGAAACGAATACGTTTATATATTATGTAGATTATAACTGCTTTTCAAACCAATGGACTAGTGTTACGAATATGTTATATTACGAATTATAAAGGGAGATTATCTTACGTGAAGAAATTTGTAATTGTTTTTATTTCTCTTATTACAATTATACTAGTCATCTCTATAATTTGCTTATTGATTCGAAATAAAGAAAATCAGAAAGAAACAGAAGAAGAGATAGAAAGATTCATTCAGCATGAAATGGATCCGGTAGAGACGGATGATGAGTTTTCCGAGAATATTATAAATAGAGTAGGGGACGTAGTCATATATCGAGGAAAAATAGTTAGTGATAACTTAACCCAGTATGAATTTGTTTTTGTTGATAATTGGACAGAGGATGACACTGGAAAATTATCACATGCCATAACAGAAAATGCTGATATTGTAAAAGGAAATACAGAAATTTTGATTGGCATGGCAGCCGGGAATCAGCCGATTTGGCTTTTTACATTGGATAATACTTCTGACGCTTCCTGTGAAGAACCAGATTATGAAGGTTTCTATCGTTTGCATACATATAATAGATTGTGTGTGGGTTCTCCATATTATATACAATGGATATCATCTATGGAAGGAATTAGAAAACTGGAGACTAATGAAAGTTTTATGAATGACTCTGAAACATATGGCATAGATTGGTATGATGTGTGGCCGGACTTGGAGGAAATTGTAATTATAGAAGGTGAATAGCAAAACTCATCTTGACATCTTATTTTTCACTATGATACATTCAGATAAACCGTTGAGGAAGAGTAAGTAAGTTAGGACCTCCTTTTAAGAGAGAGCTTCGGATGGTGTGATCGGAGCAAAAGTGTTTTAACCGAATGGACTTCTGAGGGCGATCAGAAACGCGATACGCGGAGTATGAGAGACGGAGGTGAATCTCCGTTAACAAATTCGGCATATGGTCGTATGCGCTAAGTGGGTGTGAGTTCACACCAAGCCGGGTGGCACCGCAGGTAAACATTCTACCTGTCCCAGCAGTAACTATTACTGTGGGACAGGTATTTTTTTATCCCTGTCCCGAAAAGGAACCGACAGGTTCCAAGCCAGGAAAGGAGAAAAATATGGCTGACAAGACAATTCCCTACAAGATCTATCTGTCCGAAGAGGATATGCCCAAGGCATGGTATAACCTCAGAGCAGACATGAAAAACAAACCCGCTCCTCTTCTTAATCCCGGAACAGGAAAGCCTCTTACCGCAGAGGAACTTTCTCCCATATTCTGTGAGGAGCTTGTTGCACAGGAACTGGATGATACCACTCCTTTTATCGAGATTCCCGAAGAGATCAGAAACTTTTATAAGATGTTCAGACCTTCACCTCTTGTCAGAGCATACTGCCTTGAGGAGAAGCTGGGAACTCCCGCCAAGATCTATTATAAGTTCGAGGGAAACAACACCAGCGGAAGCCACAAGCTTAATTCCGCCATTGCTCAGGCATATTATGCCAAGAAGCAGGGGCTTAAGGGTGTAACCACGGAGACCGGTGCGGGTCAGTGGGGAACCGCTCTTTCTATGGCTTGTTCATATTTCGGACTGGATTGTAAGGTATATATGGTTAAGGTTTCTTATGAGCAGAAGCCTTTCCGTCGTGAAGTAATGCGTACTTACGGAGCGTCTGTTGTTCCCTCTCCTTCCGAGACTACAGAGGTTGGAAGAAAGATCCTTGCCGAGTTCCCGGGAACTACCGGAAGTCTCGGATGCGCTATTTCAGAAGCGGTTGAAGTTGCTACCAAGAATCCCGGATACAGATACGTTCTCGGAAGCGTACTTAATCAGGTTCTTCTTCATCAGTCAGTTATCGGTCTTGAGACAAAGACCGCGCTCGATAAGTATGGAATAAAGCCGGATATCATCATAGGATGTGCAGGCGGAGGATCAAATCTCGGAGGACTTATTGCTCCTTTCATGGGCGAGAAACTTCGCGGAGAAGCTGACTACCGTATCATTGCAGTCGAGCCTGCATCTTGTCCCAGCTTCACAAGAGGAACTTTTGCTTACGATTTCTGCGATACCGGAATGATCTGTCCTCTTGCCAAGATGTACACTCTCGGAAGCAGCTTCATCCCTTCAGCAAACCACGCAGGCGGCCTTCGTTTCCACGGCATGAGCTCAACTCTTTCCCAGCTGTATCATGACGGATACATGGAAGCGACCAGCGTAGAGCAGACTTCCGTATTCGAGGCTGCAGAGATGTTCGCAAGAGTAGAGGG